>Ga0308004_10000550_pt1 | contig 17650 bp, 18 predicted proteins | sample Neamet38_FD_203156 | JGI IMG/M metagenome (GOLD analysis project Ga0308004, IMG submission 203156) | Marine microbial communities from water near the shore, Antarctic Ocean - #38 | ecosystem: Environmental > Aquatic > Marine > Unclassified | place: Southern Ocean | collected 2014-06-06 | reverse complement strand
TTTTTGTTTTTGTTTGGATTATTTTCCTAAGAATAATGCACCAAATGCTAAACCTTCTAATAATGCAGCGATAATAATCATTGCTGTTTGAATTTTCCCTGTCGCTTCTGGCTGACGAGCAATACCTTCCATTGCTTTTCCACCAATTTGACCTAGACCAATTCCTGCTCCGATTACGATTAATCCTGCTCCAATTAAATTGTACATAATAACTGTATTTATATTAAATTAAACAAATTTGTATTAATGAGCCTCAGCATGATCATCTACTGCCATACCAATAAACAATGCAGAAAGCATTGTAAAAATGTACGCTTGTAAAAAAGCTACTAAAACCTCAATTAATGTTATAAAAAATGATAATACTAAAGACAATCCTGTTGCACCAACAACCCCTAAAGATTCTTTAAGTGTAAACATAATTGCAATTAAGCTCATTACCACAATATGACCTGCTGAAATGTTTGCGAACAAACGTACTAATAATGAAAATGGTTTGATAATTAAAGCACCTGCCAATTCTATAATTGCTAAAACTGGACGAATTAACATAGGAACTCCTGGCATCCAAATCATGTGCATCCAATATCCTTTTGTACCACTTACTGTATAAATTACTAATGTAAAAATTGCCAAACAGCCTGTTACAGCTAGTTGCCCTGTTACATTAAAACCTAAAGGAGTTAATCCTGCCAAATTCAAAATCCAAATAAAGAAAAATACCGTTAATAAGTATCCTGTAAACCTTCTGTAGTGTTTTTCACCAATATTTGGTCTTGCTATTTCATCACGAACATATAAAACCAATGGCTCTAAAACTCTACCAAAACCGGTAGGTACTTTCTTCGTTTTGTATTGTCTTGCTAATTTAGAGAACCATAAAAGCATTAACAAACCAATTACTATCAATCCAAAAGCACTTTTAGTAATTGAAAAATCTAATGTTTTGTGAGCGTTTGTTGCATGGTGCGTTTCATCAAAAGAAACCGTTGCAGCATCTGTATCTAATTCGTAAATTTTAGAATGAATCTTCGCGAATTTTAAACCGTTCTTTTCTACAATTACATGGCCATCATCATTGTGATGAAAAGCAGAAGACATAAAAGTAACTAAACCTTCGCTAGACCATAAAATAACTGGTAACGGAAAACCAACATGCTTTCTCTCTCCTTCATCACTTGTATAAGAAAATAAAGAAAAATCATGTGAGTCTTTTATGTGATGTAGAATATATGCTTCCACTTCACTTTTTGTATTCACACGCCCACCATCATTTTGGTCGTCGTGTTTTTTATCAGATTCTGATGCAAAACTAACCGCTGTAAAAAGGGTTATTGCTACTATTGTAAGAAACTTGACTGTTTTTTGTGCAATCCTCATTGTAAAAATACGCTTTCTAAATTCCGCGCAAAGGTATGGAATTATTCAAAAGAACAAACCATTTTTTATTTAATAATTTTTTATTCTTTTTGAATCAGTATTTTCAATACAAAAATTGCTTCTGTTAACAAAAAAATAAAGAGGGGTAAAAACAACGATAATTTTTCTGCCATACTAAATGAAACAACAGTAAACAATGGGGTATAGAAAAATAAGCTAAAGAGAATTAACTTTAAAACAAGTGTACTTAAGTAGATGAAACCCAGTTGTGGAAAAAGTTTATCAACAGTAGAAATTACTCTTAAATTCATACAAATTAGTGCTGAAAAAACAGCATGAAACAAGTATATTTTATCAATAGAAAATGAAAGGTTTAACTCTAAATGTGCCACTAAAAACTGGTGAGAATAGCTTCCTACTAAAAATAAAGAAGTAAAAACTAGAAGGTATTTAAATAAGTCTTTATTCATTAATTTTATTTGCTTGCTTTATTAATGAATACATTGCTAAAAAAATAGCAAATAAGGTAACCACTTCTGTTAAAAAAGTAAGTCCTAATTTTACATCTAACCATTTCCCTAAAAGAAAACCCACATAAATGGTTGCACCCATTTGCAAGCCTGCACCAGATAATTGAAGGGCTTTATTAAGCGGTTTTTTCTGAGGCTTGTTTTGTTGTTTCATTGCTTTTATTCAATTCTTTTAAAGTACCCTTCATTGCACAGGTTGCATTAAATGTTACCCCTGCTTCTACAGATAACTTCCCTACAACAACATCTCCAGAGATGTTTGCTGTTGCGTTTAATGTTAAAATATTTGAAATAGATAGTTGCCCAGAAAACTTGCCCTCTATTTCTGCGTTTGTAGCTTCTATTGTTCCTTTTACAAAACCATCTGCACCAATAATAACCTTCCCTTTTGTTTTTAAAGTTCCCTCTAAAACACCATCTATTCTAAAATCTCCTTCTGAAGTTATTTCACCTACAAATGTAGAATTTTTTGCAATTACATTTCTTTCCATAGTTCTAGATTTAAAATTTTTATTCTCTTGTCTATTCCCTTTATTGTTAAACATAACTATTTGTTTAATTGGTTTAAAATTTCTTTAGCTCTCTTACCTTCCTCCGTATTTGAATAGCTAATTAAAATAAACTCTAATGCTTCTTTGTACGCATTTTTGTCTAAATGTTTTCCTATTGCGTAAGCCTTTAAAAGCTCAAATTTAGGTTTTAGTTTGTAGTTGGCAACTAAGGGTAGCAAGCGGCTTACATTAGCTACTACTTCTTTGTATTGGCCTTTTTTGTAAGCATAATAAAGTTCTTTATAAGAAGCCTCTATCTCGTTTACTTCAATATCTTCTTCAATTTTTTTATTCGGATTTTTTATAATTTGTGCAAACGCTGTATCTGCATATTCTGTAAGAATTACATTCTCATAAATGTTTGCCTTGGCAATTTTACCTAAATCTTTATAAATTTGGTATAAATGCCAATTAATAGGCAATACTAAATCTTTTCTAGGGTTTAAATTTAGAACTCTTTCTAATCTTTTAATAGCTAAAACCTTGTTTTTAAACTGCTCTTTGTAAATAATACCCAACTCATAAAGCGCCTCATTTCTAGATAATTTTAAGGTATCTATTTGCTCTTTTTCTTTAGGAATACTTTCTAAATATGTAACCAAATTATAACGAGTGTCTTCTGTTGAAGTTGCAACACTGTCTTTTTCTAAGCTACCAAAAGTTGCACTTGAAGACCAACGCCAATTATCTTCTAATTTTCTGTCTCCCCAAATTCTTTGAAATTCTGATCTACCAAAACCTAAAGATTGTGAGTTGTAAAAATACCATTTTCCTTTATTTGTACCTTGTAAAGAATTGCTAGAAGTACCCCCAAATGCGATCTGATTTAACCTTAACTGCGCCGCCTCTTCATCTTTCTTCTTTAAATTATCTATATACTTTTGAAAGAATTCTTCTTGTGCTTCAAAAGACATTGCTGCAATTCTTAAAATACTATCATTTGTAGCAACTACCCCCTCAAACTTAATTAAATTAGCTAAGTTTTTATATTTTCTTTTAACCCTTCTAATGCGCAAGTTTAAACTATCTACCGCAACGTTTAAAACACTGTCATAGTAACTACTTGCAAATTTATATTCTGAGGCTTTAAAATACAGGTTCCCAAGATTTTCATAGGTAAAGCTTTTCTGTTTATCTCCTGCACCTTTGGCCTGAATTGATTTATTATAGTACGTTATTGCTAAAGAAGTGCTGTTGTTTTTTTCATGTAAAACACCTACTTGGTAATACAACTGATCTAAATACGGTCTATTCTCTCTGTCTTTTATTAGTTTTTCTAGTCTTGCTAAAATACTCGAGGAAAGTGAATCAGTAAAAGCATTTTTAGCCAATTCTATGTGGGCGTAAATTTTATATTTATGAGGCGCTTTTTTAAATGCGGTTAGCTTGTTGTAAACAGCGGAGGCAGAATCTTTTTTACTTTCATTTGCATACATTTGTCCTAGAACAAACATATTTCTTGCTGCTTGAACCGTGTTTTCTTGAGTTCTAATAGCTAACCTTAAATGCTTTTTTGCTTTTTGCAAACTGTCTGATTGCACGTAAGCCATGGCCAAAGTTGTATTTGCTTGCTCTTTAATCTTGTCTGGAAAATTTGCTTCTAAAGAATCTGTTATAAACAATAAAAGATTCATAGTTTCTATAGCAAATTCTTCATTACCCATTCTAATATTTGCTTTTGCACGCCAAATTTTTGTCTCTGCAATTAAACTTGCATTTGGGTAATTGGCAATTACATAATTAAAAGCCTCTATGGCTGGTACAAATCTTTGAGAATAATAACGAGATTTTCCTAACAACAAGTATGCATCATCTATTTGGCGGTTTCTTTCTGAACCCTTAATGTTCATACCATGCTTCTGAATTGCTTTTACCGCTTTCTCTTCTGCTTTTTCAAAAGGAGTTTGTTCTTTTGAGGCAGCATCTGTTGTTGCATTGTTTTTTTTAAAACCAAAAGCTGGCTTAGATTGTTTATTGCTAAATGTTGGAGCCGCAATTTTACGATCATCAAAAACAATAGCCTCTATTGGTAATTGCTGAAACCAATCATCTTTGTAATTTTGGTTAATGCCCTCTATACCGTCTTTAAAAACCTCTTCCCCATTAAATAAAATGTTAAAATAAGTGGTTAGTGCATGATAATTTCTATTGATAACAGTGTCTTTTTTTACGCTACAAGCGTATATTGTTCCAAAAAGAACAGTAAAAAGAAGTATTTTTTTGATGTGTTTCATAAATAAAAAACTCTTATCTAAAACTAATTTCTTGTGAAAATAGTATAAATAGGAGTGTAAAAATAGTAATAAAATAAGAATAGCCTGCATTAGAATGCGCTTAAAAATAATCCTTATTGTTTCTTATTTTAATGAATTCTAATGCAGTAATTTCTTTATTTATTGAAGATTGCCTCATTAAAACAAAAAACGCTAGCACTACAAAGCAAAATAGCTTTCTAGTTCTTTTAAAGTTTCTTCAGATCTTTGAATGTCTTTTACCACAGCACCCTTGTCTAAAACAACAATGCGCTCACAAACCTCGGTTACGTGTGTTAAATCATGACTAGAAACCAATACCGTTACCTCTTTGTTTTCTGTAAGATTTTTAATAATCTGCTTGAGTCTAATTTGTGTTGTTGGGTCTAAATTAGCAAAAGGTTCATCTAAAATAACCACTTCCGGGTTTCCCATTAGGGCAGCTACAATGCCTGCTTTTTTCTGATTCCCTTTGCTTAAATCTCTTAAATATTTTTTCTTGCCAACAATTTCATCATTAAAAAAGTCAGAAAACTGAGCAATAAAAGCGGTAACATCTGCTTTGTTCATCCCTCTTAAATCGCCAATAAACTCGAAATATTCTTCTCCAGTTAAATAACCAATCAAAAAAGATTCGTCTATAAAAGAGCCTGTAAAATTCTTCCAATCTTCGCTTTCACTTACCACAATATTATTGCTGGTAATTAAGCCTGTAGTGGGTCTAATTAAATCTAAAAGTATGTTGAATAATGTTGTTTTTCCTGCACCATTGTTACCTACTAAACCGAAGCTTTGTCCTTTTGGTATTTCAATTTTTTCGACATTTAAAACTACTTCTTTTCCGTATTTTTTTGATATTGTATCTATTGTAATCATTGTGTTTTCTTATAAGTTGAAACTATGCTTCTTTTCCAAAAGCGTTTATCATAATGTATTTGTTTGCAATGTATTTTTTTATGATTGCAGCCATTAATTTTTTATGCAAGGCAATGCCAATAAAGCCTAAAACCCCTAAAGTTATTGTTGCAATTTCAAAACTTACCAACCAATTTATAAGTCCAAAAATTGCCATAGGTAAAATCATTAATGGAAAACCAATTAACCATTGAACAGCACCTGTTCCTTGAAAATTAAAAGCGGCTTTTTCCTCTAAGTTTATTTTCTTTCTGTTAAAAGTTCCTCCAAATAAAATCACGTGAGAGTTTACGCCAACATTATAAATCATAGCAGCAAAATGGACTGCTAAAATGTCCCACCCGAAATATAAATAGGGTATTCCTAAGACGAATAATAGCACAACACTAATAGTCATAATTGTAAACTTAGATTTTAAATAGCGTTCATATTTAAAATTCTGACTCATTAACATATTATAATAACTACTGTCCCAAGCAGGAATAAATTGACCAAAATTAATTAAGAATGTTCCTGTTGAAAACACTCCAACCAAAACACACATTACCTCTATATCTTCATATACTGGGTTTGTATAAAAAATTAAACCATACCCTAAACCTAGCGCTAACATCCAAATAGAAGATTTTGTTCTTTTATTTCTCCACATTAAACGCAAATCGTTTTTAATAAAGGGTGCTAAATCGCCCAATCTATCTGTGAAAGATAAATCTGATGCAATTACTTCTTTTGTTTTTTCTGATACCAAGGCATCTAAGTAAACTTCATTTCTTAATTGCTTGTAATTAACAGCATAAAGACCTGCTAATATTACCACAAAAGTAAGCACTGTTGTTGGGTTTTGATATATAAAATCGAAACCTGTACCCACAAATCCTGGTAAATTAAAAAGTTGAAAATACTGAACTGCATACCCTCCTACAATTAAGGCAACCAAAATACCTAAAGCAACTGCATTTTTATTAATTAAAAAGTTTAAGAAATTTGAAGACTGCACTAATAAAATCATAGTAAATAACCAACCAAAAACTCCCTCGAAATCATACCCTTGTTTTATTAAAACAATTGCAAACGGAATGTAAAAAAACAAACTCATGATATTAAAAAAAGAGAAAGACGATTTTACCAAAATAAAATGAACAATCTTACTTTTTTTAATAGGTAAGGTTAACATAGGTTTAATATTCATTACAGGTAATTTCTGCATGAAATATCTAAAAATTAAGTCTCCTAAAAACACATATAATAAAAACGAATTCACCAAAACTAAAGGGTCTTGTTCTGGAAACTGTTTTTTAAGAATGAAATAGCCCCCCACACCAATACCTAAAAAGACAACTATAAAATAAAGGGCGAAAAAAGCCATTAATATTTTTATAGCGATTCCTTTTTGCCAGTGAGAGGAACGGAAAAACTGTTTCCATTCTAATTTTAAAAAGTGCATTATCATAGCGTTTTTATATTAATTAATTATGAGACGATTAAAAGTGCGGTTTGTTACATGTTTTTTGCAAGTTCATATTCTGGGTAAGTTTCTATTAGTAATTCTTCTGCTTTTTTAGGAATGACGATTAATGTAACATAAGCATAAATAATTGCCAGAGTTATTAAGCTCGCAAACAAAACTTTACCAAATATAGAAGCTATGTTATCAGAAAAAGTTGAAAGGTGAAAAAAGTTTGAAAAAATAATTATTGAATTGAAAGTACCTGCTCTAAAAATAATATCTTCTAACAAGTATTTTCTGTTCTTTTCTTTAAATCTTTTTTTAGATTTATTTAGAAGTTTTTGAGCCAGAATTACATCCGTAATTGCCAAAACCAACATCATTCCCAAAAAGATGTTTTCATTTATATTTAAATCTAAAAGAGCGTAAAAAAAAGTAAAAATTAAAAGAGTCAATATTATTTTAGGCACAGAAAACCATTCTTTCATAAATTTCCAAAGAATCTTGTGGTACTTTTTTCCTAATTGTTTTTGCTTGGCATCAATAACATCCATAAAGCCAAAAACACCAAATTTTTTAAAGGAGGCATCTCGCGCATCTTGAAATGATAAATTAGGTTGCGCCTGCCAAATGTCTTCAATATCGTTTGCCAAATGGTCTACTAATTCTGTTTGCACATCATAATGATAAACAAAATGTTTTCTTGTGAATTTATAGAGTTCTTGTATGTGGGTTTCTGTTAGTTTTAACATTACACTAAAATATTTGGATATTGTTTTTGAACTAATTTTTTATTTTGAATAAAAACAGCTTCTCCAGACCAATAAAATAGTAATAAAACTACAAAAGCGATTAGCTGACTATTATTATGTGTCGCATTTAAGAAACTTTCCTCATTTCTAAAATCAATAATGGTGTTAAATGAAATAAAAACAAAATGTACCACTTGTAAAAAACTGTTTGTTTTGTTTAAAACTAAAAAAGGTTCTCTTTTATTTCTTTCCTTTTTCCAGTGCTGATAAAAAATTCTAGCCACCAATAAAAGTGTAAAACCATTCACAAAAAGGAAAAAAACTTCTTTATCTCCAAACCTATTCATCAACAAATACAACCCATAAAATAAAGCAACAGAAATAATAATTTTAGGCAACTTAAAAAAGATAACAAAATGTTTGAAAGACTGCTTATAAAACTTTTTAGTTACAGACTTTGTCTTCTCTTCTAATAATTTTTTAAAACCGTTATCACTAAAATTTTTGTGAATATTTATAATTTCATGCTTAAAATTTAAAGCAGGATTCTCCTCTAACTTTTGCTCTAAAATATGCGCAAAATGATCTACTATTTCTGTTCTGACATCATAAAACTGAATGCCACAAACAAAAATATAATTGTCTATTTGTAAAAGTTGTTCTTTTGATAAGTCCATAATTACAAAATTTTATACTTTTTAACGGCTTCTAAATGTTTTTTATAGAAATAATGACAAATAAAAGCGACTGCAAAACCACCACATGTAAAACCTGTAAAGAAAGGGTTCACCTCACCATTTTCCTTAATAACGCCAATTGCCAATCCCATGATTAATAAAACAAGTCCACCATATTGCGTTTTTAAAATAAAACGATAGGTTGTTTTTACTTTAGACCTCATTGTTTTTACAAAAAAAAAAAAACATATAACAAAGCAATGATGCAGCAAACGAAAATAGGAAATTATTGATAAAATCTGCTGTGTTTTCTGCTACTTGAATTGGAACTAATTTTAAAAAAGCAACAGGTAAAATATAGGCTGCTAAGTATAAAAAACAGAAAGGCTTAAATATTTTAATAGCTTTTTTAACCACTATTTTAGATTCAGTGTAATACCTACCTAAGTAAAAACTAGACGTTTCTTTAAAGTACTTTTCCCATTTTAAAATGGTTATTTTAAAAGCATTCTCAAAAGAATAATTTTTACGAAGTAAACTTTCAATATCCGATATCATGTGGTCTAATACCTCTATATTTAAATCTATAAAATCGAAGTCTTTGTTTTGTAAATATACTTCTAATTGCTGTTGTTGTTTTTTTGTGATTTCCATAGGGCTTGTTTAAAACGTATTCGTATTCCTTATTACTCCAAACTAAATTTAGGATTTACCAACTGCTGCATCGTCTTTAAAAACTCTTGCATTTCGGCTAGCTTATTGGCCGTTTCCTTCGTGCCACTTTCTGTTAATTTGTAATATTTACGCAATCGGTTTCCTACTTTGGCAACCTCTACATCTAACAAACCATCTGCTTCTAACTTGTGCAAAGCTGGGTACAATGCGCCTTCTGTTATTTGCAATTCGCCCTTGGTTAATTCCTTTACCTTTTGCGTAATTTCATAACCATACATTTTATCGTTACTTGCTAATAACTTTAAAATAATGGTTTGTAAAGAGCCTTTAAATAATTTCTGATTTCCCATTTTTAATATGTAATCGTTTATTTGTAGAACTATTGAGTTGTGGAACTTAATTCAAAAAACCGTTTTGTTTTCACAACTTGAAACCAAATATACATAATTTTATGATGCATAGAAATCTTATGTATATAAATTTAAATAAAAAAAAATCCTGAAAAACAATTTTTCAGGATTTTTTATACTTTTTTTTAGCTATAAATACTAAAATTAAACGGGCTTCTCTACCTTTAAAACAGCTGTAATAATGCGTTCTAACTCTGCTTTTGGCAATGCACCATTTGCCATTTGTGGCGCGCCCTCTGCAGAGCAAAACAATAGAGACGGAATGCTTCTAACGGCAAATGCTGCCGATAATTCTGGTTCTGCCTCCGTATCTATCTTATAAATATCTATCTTATCTGCGTACTCTTCTGAAAGAATTTCTAAAATTGGTGCCAATGATTTACAGGGTCCGCACCAATCTGCATAAAAATCAATTATTGCCGGTCTTTTTCCTTCAAACTTCCATTCTTTGTTCTCTTCAAAATTAAATACTTTTTCTAAAAACGTTTCTTTTGTTAAGTTTACTGTCATAATAAATTCTTAATATTATTATTTTTTTCAATACAAAAATAGTCGTTAAACTAACTAAAACATTACAAACGAACCACGTTTGCACGTTTTAAAAAGTTAAAAATGGTTAAAAACAACCATTGTTTCATAGATATCAATTAATTTTGAAAAGAATAAAAACTACTTCTCATGAATACTAAATTTCTAATACCAGTACTTTTTATAAGTGCAATTTTGGTTTCTTGCAAAGAAGGAAATCAACAAAATAATAAAAATTTGAAATACCCAAAAACTACTAAAAGACCAGTTATAGACACCCTTTTTGGAACCACAGTTACCGATAATTACAGATGGTTAGAAGACGATAGAAGTACCGAAACAGAAGACTGGGTAAAAGCAGAAAATGAGGTAACTTTCAATTATTTAAGTAAAATTCCGTACCGCGAGCAATTAAAAGACAGATTAACCCAATTATGGAATTATGAAAAAATAGGAACACCCTACAAAGAGGGAGGTTACACTTATTTCTCTAAAAATGACGGATTGCAAAATCAGTCTGTTGTTTATAGAAAAAAAGGTGAAAAAGGCACAGAAGAAGTTTTTTTAGACCCGAATACCTTTTCTAAAGACGCAACCACTTCTCTAGGCTCTTTAAGTTTTTCTAAAGATGGTAAAACGGCAGCATATTCAATTTCTGAAGGTGGTTCTGATTGGCGCAAAATAATTGTATTAGATGCCATTCATAAAATAATCAAAGAAGACACTTTAGTAGATGTAAAATTCTCTGGAATTTCTTGGTACAAAAACGAAGGTTTTTATTACTCTAGTTATGACAAGCCGAAGGGAAGTGAATTGTCTGCAAAAACAGATCAACACAAATTATACTATCACAAACTAGGAACCTCACAAGAAGAAGATGCCGTTATTTTTGGAGAAAAAGCTTCAGAAAAACACAGATATGTTGGTGGTTATTTAACAGAAGACCATCGGTATTTAATTGTTTCTGCTTCCATTTCTACTTCAGGAAATAAGTTATTTATTAAAGATTTATCCGAAGAAAACAGCCTTTTAAAACCAATTATAACCACGGTAGAAAGCGATACTGGGGTTATAGATAACAGAGGTAGCAAATTGTATTTACAGACAAATTTAAATGCACCTAACCAGAAAATTGTAACGGTAGACGCCGCAAACCCTACTCCAGAAAATTGGGTAGATTTTATTCCTGAAACAGAAAATGTACTACAACCAACAACGGGTGCTGGTTATTTCTTTGCAAAGTACATGGTAAATGCGGTTTCTAAAGTATTGCAATATGATTTTGATGGAAATTTAATTAGAGAGGTTGCTTTACCAGGAATTGGCACGGCTTCTGGTTTTGGTGGAAAAACAGCGGTAACCGAATTATACTTTTCCTTTACAAATTATAATACACCAAGTTCTATCTATAAGTTTTCACCAAAAGACGGAAAATATATTTTATATCGAAAATCTGGTATCGATTTTAATTCAGAATTATACACCAGTAAACAAGTTTTTTATTCTTCTAAAGACGGCACGAAAGTTCCGATGATTATTACGCATAGAAAAGGCGTTTTATTAGATGGTAAAAACCCAACTATTTTATATGGTTATGGCGGCTTTAATGTAAGTTTAACACCCAGTTTTAGCATTGCAAATGCCATTTGGATGGAGCAAGGTGGTGTGTATGCCGTGCCCAATTTGCGCGGTGGTGGCGAGTTTGGAAAAAAATGGCACGATGCCGGTACCCAATTAAAAAAGCAAAATGTTTTTGACGATTTTATTGCGGCTGCAGAGTATTTAATTGAAGAAAAATACACCTCAACAGAGTATTTAGCCGTTCGTGGTGGTTCTAACGGTGGCCTTTTAGTGGGCGCAACCATGACGCAAAGACCAGATTTAATGCGTGTTGCTTTGCCAGCAGTTGGTGTTTTAGACATGTTGCGCTATCATACATTTACGGCAGGTGCAGGTTGGGCATATGATTACGGAACCGCAAATGATAGCAAAGAAATGTTTGACTATTTAAAGGGATACTCGCCAGTACACAACGTTAAAAAAGGAACTAAATATCCTGCAACGTTGGTTACCACCGGAGACCATGATGATAGAGTTGTGCCAGCGCATAGTTTTAAGTTTGCCGCAGAGTTGCAAGAAAAACAAGCAGGAGAAAACCCTGTTTTAATTAGAATAGAAACCAATGCTGGGCATGGTGCAGGAACTCCTGTTGCAAAGACCATAGAACAGTATGCAGATATTTTCGGATTTACTTTATTTAATATGGGCTTTAAAGAATTGCCAAATCCGCCAAAGGCAAATATTAAATCTTAAATTATAAGAATTATACGCAATAAAAAAGACAGCTAAAACTAGCTGTCTTTTTTATTTGTAATAGATTAAAATATGCAACTATACGGCTTGCTTTTTTTGCTTCTTTTTATTTTTTCCAAAAATATATTTCTTTAAATATTTTGCATCTCTTTGCACACCGCCTAAAGTTGCAGAACCTCTTGTATACAACCATGGCAAGCCTAAAAAGTATAAGCCGTCTATAGTTTTACTTACGCCTCTGTAATTTTTAGGGTAGTTACTTTCGTCTAGCTCAATGCCATCAATCCAACTAAAATTTGGTTTAAAACCAGTAGCCCAAACAATATTTTTAATATCGGTTACTTCTTGTTTCTCGAAGGTTATGGTTTCTTCATTTGCATCTAACGTTCTGCCAACACAAGTAATATTTTCTTTTTTAAAGAGTGTTTTTACATCTGTACCAATAACCGGCTGCCCTGTTTTACTTAGTCTTTTACCAATCCAAGAATATTTATTAGCGGTTAAAAAACCTACTTTGTGAAACCACCACCACAATGTTTTTCCTAAAATTTCTTGCGGAAGCGAAGTAATATTTGTGTTTCCAGAAAAATAAACTGGGGTCTTAGTTTTAGAAATTTCATTTAAAATTTGTACTCCAGAATCTCCTGCACCAACTACCAAGGTAGCACCTTCTTGCAACTGGCTTGTACTTTTATAATGTTCGCTATGAATTTGTAAAACGTTCTTTGAAATTTTTAAATGACACGAAGGTGTAAAAGGTTTATGAAAAGGCCCTGTAGCAATAATTACATTTTTTGCTTCAAACGTTTTCAAATTGCTTTTTAATTTGAAAACCCCGTCTTCTTTTTTTAACGAAGTAATTTTATGATTAAATTCTACTGGAATCTTAAAAGTAGACACGTATAACTTTAAATAATTTGCAACCTCATATTTATCTGCGTAATGACCTTTTTTGTGCGGAAATTTTAAACCTGGTAAGCTGTTAAATTCAGAAGGTGTAAATAACTTTAAAGAATCCCATCTTTTTAACCAAGGTGCACCTATTTCAGCATTTGCGTCTACAACAGCGTAACTTGCACCCTGTTTATTTAAATAATAGGCAATAGCCAAACCAGACTGTCCTGCTCCTATAATTATATAATCCTTCATGTATTGTTTTGTAGTTGCAAAGTTAACCAAATTAAAAGGTTTAGAACTAATTCTAAGGTTGGTTCATTAAAATATCACTAAAAATTGCTGTTTCTAAATTTTACTATATTTGTTCGAAAGCTGCACTACTTTTAAGTTCAGAAAAAATAAAATTCGGATACTACCCTTAACGGCTGTAACAAAAAGCATCTTTATCCGTCAAACAGTTAAATAATACACATATGAAAACAATACAAAAGGTACTTTATACTACCGCAATTGCGTCTTTAGCTTTTGTTGCTTGTACTAGTGAAAAAGAGACTTCTGCAGGCATCGCTTTAAAAAACATGGATACCTCCGTAAAAGCATCTGATGATTTCTTTAATCACGTAAACGGAAATTGGATAAAAAATACTGAAATTCCAGAAGATCAAACTTCTTGGGGTGGCTTTAATGAACTGCGTAAAAAGACAGATGCAGACGTATTAACTATTTTAAATAATGCTATTTCAGAAAGAGATTTTCCGAAAGTAAAAGATGCACAAGGAAATGAAATCGATTCAGATCAAGAAAAAGCAGTAAACTATTACCAAACAATAATGGATACCGTTGCTAGAGACCAACAAGGCAAAGCTCCTGTAATGCCCTTTCTAGCAAAAGTAGCAGAAATTAAAACGAAAAAAGATGTAGAAAACTATATTACAAACATGGCACCTTATGGTGGTGGTGGTTTTTATGGTTTTCGCGTTTATAACGATTTAAAAAATAGTAGCGAATATGCAGGATATATGAGCGGTGGTTCTTTGGGTTTATCTAGAGACTATTATGTAGATGAAAAGGTTGCAGATAAATTAGAAAAGTACCAACTGTTTGTAGCAAAAATGCTGCAAGAATTTGGTGATGATAAAGCAATAGCAAAACAAAATGCAGCCACTATAGTTGCTTTAGAAAAAAACTTAGCGGTACCAATGATGACGAAAGAAGAGCGCAGAGATACCAGAAAAATGTACAACCCAATGTCTATAAAAGAACTTACTGCTTTGGCACCTGCAATAGATTGGAACGCGCATTTAAAAGGAATTGGTGTTGCAGATATAGACCGAGTTATTGTAACAGATCTTGGATACTTTAAAGCAATGAGTACTATTTTTACAGCAAGCTCTGTAGATGATATTAAACTTTTATTACGCTGGAATACTATCAATAGTGCTTTGGGTTCTTTGTCTACAGATTTAGAAACTGCTAATTGGGCGTTTTATAGTAAAGAAATGCGTGGTGCTAAAAAACAACGCGCAAGAGATGAGCGCGCTGTTGGTAACTTAAATGGTGCCGTTGGTGAAGCTTTAGGAAAACTATATGTAGCGGAGAAGTTTCCGCCAGAGGCAAAAGCCAAAGCAAAAGAAATGATTGACAATGTATTGTTAGGTTTCGAAAAAAGAATTGCTGGTTTAGAATGGATGAGCGAAGAAACAAAAGAAAAAGCCTTAGAAAAACTGCATAAATTAACCATTAAAATTGCCTACCCAGATGTTTGGAAAGATTATACTGCATTGCAGGTAAAAGGTATAGAAAATGGAGGGTCTTATTTTGAAAATTCTATTAATGTTACGAAATGGAACTATGATAAAAACATGGCAAAGTTAGGAAAAGAAGTAGACAGAACAGAATGGGGCATGTCTCCGCAAACAGTAAATGCATACTTTAATCCTGTAAACAATGAAATTGTTTTTCCGGCAGCAATCTTGCAGCCTCCTTTTTATGATTATATGGCAGATGAAGCCGTAAATTATGGCGGAATAGGTGCCGTTATTGGACACGAAATTTCTCATAGTTTTGATGATTCTGGTGCTCGTTTTGATGGTGACGGAAACCTTAAAAATTGGTGGACCGAATCTGATTCTGAAAAATTTGCAGTCATTGGTAAACAACTCGTAAAACAATACAGCGACATTATTGCCATTGATAGCATGCACTTAAATGGAGAATATACTTTAGGAGAAAATATTGGAGATTTAGGCGGAGTACAAGCGGCTTATGAGGGTTTACAAATCTTCTTAGAGAAAAGTGGCAGACCTGCAAATATTGACAACTACACGCCAGAACAGCGATTCTTTCTTTCTTGGGGAACCATTTGGAGAACAAAAATGAGAGATGAGGCATTAAAAAATAGAATTATGACAGATACACACGCACCAGGCATGTACCGTGCGTATATGCCATTAAAAAACGTAGACGCTTTTTACACAGCGTTTGATGTAAAAGAAGGAGATAAAATGTACTTAAAACCAGAAGAAAGAGTAAGAATTTGGTAAACACAAAGTATATTGAATTATTGAATTTAAAAATTAAAACCGACGCAAAAGTGTCGGTTTTTTTGTTTTAAATTTCTTAAAATATGGTCGTTACCAAAAGGGTCGTGCTTTACGCTATCTCTTTTTTCGAAAAAAAAAGGATGCCACTACAACCGCTAACATATGCGGTTTTATAAAATTTGATGCAGTTTTTAACCAAGTAAAAGGGCTTCATACTTTTTTATGGATAACTGCCTTCGCAGAAACGCATAGAATACCCTATTTTTGCAACATGCTAAAAGTTACTGCTATTTCATTTGGGTATACTAAAAAGAAAACCGTTCTAGATAATTTCAACTTCTCACTAAAAGAAGGAGAACATTTATGTGTTATGGGAGAAAGTGGTTGTGGAAAATCTACTCTTTTAAAAGCTATTTATGGTTTGTTAAACTTAAAAAAAGGAGAAATTTATTGGAAAGAAAATAAGGTTTTAGGACCCAAGTTTAACTTAGTACCAGGTATGGATTTCTTTAAATATGTAGCACAAGATTTCGATTTAATGCCGTATATTTCTGTAAAAGAAAACATTAAGAAGTTTCTTTCTCGTTTCTACCCAGAAGAAAGTGAGATAAGAACACAAGAATTATTAGAAGTTATAGAAATGAAAGCGTTTGAAAACACAAAGGTTAAAAACTTAAGTGGCGGACAAAAACAACGGGTTGCCATTGCAAGAGCTTTGGCAAACGAACCCCAATTACTGCTTTTAGATGAACCCTTCGGACAAATAGACAACTTTAAAAAAAACTCTCTAAGAAGGAAGTTATTTGCCTATTTAAAAGAAAAAAACATTGCGTGTATTGTTGCTACACATGACAAAAATGATGCCCTCTCTTTTGCAGATAAATTATTAATTATTCAGAATAATAAAATCTTAGTGAATGATGCACCCATGGCAATTTATAAAAATCCAAAAGAGAAATATATTGCTGCTTTGTTTGACGATGTAAATGAAATTATTATTAACGGAGAAAAAATACTTTTATACCCGCACCAAATTAAAATTTTAGAAAAATCTGCAATAAATACAGCGCTTACAAAAATAACAACTGCCACTGTTTTAAACTCTTACTTTAAAGGTGCTTATTGGTTAATTGAAGCTGCATTTGAAAACCAAATTGTGTTCTTAAATAATAATATAGATTTAGAAATAAACAAGATAATACACCTCTCTTTTACTTTAAAGTAGTTTTTATCTTTTTCATATTCAGAAAAAACAGTACATTTAAAGTCTACCCCCAAAATTTATCGGAATGCGTTGAAAGACGAACTGCCTTGGTTTTTTATAAGACGAATGCAATAGTATTGTTTTGAAAATGTATTCAAAAAAGAAATAAAAATAAAAAATAGACACTAGTAGATATCTGCGATATATCAACAATACGCATATACAGGTGTTAGCTGTAAGTAAAAAAAAACTAGAAAATGAATTTAAACTTTGAAAAAACTAAGAGGAAATTAAGTCTTATTGAAAAAATAATTTATTATAAAATTTCAATAATTTTAATTTCAATCTCTTTTATTTACTTGATTTATGAATCTTCAAATGGAAGAATAACGGGAGAATTAGAGATCGAACATAAAATAAGCATTTTTTTAATCATTATTTCACTTCTGCTTATTTGGAAAAAAGATAAAGACCTAAACCTTGAAACCTTTAAAACAAATTTGAATAAAATAGAATTAAAACAAGAAATTGAAAAACTTGCCAATGAATTTAATTGGAATACTATCTACTCATCTG
>Ga0308004_10000549_pt1 | contig 17672 bp, 12 predicted proteins | sample Neamet38_FD_203156 | JGI IMG/M metagenome (GOLD analysis project Ga0308004, IMG submission 203156) | Marine microbial communities from water near the shore, Antarctic Ocean - #38 | ecosystem: Environmental > Aquatic > Marine > Unclassified | place: Southern Ocean | collected 2014-06-06 | reverse complement strand
CTTTTTTATCTTTTGGTTCATCTCTTATTCTTGGAACGAAGTCATGACCACCTTGATAGTCCGATTCTCCGTTTGTTGTCATGCCAATTGCAGCAATACCAGTAAAATCAATCCACAAAATGTGTTCTGAATTAACTTTATTCATGAAACCAGCATTACTCCAATTATAAACATCCTCAAATTTCGACATTAAAGCATGAGGGGAGTTATCAATAATATCTTTACTAGCCGTTAACATTCCTTGCCAATTCTTCTCAAACATATGAAACTTAGCTTCTAGTGCCCTTGCAGCCCATTTACTCATTCTTCCTAAGTCAGCACCTGACCAAGAATCGGGTAGTAAACCATATGCTGTTTGCAAATCTTTCACCATCGCATCACGGATAGTTTTAACTGGAGTTCTTTCTAATGAAGACAATTCCTCTGGTGAGAGAATCTCTGTGAAAAATGGAACATCCCCCCATATAACTGTGAGATCATAATATGCCAATGCCCTAATTACGTATAGCTGACCAAGTGATTGATCTATTATATTTTGACTCAGATTTTCATTTCCATTAATATTTTTGATAGCATCACTTGTGTTTCTTACGGTTTCATATAAACTCGCCCAGTATCTTTCACCATCCGCAACACCTTCAGCCCAAGTTATGTTGTGAGCATCTTTAAAAATATTTCGAGTAGAGCTTATTTCATCTGCTGTAATTTGCCACCAAGCTTTTCTATCTCTATGTCTAAACCAGCCAGCACTAGTTAAAATCGAATAGGCACCATTTACGGCAATTTTAGCCTCAGAATCACTGTTGTAAAAAGATGATGGTGACAATCCACTTTTAAATTCTTCATCTAAGTATTCTTCACAACCCGATGGTATTATAAAAATGAATATAATTACCAATATTTTTGTTAAATATAATTTAATAGTTTTCATGTTTTTTTTTTATAAATTAATTCTAAAACCAAGTGCTACTGAGGAGGAATATGGGTATTGATCATCCGATACACCGGTAGCTACTGTGCCTGCACCAAAATTACTAACCTCTGGGTCACCCCATGAATAATTAGTAAGCAACAATAAATTATTACCTGTTAAATATACACTTGCTGAATCGGTATATGGTAAATCAAAATCATAGTTTAGAGTGACATTCTTTAATCTTAAATATGAACCGTCAACAACACTTAAGCTACTGTTTGGGCGAAATCCACCAGCCGAGGATCCTGCCCTTGGAATATCAGAGGTCGGATTAGAAGGAGTCCATCTGTCTTTAACAATAGGTAAAAGATTGTGTTCAGGTCCTCTTCCGTAGTAGAAATTCTCAATTGATGCATCAAAAACTTCGTTACCCTGCATACCCTGAATAAAAACATCTAATGTCCAATTCTTATAAGTTAATGTATTTCTTAAACCATAATAAAAATCTGGTTGGGGACTACCTTGAACCACAAAATCTAGGTTATTAATATTACCATCACCATTTATATCCTCATAGTTTGGAGCACCAATTAAATCGATGCCTTCTCTGCCGTCTGCTTTAATTTCTGCATCAGATTTGTATGTTCCTTCATAATTAGCACCAATAAAACTTGGCATAACTTCGCCAGGTATTAATCTTACACCAGGACCCGCTTGTCGATGGCCAACATTTTCCAGGTCAATGAAAGATGAATCCCCTAAACTTATAATTTTATTCCTGTTGGCGGAGATTTGAAAGCTAGAACTCCAAACGAAATCAGATTTTTCTATATTAACAGAGTTAAATGTAAATTCAAAACCTTTATTTTCAACCTCACCGACATTTTCAAGTCTTGTGGCTCCTGCTGTTCTGGGGAGAGGCCTTTCTAAGAGCAAGTCTTTGGTTTGCTTATTGTAGTAGTCAATTTCAACAGAATATCTGTTATTGGCAAATCCAACTTCTAAACCAATATCAGTTTGATATGTTTTTTCCCAATCTAAGCCAGTACTTGGGAGGGACGCCAAAACAACTGCCGGACTAATTGATTGGTTAAAAAATAAATTTCTTGGTAAATACTTAGCAAGTGAGTTGTAAGGACTAACGCCTTGCTCACCAACAATTCCGTAACTAGCTCGTAATTTAAGGTTACTTATCATTTCATTGTCTTGCATGAAATCTTCTTCACTTATTTTCCAAGCTGCTCCTGCTGAGGGAAAAAATGCATATTTTTTTCCTTCCTCAAAAACTGACGAACCATCTCTTCTTCCAACAAGTGTGAGTAGATATTTATCCTTATAGCTATAATTAATTCTACTTAAAATGGATTCGAATGTTCTTTGACTATAATCAGATCCCACAACATTCCTTGCGGCATCTGCTCCTAAGGAAAGGCTATTAAAGGTCACAACATCATTTGCATATCCTGCTGAACCACCTGCCATACTGGAAAAAACATCCTTTTGCATTGTATAACCTAAAAGTACTTTCAATGAATGTTCTCCAAAAACTTTAGAATAAGTTAAAGTGTTTTCATTTAAAAAACTTTTAGCTCTGCTAGACGTAAGGTAAGCATCTCCTCCTGTTCCTTGTGCTAGTCTTTTTGGATCAGTTGTTGGCACATAACGATTTCCTTTATTAAAATTCAAGTTAGTACCTACGGTACTTCTTAATGTAATTTCAGGAATCACATCATATTCTACGTATGCATTAGAAATTATATTATTGACTAAATTATGATTATCTTGATCCATATTAGCAAGTGGATTATTATAATAATTTCCTGAAACAGGATTTACTCCATTATAAGAACCATCAAGGTTATATATTGTCTGAATAGGTAATAAGTCATAATAAACGTCATTGAAATTGACTTTATTATTCTCTTGTTTTCTTTCGCTAACAGCAAGTCTAATTCCAGTTCTTAAATTATCTTTTACTTTAATATCAAAATTAGCCCTTATGGAATTTCTCTCAAGACCAGATCCTTTAATAATACCTTCTTGTTTAAATCTATTGTAAGAAATAAAATAATTAACCTTTCCAGAATTACCACTTAGATTTACATCAGTATTATCAATTCTTCCCTGCTGTGTGATCAAACCTTTCCAGTCAGTAGGGGTAGTGTTTTGCAAATCTGGTGCGTGGGATGGAATAATTGTTGGGTCATTAAAACCAAATCCAGAGACTCCTGGTACAAGAGTAGCTCCTTCATCCCAATACTCTGCCCAAGTTTGCATATCTGCCATCTCAGGATAATTAAAGACCTGTTGAAAAGATGAATAATGATTAATCGAAACATCTACTTTACCCTCCTGGGTAGATAGACCAGTTTTTGTATTAATAAGAATAACCCCTGCAGCTCCTCTAGTTCCATAAATTGCAAGTGAACTAGCATCTTTAAGAACCTCAATTGACTCAATATCATTAACATTAAGGTCTGAGAGATTAAAATCAGTACCTACAATAAATCCGTCTATTACGAATAAAGGCTGATTATTTCCATTGATAGAACTCATACCCCGAATTCTGATTACTGCAGGTGCACCTGGCTCTCCACTTGATGAAACAACATTTACTCCAGCAGCTCTACCTTGTAGCATATTATCAACTCTTGCGACAGGTTGGTTACTAAGGGCCTCTCCTTTAATCTGTGAAATTGAAGATACAAGATCTTTTTTGGCGGTTGAACCATAACCAGTAAGTACTATTTCATCTAAGTTAGCATAATCTGCAACCATAGAGACATTAATAATTTCTTGTTCAGCAATGGTTAACTCCTGATTTTCAAAACCTATATATGTAAAGACTAATATATCTCCCGCATTTGCTTGAATTTCATAGTTTCCATCAAAATCCGAGGCAACTCCTTTGTTAGTCCCCTTAACAGTAATATTCACCCCAGGTAGAGGAGTTCCTTGATCATCAACAACTGTACCTGTTACAGGTGATTGGATTTCTTCTTCATCTTCTATTGGAACTTGAACTCTAGCTGCAGATTTATTACTCAAATCTTTTTTTACAACAACGGTATTATTTTGAGTAAGCTCATAGGTTAGTTTTAGTGGGCCTAAATAAGATTTAAGTAATTGGTCAGCTTTTATTTGCCCTTGATTTACCGAAAGTTTAGGTGCATCTTTTAGAAGATTTGACCTGTAGATAAATTTATAATCAGTTTGGTTATTGATGAGTTTGAAAATTTGTTTTCCACTCAACATTTTATTTGACTTAATTTGAATTATAGCATCTTGTGAAAACCCATTTTCAGGATTAACAGAAAATGCTAAAGTGCAAAAAAGAAAAATAAATGTTCTCATAGTCAGTTGTAAAAGCTTATTTAAAAAAAAAATAAGCTTTGAATTGAAATTTAAAATCATAAATTTGGTTGGTTTAGTTATACATCAGTTTTAATTATTCCATTGTGAAAAAGGCTATAACTTTCGAAGGTGTTGGCCTTTTTCTTTTTATCCATTATTATTCAATAATTATTACTTTATCAATTATTTCAAAATTAATTTCATTTAAGCTACTCGTTTTTTCAATTATAAAAAGAATGTCTTCAATGGATTTTGTTCTTTCCAATACACCAGAAAACAGGAATTTTTTTTCATTTACTGATTTAAAAATAAATTTTAAATCATACCACCTTGAAAGGGTCTGCATTATATTCTCAAGAGATGTGTCATTAAAAGAAAATAGACCATTAATCCATGATATTTCCTGAAAGACATCTACATTTAACACATCAATATTAGTTGACTTAGTATCAACTTTGGATTGTTGATTTGGACTGAGGAGTACTTGACTTTCCCCATTTTGAACTTTAATTTTTCCTTCAACCAAAGTAGTTGTGACGATATCATCTTCATCGTATGCTTTTATATTAAACTTTGTGCCAATGACATTAATTTTTTGCGTTTTAGTTGAAACAATAAATTCTGAACCATTATTATTTTGACTTGTGGATACATCAAAAAAAGCTTCTCCATACAAAAGTTCAACTTCACGTTTTTTACCTTTTATGAATTTAATGGGAAATTTAATTTTTGAATCTGAGTTAAGTAAAACCTCAGTTCCATCCTCTAAATTCAATGAGAATTGTCCTCCCCTTGGAACTGTCAAAAAATTATAGACAATTTTTTGGTTTGAAGGGTTATTAGCTGATCTATTTTTAATTGAATAAGAAAGTTCTTTACCGTTACTGTTAAAGGTTTTGTTTTGAAAGGTTTTGCCTTTTTCTAATATAACTTGATCACCATTTTCAAGGGTTAAAACTGCCTTATCAGATCCAATGATAATGGATTCTTTAGTTATTTTAGTTTCATTAAAATTAAATTGATTAAAAAGTGAAATACCAATTAAAAAAATTACACTGGCTGCAAAGGCATATTTTTTATAACGCTCGAGCTTGTTTCTTTTTTCAATAAGCCTAATCCTGTTGTAAATATTTCTTTTGCCCTTATCTAAATCATGATTATTGAAAGACATTAAACTAAGGTAATTAGTATATGTAAAATTCTTGAACAGCTTGTGATTCTTTTTTTTACTTATTAAATAATTTAATTCCTCCTTCTCAAAAAGGTTAGCCTCTTTGGAAAGATATTTTACTATTAAACTGTCTGTTAATTTTATCATTCTTTTTATAACGATCCATTAATCAATAACCCTTTACTTTTTTTATTCAATTTAAACTATAATTTGAATTGATTCTTTTTATATATCTATTTTTTATATTTTCACCTTATGAAAGATGAAACAAATGATTTTGTTTTAATAAAGCTTTTAAAAGAAGATGATCAAAAATCATTCACTTTTTTAATGAATAATTACTACGAGAGGCTTTGTGTATACGCTAATTTGTTCACAAAAGATTCAGCAGAATCTGAGGATATTGTTCAAAATGTATTTGTAAAAATATGGACACGCAGAAATAAACTGAATGAAAATATTTCTATTAAAAGTTATTTATATAAATCTGTATATAATGAGTTTATAGACCATTACCGAAAGAATAAACCTCTTGTTCCATTAGATGAAAAGTACATCAAGGAAATTGATTCTTTCTTAGAGGAAGATGAAATGAGTTTGCAAAAAGCAATAATGAAATTGAATGAAGGGATTGATAAACTACCTTCGAAATGTAGAGAGATTTTTATTCTAAGTAAAAAAGAAGGTTTAAGTAATGATGAAATTTCAAAACATCTAAATATCTCCTTAAAAACAGTAGAGGGACACATTACTAGAGGTTTTAAGAAATTAAATCATTCATTAGGTGGTAAAATGGATACCTTATTTTTTATTTTTTTCAAACACACTTATTAAAAAAAGAATCCCTTATTTCAGGGGTTAATCAATTGTTTTATGGTTTTTAATTAACATTTGAATATGATGTCTTTGGGAGGTCTGGAAAAAGAGCTAGTTGAGAAGATAAATTAGATTTAATTATTTTTTGATCTTTAGTTAAAGAATCCTCTTTCAAAGGATTGGTTTCTAAAACGTCTTTTTTCATATCAAAAAAACTTCCGTCTTGATATAATTTGTATCTGTCGTCTTGAGAAAAAATATTTCTGAACTGATTTACGCTTTCATTCCACATAGGATCATAGTAAATTGAGACAGCTTTTCTTTTATTGGCTTTCTTTCCTGAAAAAATATCCATCATACTTATACCATCACTTTGATCTTTTACTCCAAGAATATCGGAGAATGTTGCATAAAAATCTGTAAAGCTAATTAACCCAGAGTAACCTTTGGGATTCTTGATTTTAGAAGGCCAACTAGCTATCATTGGAACATGGTTCCCATGTGTTATAGTATTTCCTTTTGCACCCTTTATTTGCCCCCGAGTAGTGTTTGAAGTAATCGTTCTTTTGGTTCCATTATCTCCCACAAAAATTAACAAGGTATTTTCAGCGATACCTTGAATATTCAACTCATTTACAATTTTACCAATGATCTTATCCATATAAGCAACCATATCAACAAAAAACCTGTTATTTTGATTTGATCTAGTTTCAATGTTTTGCCATTCAGGTGAATCTGGAGTTGGCACAAAGGGACTATGAACTAATAACATTGGATAATATAAAAAGAAAGGCTGATCTTTATTTCTTTTAATAAAATCAATTGCATAATCTGAAACAACATCAGGTCCATAACTATTTTTATCTCTTGATAATATTTTGCCATTTTGTTCTATAAGAGGATTTGCAAACCTTTCTCCAAAACCTTTATGCTTGGTCAGTTGCCACAAAGAATATTCGTCAAATCCAAATTTATATGGACGTTGATTGTCTTGAGATATTTCATTATTTATAAGTTCATGTTTTACCCCATTTAATTGCCATTTACCAACAATAGCTGTTTTGTATCCATTTTCTTTAAATAAATTCCCAAAACTCTTTTGATTTGAATTTAGATATGAAAAATATTCATAGTTCCGAAAATTGAATTTTCCAGTCATTATTTTCACTCTTGAGGGAGTACAAAGTGGTTGAGATAATGTTTTTGTGAAGTTTATGCCTTTTAAAGCTAATGAGTCTAATACTGGTGTTTTGTAGGAAGTACTTCCGTTTATACTCAGTCCCTCGAATCCAATATCATCCGCCATAATCAGAATAACGTTGGGTTGTTTTGTTAGCTTTTTTTGGAACTCACAATTTGAAAAAATAAAAAAAATCATCACTAACAATAATAGAAATCTCACTTTTAACATATTTTTTGAATATAACTTTTTATTTTTTAATAATATTTTCATTTTTTTCTTTAAAATATTAACTTTTAATATTTTACCCTGTCTAGTTTTTATAAATAAACTACTGTTAATTTATTTATTTTTAAATCTAGGTTTAAAAACACTCAAGCAAATAATATTACATCTTACTTGTTTGAGTAAAAAGCGAGTATTGCCTAAAACTAAAAAGACCCGCTTTAAGTGAATCTTTGTTAATACAATTATATAAGACGGGAGTTGGTCCAAGCATCCTATAAATCCCAGTTAGAAGATTTAAATTCAACTCTCGAACTAAATCCGTTTTTAAAAACTTGAAGAAAAAGTGATAGCCGTAGGCATTCAGACTGTGAAATCTTTATATTTCAATTTCTTAGATAAGCATAAGAGCCTAGTACTTCAATAAATTCTTTACGAATTCCTTTTTCTTCTTTAGACATTTCTGAGAAAGGAATATTATTTTTTTCATGTGGATCTTTTTTTACATTGTAAAAGCGGTTACCAACATACATTTTATAATTTTCATTTCTTACCCATTCATGTGATCTAAAAAGAGGGTTTGAACCTCCATTCCGGTTGTACCATGTGTGAATCCATTTTCTTTTAGGACCATTTTTATTTGTTAACTCTGGATAAAAACTAACTCCGTCTAAATCCATGGATGCTTCAACTGGGACTCCTGCTAAATCAAAAAGGGTAGGGAAAAAATCACTAAAGTCTACCAAATTTCTCGATTTTGAATTGGGTTTAATAACACCTTTCCAGTTTACTATTAAGGGAACGTGAGTACCATTATCAGTAGTTTTTCCTTTTCCACCTTCAACTGCAATATTATCCATCATAGAGACTATTGGCTTGTCTGTGCCATTGTCGCCAATAAATAAGATAATGGTGTTTTCTCTCAATCCCAATTGATCAATTTTATTTACAATTCGCCCTATGGAGAAGTCCATATAGGATACCATGTCTCCAAAATATTTCGCATTTCCTTCGTAGGTTTTCGATCCCATATCAAAAGCGTTCCAGTCTTTGGAATATGGAGTAGGATCAAAAGGACAGTGGGTAAGAATCATGGGGTAATAGACTAGAAAGGGTTGATTTTTTTTACGCATCATAAAATCGTTGATATAATCCACTATAATGTCAGTAGAATATCTCCCTTCATTTTTTTCGTATAACTCTCCATTTTGTTCGAGTACTGGGTTTACATATCTTTTATCTCTACCAAGGGAATCTCTACCAGTGGTCGACAATTGCCATAATAAGTGTTCATCAAAACCAAAATGATTAGGTAAACTAACATCTGTACCTAATTGCCACTTTCCGGCAATCAAAGTAGCATATCCACTTTTTCTTAATATTTGGCTAAAAGTTTTTTCCTTAGGATCAAGATATCCAAATTCAATATGATTTTTTTTATTTGACTTTCCAGTCATTAGTTTAACTCGAGATGGAGTACATATTGGCTGGGAATGACAATTTTCAAACTGCATTCCAGTATTGGCTAAAACTGATAAATTTGGAGTATTATATGACGTTCCACCATAGGAGTTGACACATTCATAACCCAAATCATCAGCCATTATTAAAACGATATTTGGCTTTTGTATATTAGTTTGTGCAATTAACATCATTGAAGTAAAACCAAAAACTGTTAACATAAATTTATTCATTTCTTATAGTATTTTATTAATAAAAAAGTCAGTTTGACCTATAGCGCATAAGACAAAATTCTAAATTCCACCTGAATCTTTCTGCTTTGAAAGATATATTTATTAACGATTAATATTTTAGTATCCCTCTACTTTTAGAAAAAAAAGCTTCCATTAACTTGAATCAAAAGTGAAATCGTTACCAAAACAAATTATTAATGAAATAAAATTAAAAAATCTCAGTAGTTAGTTACTTAAAGTTTTATATGCATATAATTTATTACCATTGAGAGTAACTAATTTTTTTGAGTCCTTTTAGAATGCCTTTATAGTTTTTATGAAAATTTATTATTAATAAAACAATCAGAAACAGTACGTTGAGAATCTTAAAGTTTTTTATTCAAATTGATTTTTTTACCGACATTTTATCCATTTTTTTTCTATCATTGGTTGGTGTCAATCACCTCAAAGTTGATTCTGGAGACTCTATTTATTTTTCATCAATAGGAATTGTTTTTTTCAAACGTTTAATTACAATCTTATAATCATTGTTTTTTGACAAGTTATACCACTCATTAGGGTCATTTTGATGATTATATAATTCGCTTGAACCGTCTCTGTATTGAATATAACGCCAATTACCAGACCTAACAGCGTGATTCCCTTTTCCATAGGTGGACAGAACAGGTCTATCCCAATTCATTAAAGTATTCTCCATTAAATCTACTAAACTTTCTCCATCCAAATCTTCTTTTTTTGGAATACCTGCTAGATCAATCAAAGTTGGATAAATGTCAATTAAACTTACTGGAGCATCGCAAATTTTATTTTTTTGAATCTTACTTGGGTATGATACTATAAATGGAACATGAGTAGTGTCCTCCCAAAGTGCTTGTTTTCGCCAGTGTTTTTTTTCGCCAAGATGCCAACCATGATCACCCCACAAAACAATAATAGTGTTTTGTGCATATTTACTATTCTCAAGGCCATCTAAAAGTTCTCCTATATAATTATCAACAAAACTTATAGATGCTAGATATGCCTGTATTCCCTTTTTCCATTGATCATATTGAAGAATCAGATTATGATCTTGAATTCCTTTATTAAGATCGGTCCCCAAAGTAGCAGAATATCTTTCGCGCGCAAACCTTTTCCCAAATTCAGGAAGATCATTAAGATCATCTATTTTTGTCTCTGGAAGAATTATTTCATCTAAAGGATACTTATCAAAGTATTTTTTTGGTACATACCACGGTAAATGTGGTCTGTAGAATCCACAGGCCAAGAAAAAAGGTTTTTCATGAGATTTTTTTAATTCAGATTTAGCCCAATCAACTACTTTTACATCTTGCATTTGATTATCCTCAACACTTATCGGTCCCCAATTAAACCAACCTGAACCAGCAGTTGAAACTTTTGGTAAATTTGGGTCTCTTCCACTCTTTGTTGTATGTCCTTTTGAAATAAAATAATAGTCCCAGGATAATGAATCATAGGGTTTGTTATTCCCATGAAATATCTTGCCACCACCTTTGGTTGTATATCCATTAGCTCTAAAATGTTGCATTAGAGTTGTTTCTTTTGGAAGATTTTTTCTAAAATTATCTCTATTACCGTAAACACCTGTAGTTGATGGGTAAAGACCTGTCAATAAGGCAACCCTTGATGGATTACAAAGAGGGGCAACAGTATATGCTTTGCTAAATCCTACACCCTTTTTTATAAGCCTATCAATATTTGGAGTTTTGGCTTGAGGGTGACCACCTAGATATCCTACCCAATCATTCAGATCGTCGACTGCGATGAATAAAACATTTGGCTTATTAATTTTTTTATTAGATGCTTTTTTATAAAAAAACAAATCAGATTGATCAATTTGTAAAAAACCAACAAACAGAACCGTTATCAGAGGAATAATGATTTTTTTCATACTTGTCTTCTATGTTAATCATTAATTTATTTTTATAACAATATAGCCTTAAAAATAAATCTATTTTGAACGCTTGGGGTTTAAATAATTTGAGGACTGACATAGTTTGTCAGTATTGATGTAATCCACTCCGAATTGCGCAAAAGTTTTCCACGCTTTTTCCGTATCTGGTGTCGCCCAAAACCTAAAGGGTTTACCATAAGAATGTGCCTTTTTGATTACTTCTTTTATTCTTACCTGATCTTCAGTACTTAAATCAGACAAACCATTCCAGTTTGAAAATTTCCTTAAACTAAGACTTATTAATCCCACTTTATCTAAAATGTTTTTATCGGTAATTTCAATTAATTTTTGATAATCAAATTTCATGTAGTTGGGATAATTAGGATAATCCTCAATTTTTGGTTGACTCCCAGAGATGACAATTGAAACTAATGGATTAGTGGTAATATCTGGATATTTATTTAAAATTAAAACGAGTCGATGGATTGTTTCGTAGGGGGCTGTCTTAATGTCAATTAGTAATTGAAGGGCTTGTTTATCAAGATTTAACGAAAGTAAATCTCGAATAGGATTCAGATAAAGACTTTCAATAGTCCTATTTTCGATGATTTCATTTTCATAATGGGCGACCATTAAGTCGTTGTTTTTGAGGAAAACATCCACTTCAATCGAATCAAGACCACAACCATAAGCCAGCCAAAAAGGAATATTTTGATAGTAGTCATTATGAGAGTGGATTTTTTGTTGGCCTGCTACTTGACTAAATACAAATAAGCAGAAAGCACAGCAGATTAGCACATTGTTATTACACATTTTCTTTGGTCTATTATTGTTTAAAAAACAGTTTCATAAATAACTAAAAAGCTTCTCAGAATGTTTTTTAGTTGTTGATTTTTTTATTTAATGAAATCATTCAAGGTTAAGAAAAATTGAATTTAGTAATAATTATTTTGACCTATTTATCTATTACTTTTCATTCAAGTAAGTGCCATCTCCAAAAGTGAATATTTTAGAGGGAGTTCGTGCTTTTTTTAAAATCGTTTCCATTTTCTTTACCAAATTCGGGTGGGTATTGCTTAAATTATTTTCCTCGCCCGGGTCATTTGATAGGTCATAAAGCTCCAAAGTAGCTTCAGTATTTATAAGCACATTGTACTTTACTGCCTTCCAGTTTCCTTTTCGTACGGCTTGACGTCCTCCCTTTTCATGAAATTCCCAGTATAAATATTCATGATTCAATTGATTTTCATCTCCTAATAAAGTGGATAAAAATGATATACCGTCCAAGTTATCAGGAACATCAGCCCCTACAATTTCTGAAAATGTAGGAAAGACGTCCCAAAATGCAGATACATGATCTGTCCGAGTGTTTGGCGCTATCTTTCCTGGCCAACTAACGATCATGGGTACGCGAATTCCTCCTTCGTATAAATCTCGCTTTAATCCCTTAAAAGGGCCATTGCTATTGAAATATTCGGGATCTGCACCAGCTTCCTGGTGTGGTCCATTATCTGAAGTAAATACAATCATAGTATTATCTGCTATCCCAAGTTCTTCAACCTTATCCATAATCTCCCCTACTTGATTGTCTAATAATTCAATCATGGCTGCAAATGCAGCATGGGTTTCTTTTTGAGACCTATACGGACCTTGGTTAAATTCCAGACCATCGTCTACCCCTTTGTATGCCTTTTCAGGAGGGTACTTACCCCTGTGGTTTAACATATATACTTCGGGAGCAGAAAGTTCGGCGTGTGGAATAATAGACGGGACATATAGAAAAAATCGACTATTTCGATTATCCTCCATAAATTGTAAAGTTTTGTCGTGGATTAATTCAGGAGCATAAACGACATCTTCTTTACCTTTATTTTCTTTAAGAACAATAGAATCCTGATTGGACCATAAATGATTAGGATAATAATTGTGCCCCATACGTTGGCAATTATAACCAAAAAAAGTATCGAATCCCTGTTTTATTGGGTCTCCTTCTGATTTTGGAAAACCTAATCCCCATTTTCCGAATGCTCCTGTGACATAACCTTCTTTTTTTAGTGCTTCAGCAATAGTATAAGTGTTTTCTGGTATTGGATACTGCCCTTCGGGTCGTATCTCCTTGTTTCCTCTCACTACGGTGTGTCCAGTATGCATTCCAGTCATTAAAGATGATCTACTTGGTGCACAAACTGTGCTTCCTGAATAGTGTTGTGTAAACAGCATACCTTGTCTAGCCAACTTATCTATATTAGGAGTGGTAAATTTCTCTTGACCATATATACTTAAATCCCCATAGCCTAAATCGTCGGCTAAAATATATATTAAGTTAGGCTTTGAGTAGACTTTTTTTTCAACCATTTTATTTTCCTTGTTCTTACAGGAATACCCTAAAAGTATTGCAATAAAAAAAATCAGAAAGGATAATTGTTTAGAATACATGATTTTAGTTTTAATGAAGATTTTTTATTTTTCCGAGATATAGTCAGGATTCAATTCGGTTGGAATTGGAGCATCTACTTTTACTTGCCAAGTTTTTAATTTCTCAAGTAATTCCTGTGCCTTTATGGGTTCTTCTTTAACAATATTGTTTCTTTCTCCTGGATCATTAGGTAAATAGTAAAGTTCAACGCCTTGATCTTCATAGTAGACATGTAGCTTCCAGCCTTCGAATAAAACTGTAGACCCCGGGCGAGTTCGAAATAAAGGATCTCGACCATCATCATTTAATTTATCATAGCTCTGAAGATAAACTGGAAAATGCCAGAAAAAAGGTCTTGGTTCTAAACTATTCCCTACTAGAATAGGAAGAATACTTTGACCATCCAATAGTTTTCCCTTCATCTCAATATCTAATATTTCTTTGAAAGTTGGAAAAAAATCAACATTGATAATTGGCTCGTCTGAGAGTGAACCTGCTTCAATTATTCCAGGCCAACGAATTATGCACGGTACCCGAGTACCCCCTTCATAGTAAGAGCCCTTGCCAGCACGTAGTGGATTTTGAGGAGCAATGGATCGAATGCCACCATTATCCGATGTAAACACGACAATGGTATTCTTAGTGAGCCCCAGGGCATCCAATTCATTTAAGAGTCTACCAACATTGGTATCCATTGTCTCTACCATTGCGGCATAGGTGGGGTCGATTTCTAAAGGATTTTCGGTTTTTGCTTGGTACTTTTTGACCAATTTTTCCTTGGCCATTATGGGGGTATGTACCGAATAAAAAGGAAGATACAGGAAGAAAGGACCATCCTTATTTTTCCTTAAAAAATGAATTGCTTCACTAGTCAAACGATCCGTAAGGTGTTCTCCCTTCGGACCATTTTCAATGTTAGATACGTTATACGGACTAAAGTAACCACCTTTGCCAGGACTGCCCCTCAGGCTCCCCGCCACATTAACATCAAATCCTTGTTGCAGTGGATCATTGCCAAGATGCCATTTGCCAAAAGTACCTGTCGTATATCCGGCCATTTTGAACATGTCCGCCAAGGTTTCCGACGCTGACTGAAGAGAATCTGCATTTTTAATAGGTATTAGCTTTCTAGTAGAGGCTTTACCTCTGGCCGAAGGACTTACTGTATAAACCCCATGGCGTGGAGAATACTGCCCAGTCATGAGGCAAGCTCTGCTGGGAGCACAATTAGCAGCACTTGAATAGCTGTTAGTGAACATCATTGCCTGGCTCGAAAATTGGTCTATATGTGGAGATTCAAAATAGCCATCGTCCATAACACCAAAATCTTTCCAACCCAAGTCATCTACATTAATATAAACAACATTTGGGCGATTCTTTTTTTTGTTTTTAAAGTGACTTTTGTCCTTATTCGAAATAAAAAACAATCCTGTTATCGCAATAGTTAGAAATACAAAAAATCTCATCTTTTAATTTGCGTTTAATCGGTTTTGAATTTAAATATAAATAAAATTTTTAAAGGCCACAATAAGTCCCTAAACTTGACGAAGATAATATACCTCAGAGAATACTTTAGTTTTTATGTTACATCAAATTCTAAAAGCTTAAATTTGAATATATGATTCCAGAAAAAATTGCATTTCTTTTCGTTTTAGCTTTCTTTTTAATTGTTTTTATTCAAAGCGGCATGGACAAGATCTTTGACTACAAGGGAAACTTAGCCTTTTTGAATGATTTATTGAAAATCCATTTCTCGCCGCCATTAATTACATTTTCTTTAATTTTAGTTACTGTTTTAGAATTAATTTCTGGAATATTATGTCTAATAGGAATTATCGATTTTATTTTTAACGGCTCTAATTTTATTGGATTACTCGGACTAATTATTGGGTCCGTTGCGCTGTTAATTCTTTTATTTGGCCAACGCGTTTCTAAAAATTACGATGGCGCAAAAACGATAGCTATTTATTTTATTTTAGCAATGAGTGGTTTTGCATTGGCATAACCATGCTAAAAAATATTTTTATAGATATGAGTCTAATTTATTAAAATCCGCGGTTCGAGCCGAACTAGAAACATCATTAAAATCATACCTTCACTTAATGTGGAGCCTTTTTTATTTAAAAACAAAGCGAAAAAATCGTTGTACTTTTAATAAATTATTTTTTTTTAAGTTTCATAGATGGCAAAATTACCCAAAAAATATCGATTTTTAGACTTGTCTGATTACGGACGTTCAGCAGGACATTGGATTGCTAGTAAACTTCAGTATACGGGTTTAACAGCTATTCATGTAACTACCATGTTTATTATAACCGGATTTATAGCAATTGGATTCTTGTTAAATGGATACTTGATAACATCTGCTTTTTTTATAATATTAAAATCTATTTTAGATGCTGCAGACGGTGAATTATCACGTCTTAAAAAAAAACCTTCGTATGTTGGACGTTATTATGATTCAATAGCAGATTTATTACTTAACTTTTGTTTTTTATTAACCTTTTGGTATATCACTGATATTTCCATAATTTTCATGTTAATAGCTTTTTTGGGGATCCAACTTCAAGGCACTCTTTATAACTACTATTATGTAATTTTACGAAATTCCGTACAAGGTGATTCAACCAGTCGAGTTTTTGAAAATACAAAACCAAAAGCTTTCAAGGGCGAAAGTCAGTCAACAGTAAATCTATTTTATAAAATTTATAATATTTTATATATTTGTTTTGACAAGAGCATGTATTACATGGATAAAAACGCAAGGTACAGCCAACCGTTTCCAAAGTGGTTTATGACGCTAATTTCTTTGTATGGACTCGGATTTCAATTATTACTTATGGCACTTATGTTGGTGTTTAAACTTCAAAGCTTTGTTATTCCATTTTTTATTGGATATTCAGTTTTAATAATAGTATTTATTTGTGTTAGGAAACTAATTCCTAAGCCTTTATGATGCCTTTTGATTACTCTGAAACCTAACTAAACCTTTGCCTTTTCAAAATATTATCTTGCAATGATAGTCTTGTAAAATATCTTAAATATGTATGTTTAAGGTTAAATGATCTTATGTAAATTGATTTAGAATTATAAAATAAATATTGAGTCGAACGGTATTAAAGCTTTTTTTTAAGCCTTAAGACAAACTTGAGGTAATCAGCTTTAAGAATTCATTTCGAGTCTCTATTTCTTTAAAAGCCCCCCTAAAGCCTGATGTGGTGGTGGTCGAGTTCTGCTTTTGTATACCTCGCATCATCATGCACATATGGGAGGCTTCAATAACAACCGCAACGCCTTGAGGTTTAAGAGTATCGTTAATACATTCTAAAATCTGTTCTGTCATACGTTCTTGAACTTGCAAACGTCTTGCAAAAACATCAACAACTCTAGGTATTTTACTTAAACCAACAATATGACCATTCGGAATATATGCAATATGTGCTTTTCCAAAAAAAGGAAGTACATGATGTTCACAAAGTGAATAAAGTTCAATGTCTTTAACAATTACCATTTCCTTATATTCTTCTTTAAACATAGCACTTTCCAAAATTTTCTTTGGATCCGCTTCATAGCCACTGGTTAAAAATTTCATTGCTTTAGAAGCACGTTCGGGAGTTTTGACTAGGCCTTCACGATCAATGTTTTCACCTAAAAGGTTTATAATATTTGAGAAATTTATTTTTAACTCTTCACTTAAGGAAGCGTTTTCAATGTTAAAATTTTCATTTATCATATACTTTAAAAGTTATTATTCGGTTATATTTAATTTTTTCTTGTTCAAGTATTATGTCAAACGTAACTTTAAGGGGTGATGTTAAACAAATTATATTGAGTTAAACTTTTCTGAATTTAGATCAAAACAAAAATTAAGATTTCACTATTAAATTAGCTCCTCTAATAATGCTTAAGGGGTTTCCTGTTGTCTTGTGATATGTCTTTTAAAACTCCCTCTGTATAAGCTAAAACCCTTAAACCTACTGCATCTAAA
>Ga0308004_10000539_pt1 | contig 17851 bp, 23 predicted proteins | sample Neamet38_FD_203156 | JGI IMG/M metagenome (GOLD analysis project Ga0308004, IMG submission 203156) | Marine microbial communities from water near the shore, Antarctic Ocean - #38 | ecosystem: Environmental > Aquatic > Marine > Unclassified | place: Southern Ocean | collected 2014-06-06 | reverse complement strand
GCTGGGGTAAAATCTTTTCCTGCAAACATATAAATAAATGTAAAGATAACTATAGCTAATAAAAAATTTGCAAAAGGACCGGCAGCAACAATAAGGGCTCTTTGGTAGATGGGTTTTACAACAAATAATTTTTTTTGGTCTTCCGGGCTGTATTGATTTAATAAATCTTGTTGTTCAGATTGACTAAATACGTTTCGGTCTCCAAAAAACTTAACATAACCACCAAGAGGGATTAAGCAAAATTTCCATCTTGTGCCTGACTTATCATTAAAGCCAAAAAGCTCTTTGCCAAAACCAATAGAAAAATCTGTTATTCCTACTCCAAATTTTTTTGCAAAATAGTAATGTCCATACTCATGTATAAAAACAACTAAAGTAATTAACGCTAAAAAAGGAAGAATAAATGTTATAGTGTTCATTTAATTAAAACTTCCACTCACTGACTTTACTAAAAATAAAATTTCTAAAAGCCATTAATCTTGCATTGGTTTTTAAAGACGCAGGGTACACAAAATGGGTTTCAGTTGGCTTGCCAGATTCTTCAGGTAAAACTTTTGTTAAATTAGGAATATTATGTGTAATATAATCTGGCAATGCAGCAAGACCAACTCCACTTTGAACGGCTAATAATAATCCATATACGCTATTTACTTTCATCACCGATTTTCTTTTTTTTCCTTCTTTTGCACCAAGTTTTAAAACCCAGTCAGGACTGTAAACTGGCGATGGAGCTCCTTTACCATAAGTAATAAACTTATGTTTATCTAAATCTTTTAAAATTTTTGGATAACCATTTTTTTCTAAATATTCGTTTGAACCATAGATGTGGTAATTAAAATCAACAAACTTTTTTTGAATTAAATTTAATTGTTTCGGTCTTCTCATTCTAATGGCTACATCAGCTTGACGTGTGCTTAAATCAAGTTCTCTATCATCAAATATTAGTTCTACTTCTATTTCAGGGTGCAGATCCATAAACTCTTTAATTCTTGGTGTAAGCCAGGTGGTACCAAAACTTACAACGGTTGTTACAGTCAATTTGCCTTTTAGCTTATCCTTCTCGTCACTGAAAGTTGCTTCAACGTCTTTTAATTTTGCAATAACTTCATGAGCTGTTTGAAAAAGGTATTTTCCATTGTCTGTTAAAACTAAGCCTCTAGCATGTCTTTCAAAAAGCTTTATTTTAAGTTCGTGTTCTAAAGATTGAATTTGTCTGCTAATAGCTGATTGACTCAAATTGAGTATAGTTGCTGCCTTTGTAAAACTGCTAGCTTCTGCAACGGCATGAAAAATTTTTAATTTGTCCCAATCCATAATAATAGATTTTATATCTATTTGTTTGGATTTACTACTGATCTTCCAAAAAATTCACCTTTTAGAAGTTTTGGGTAGGTTTCTAAAAGATCTGTGAATGATAGTTCTTGGGTAAAACTTTTTAATTTATCAAAATCAATTAATTTACTAGCTTCGTTCCATACAAATTCTCTACGTTTCAGAGAGGCACCTGAAGAATCTATCCCCCAAAGTTTTACACCTCTAATAATAAAAGGCATTACTGTAGTATTAATTTTAATTCCTCCGGCATTGCCGCATGCAGCAACTATTCCACCTGGTTTTGTTTGCGCAAATATTTTTGTCAGCGCTGATCCACCAACAGTATCGACCACACCATCCCAGACAGCTTTTTCTAATAGTTTACTCTCACCTTCAAATTCTTTTCTATCTATAATATTTTTTGCTCCTAAATTTTTTAAGTAATCATTCTTATCTTTTTTTCCAGTAACAGCGTGAACATCGTATCCCATTTTTGACAGTATCATCACTGCAATACTCCCTACACCTCCGGTAGCTCCTGTAACTAAAACATCTTTAACTTTTTCTCCCATCAATAATTCTTCTCTGGCTTTAATAGCGAAGGCACAAAGTAGTGCGGTGAAGCCTGCCGTTCCTAACATCATTGCTTGAAGATTGGTAATATTTGCTGGAGCTTTTATTAAAAAGTTAGAATTGACTTTTGCGTATTGAGAAAATCCACCAAAATATGCTTCACCTACTCTGAATCCGGTCAGGATAACTCTGTCTCCCACTTTAAAATTTGCGTCTTCACTTTCAAGGACGCTGCCTGAAAAATCAATACCTGGAACAAAGGGAAAGTTTCTGACAATTCTTCCACCATCTTTAAGTATCATGGCGTCTTTGTAGTTTAAACTTGAGTAGTCTACCTTGACTAAAACATTTCCATCTTTTAACGCGCTGACGTCAAGTTCTTCAATACTTCTAGTAAAATTTTCTTTTTGGTTGTCAATTACTAGTGCTTTAAATTTATTGGTCATGTTCTATTTACTAATAAGTCTTAGGTACCTATTTTGATGTGAAAGATCTTCTTTAAAGCTACCTAAAAAATAATTTGTTATTGTCGTAGCTCTCTCTTTCTTGATGCCTCGCATTGTCATACATTGATGTGCAGCATCAATTGTTACCGCAACTCCTTTGGCGTCTAAACCTTCCATTAGAGTCTTTGCAATTTGCATAGTTAGTCTTTCTTGAGTTTGTAATCTTTTTGAAAATATATCTACTGTTCTTGCTAGTTTACTTAAACCAACAACTTTATTTTTTGGAATATAGGCAACGTGAGCAACACCAATTATTGGTGCCATGTGGTGTTCGCAGTGGCTTTCAAGTGAAATATTCTTTTCTACAACCATGTCATCATAACCATCTACGTCTCCAAAAGTTTTTTTTAGTTCTTCTGCGGGATTTTGATTATATCCTTTAAAATATTCCCTAAATGCTTTAGTTACTCTTTTGGGTGTTTCTAGTAACCCTTCTCTGCTAGGATCTTCACCAATCCACTTTAAAATTAGCCTAAAGGCCTCCTCTGCTTGAAGGTCGGTAATTTCATTGCTATTTGTTTGACTTTTATCTGAGTCTTTTACAAGTTTCATAAATTAATGTCATTTTTATATTACATAAATTAGTAATGCAAATTGCTATTTTGTCCTTTTTTCATTATTTTACGACCATGTTTAAAAAAAGAATAAGTATATTTGAAGTAGAAGAGGGTAATTTTCTTTCACCAAAATTTGACAGTAAAGGCTTGATACCTGTCGTAACTACTGATCACAAGTCTGGAGATGTTTTAATGCACGGGTACATGAACAAAGAAGCTTTTAAAAAAACTATAGAGACAAAAGAAGCTCACTACTGGAGTAGATCACGTAAAGCTTTATGGCACAAAGGAAAAACTAGTGGTTTTATTCAAAAAGTCGTTGATTTGAGAATAGATGATGATCAAGATGCAATTTGGATAAAAGTCAACATTGGTAAAGGAGCAAGTTGTCATGTTGGATATATTTCTTGTTTTTATAGATCTATACCGCTTGGCAAAATTAAAAATTCTAAGAAAATTAAAATAAAATTTAAAGAAAAAAAGAAAAAATTTGATCCAAATAAAGTTTATAAGGGACAGGCCAATCCTACAAAGCTATGAGCCAATTAAAAGTCTTAACTCCTTTTGGACCTAGAATAGCTAGGTTAAAGTTTCCTCAATCAGTAATTAAAAAAATTAATTTAGAAGTAGACAGAATCGTAAAACAAAAAAAATTAATAAAAAAATATGACTATTCAAAAAATCTAGTTGGACAAGTAAAACAAGAAATACAACTACCTTCTATTTTTATTAAAAAAAATATTTATAAATATATAAGCAATTCAATTAAAGAATATGTTAAAGTCAGTACTGGAAAATTTACTAAGAAAGTTAAAATTATAAATTTTTGGATAGTCAGGCAATATGCACATGAGTATAATCCAGTGCATTACCATGATGGTCATGTATCCGGTGTTGGTTATTTAAAGTTACCAAATTTACTTAATAAAGATAAAAAAAAATTAAAAACTAATGGATCGATTGATTTTATCAATGGGAGTAAAATGTTTTTGAGTAATAGTGTTTTTAACCACAATCCTAAAGTGGGAGATGCTATTCTATTTCCAAATTACTTAATGCATACAGCTTATCCATTTTCAGTAGAAGGTGAGCGAAGATCATTTTCTTTTAATGTGGAAATAGATCGTAATATTGCTAATGTGTTTAAAAAATGAATAATGAAATTCAAAAAAATATCTTTGGAGAGCCTTTAGAAGACTGTTCTCAAGACCCAGTTACTGGATGGTATAGAGATGGTTGCTGTAATACTGATGGTGCTGATAAAGGCCTTCACACAGTTTGTGCAAAAGTTACTGATAAATTTTTACTTTGGTCGAAAAAAGCTGGGAACGATTTAATAACTCCTCATCCAGAATTTGGTTTCCAAGGCTTAAAGCACGGTGATTCTTGGTGTGTTTGTGCAACATGGTATGTTAGAGCCGTAGAAGAAGATGCTGCCTGTTCAATATATTTAAAAAAAACAAATATTAAAACTTTAGAATTAATTTCGATTGAAAAATTAAAGAAGCACGCCTTAGATTTATCTTAGTTGTTGTTAATTACTTCTTCTAATTCCTTGTACTCTTTACAATTACAATCTTTTAGGACTGCTAATCTTTCTTTAGCTAAGTCCATTCTTTGAGTCTGGACATATAGCTCACCTAGATATTCGTTTATTCCATTGTGATCAGGTTTTATTTCTAAACCTTGAAGATAATATTTTTCTGCTTGTTCGTACTTTCCAGCTTTTCTGAGTGTAAAACCAAGATAGTTTAATATATCAGGATTTCCACTATCAGCTTTATTTGCTTCTAATAATTTTTCATAAGCTTTATTGTATAACTTTAAGGCTTTTTCGTTCTTACCTTTTGACTCTAGTTTTTTTCCACGTTTTACAAAATTTTGCGCATCTTTTTGTGGATTTGAATTACTGTCAGAGTCTGAGCTACTGTCACTTGCTGCAAATGAAACTTGTGTGAATAAACAAAATGTAATTGTAAAAATAAATTTTTTAATCATGTTATGCAATTGATGATCTGCCGCCATCTACTCCTATTATTTGACCTGTTATCCACGAACTTTCGTCACTAATTAAAAATTTAGCAATTGAAGAAAAATCAGATCCTTCACCTAGTCTTTTTAAAGGGTGAAGTTTAGCAATACCTTCGGCAATTTTTTCATTCTTTAATAAAAATTCCCCCATTTTAGATTTACTTAAACTTGGTGCGATGCAATTTATTCGAACATTTGGTGCAAACTCTGCGGCTAGAGCAACAGTTAATCCCTCGACTGCTGCTTTAGCCGAAGAAATAATGCTGTGATTAGTAAAACCTTTTTGAGCAGCAACTGTTGAGAATAAAACAATTGCACCTTGATTTTCTTTTAATTTTCCATGTGTTGCTCTAATTATCTCAGTTGCTGAAATTAAATTTAAACTAAAACAATCTAAAAAGTCTTTTTTTTTTGAAAGTTTTAATGGTTTCAAGTCTATTGAGCCAACACAATAGGCTAGTCCATTTATTGGTGTTTCACCTAAGTCATTAAGAATTTTTTCTGAGAAATTTTCTTCTAAAACATCGCAAGTTGTGAAAGTGGAATCAATTTCAGTTGCTAAAGCTGATAAGCTCGATTCATCTCTACCTACTAAATGCACTTGATCTCCATCATTAACTATTTTTTTAGCTAAAGCGGAACCTATTGATCCAGTAGCACCTAGAATGATTTTTTTCATATCGTACATATATCATAAAGAAAGGCATTTTTGATGCATCTATTGTCACGTATAAATTTAAAGAGCATAAGATAAGCTAAATTTATGAAACTTTTTATAATTTTAGGTAACCAGCTATTTGACCCTAAATACTTAAAAGACTACAAAAATCATACTTTTTTTATGTGTGAGGACTACGGCTTATGCACCTATGAGAAACATCATAAGTTAAAAATTCTATTGTTCTTATCGTCAATGAGGTCCTACTCTGATGAGTTAAAGGCTAAAAAATTTAATGTTAATTACTATTCAATAAAAGATGATTTTAGAGTTTCTTATGAGAAAAAATTAGAAATGTTTATCATTAAGAAAAAAATTAAAGAAGTAAGTTTTTTTGAAATTGAAGATAAGTTTTTTGAAAAGAAAATTTTTGCTTTTTTTAAAAAAAACAAGATTAAAATTAATATTATACAAAGCCCTATGTTTCTAACAAGTCGTGAAGAATTTAAAGATTATTTAAATAAAAACAAAAAGCCGTTTATGGCTACCTTTTATAAATCTAATAGAACAAAATTAGGCGTGTTAGTTGATGGTAATTTAAAACCTAAAGGTGGCAAATGGAGTTTTGATGACGAAAATAGAAAAAAATTACCAAAAGATATTTTGTTACCTGACAAGCCAAAAGCTCAAAATACTTTACACACTAAGACATTAGCACCAATTATAGAAAAGGAGTTTAAAAGTCATCCTGGAACTACTGAAAGTTTTTGGCTACCGACAACAAGAAATTGTGCTGAGATTTGGTTGAAAAATTTTATAAAGAATAAACTTAATCTATTTGGTGACTACGAAGATGCTGTAAGCAAAAAATCAAATATACTATTTCATAGCGCTTTAAGTCCTTTAATAAATATTGGGTTAATTACTCCAAATCAAATTCTAGAACAATTAAAAAAAGTAGAAGATAAAGTTAAGCTTAATTCACTAGAAGGATATACAAGACAAATTATTGGTTGGAGAGAATTCATGAGAGGCATTTATCAAAACTATGACGAACGATTAACAAAAACTAATTTTTTTAATCATAAAAATAAAATGAATAAAAATTGGTACAAAGGTGAAACTGGTTTGGAACCGCTCGATTATGCCATTAAGAATGCAATCAATCACGGATGGTCTCATCACATTGAAAGATTGATGATACTTTCAAATATTATGAACCTATGTCAGGTTGAACCTAAAGAAGTTTACAAGTGGTTTATGGAAATGTTTGTAGATTCATCTGATTGGGTAATGAGTCCAAATGTTTATGGTATGGGATTATTTAGTGATGGAGGAATATTTGCTACTAAGCCTTATATTTGTGGATCAAGTTATTTTTTAAAAATGATGGACTTTAAAAAAGGTCCTTGGTGCGATGTAATGGATGGGCTTTATTGGAATTTTATAGAAAGAAATAAAAAATTTTTTCAAGCAAATTTTCGACTATCTATGATGGTAAAAATATTAGAAAAGATTGATAAAGATAGAAAAGAAAGAATATTTGCAGCAGCTAAAAAATTTATAAAGGAAAACACATATGCCAATTAAAGTATTTTTCAATGATTCATGTAAAGTTTGTAGGCTGGAAATAAATCATTATAAAAAGATTTCAAATAGTGATTTGGAGTGGGTAGATATTACAAATAACAAAGAGGCCCAGTTAATAACTTCAAAAACTCCATCTGAACTTTTAAGAAGATTGCACGTAATTGAAGATGGTAAGGTGGTTTCAGGAGCAGGTGCTTTCTTAGTTATTTGGTCTAAAATACCTAGATACAATATTCTCTATAAGATCCTTAAAATAAAACCGCTATTTTTTATTTTTCATTACGTTTATGAATTTGTTGCTTATTTTTTGTTTCTGAAAAATAAAGATCAACTTAAAAATATGTAATGAAAAAGTTCGATCTACCTACAAAAATTTGCCCAATATGTAAGAGATCTTTTAATTGGAGAAAAAAATGGAAACTTAATTGGGATAGGGTTAAATACTGTTCGAAGAAATGTTCTGGATCAAATTAATTCAATTGAAATTTTGCTAATATTTTGGGTATATGTGATTTGAAATTAAAATACCCCTTATTAGAAAAATTCCAACAAAATATATCTTCATCTCTAATAATAAAATTTAAGTTTAATTTTTTTTCTTTAACTATTTTTTTTAAAAAAGACATGTTCTCACCTATTGACGGATAAACAATATCAAAATTTTTTAAACTTTGTAATGTTTCTTCTATTTCATTTTCATTAATTAATACAAAACTATCATCAATTTTATTGACTTGATCTTTTATGATATTTTTTTTGTAGCTTAAAACTTTGGTGTCTAATGTTAGTGATCTGTGTTTGTTATCGAGTAAAATAAAATAAATTTTTTTATAATCTTTAATTTTTAAGGCTTCTATGCTTAAATTATTTTCAAAAACTATTAAATATTTATTTTTACTACTATTTTTTTGTGTTTCTATTGGTGAAATTTTATATTCTCTGCTGTCAATTAAAGGTGGGACATTTTCTCTAAGCTCGATATTTTTATATTTTTTATTTAAAAATTTACTAATATTCCAAGATTGTGCAAGGTAGTGTTTTCCTTTTGTTTGTAAGCCCCCAACCCATCTCCAGCTTAAAGTGTTTGACGCAGCGTCACCATCAAGTAGATGCTTCATGAAAAATTCTGCACCCTTTTGCCAGGGTAGTCCTAAAGTAAAAATCCAAATACTTGCAAACCACATACGCGCATGATTATGTAAATAATTATATTCTTTAATTTCTTTTACCCAATCATTAAAACATTCAATTTTAGTTTGCCCATTAATTGCTAGATAATAGTTTTCACTCTCATCAATTGTATTTAAATCCTCTATAAAATCATCCCATACCTTTGGTCTAAGCTCTAGCCAACCCTTCCAATAAACTCTCCAATAAATTTCTTGGATATATTTTTCAACTTTTTGATATGGGTGCTTGCTTAAAACTTTTTTAGAAATTTCATACTCATTAATAAGTCTATGTGAGATATAGGGAGATAGACACGAAACATTTTTTCTTTCTATTGGACCAAAATCGTAATTTCTTTTTGATGAATAATTTACAATATCGTTATTTATAAAAGTATCTAAAGACTCTAAAGCTTTCTCTCTACAGGTATAAAATTTCATTAAATTATATTTCCTTTGCCAATAGGGGGTGAGACTGTGGTGGTAAACCAGCAATTATTACAGTTCTTGGTGGTACTTTTCTCTAAATGCCACTCATAAAAATACATTTTTTTATCACTAGAAATTAACTCAACGTTATAAATATATTTATTTTTGGAATTCATGATTAATTTAATTTTATGAGATTCATGGTTCAATAGAACTTTATATTGATCTCCTAGTATCATTTTTTGAAACCTTTCGTACGGGCCTGTGACTTTTTTATTTTCAGGGTGTGCAAACATCCACGTTTGCTTGATTCCAGAGTTTTTATTTGGCTTATTATTTTTTTTTAATGCATTCAGTTGAATTTTAATTACATTGTAGGCAGTCAAATTTTTAGTAGGCTTAATTATATCTGCGTATAAAAAATTTGTAAAATTTAATATAACAATAAGTATAAAGTATTTTTTTAATTCCATATTCTGTTTAATATTTCCTCTCTTTGGCAACCGGTCTTATATGCGAGGTATCTTAAAAAATTATTTTGGTAGTAATCTTGATGATAGTCTTCAGCTGGATAAAACTTTTCAAATTCCCAAACTAAAGTTACAATTTTTTTCTTATTAAATTTTTTTTCTATACTGAATATTGATTTTTCTATAAGTTTTTTTTCTTTTATATTTTGATAAAATGCAACGGATCTATAGCTTTTTCCTTTGTCACAGAATTGACCTTTTGCATCAAAAGGATCTATATTTACCCAGAACACTTTTAATAGCTCCTCGTAACTAGTTAGTTTCGGGTCGTAATAAACTTCAATAGCTTCTACATGTCCTGTGTCTTTGTAAATGACTTGTTTGTAAGTTGGATTTTTTACATGACCTCCTGAGTACCCAGATATCGATTTTATAACCCCTTTTTCTTTATCAAATGACTCCTCCATGCACCAAAAGCAGCCACCTGCAAAATATGCTTTTTTATATTCATTCTTACTGTCGCCAGAAGTCACGGTAAGTGTGCCAGCTAAAGAATTGAATATATTGAGATTAAATAAAACAATTATAAAAAAAATAATTTTTGTCATATATTAATTATATAGTTTTCTTTAAACTAAAGGTAATATTTTATTTATGAAAAAACTACCAAGCTGTGATGATTGTGGAGAGAGCGAGACTATTCTTACTCAAGTTAGTAATTGTGGCGATGTGAAATTTCTTTGCTCCGACTGCTATCAATTAAAATATCTTGAAAAGGATTCGATTAAATCAAATGAAGTCTTGAACTATGCTGAAATGAATAACATTTGTGAAGAATGTAAGAAAGAAGATGTAAATGTAAAATCTAATTTAATTATGCATGGTTACAAAGTTTGTAATAGTTGTAAAATATCAAAAACTTTATTTCCTATCTAAAAATTTCTAGTTACAGATAAAATAGCTAAAAGAATAAAAGCTTGTACAAACCAAGAAATAATTACAACGCCAAGGGCTTTCCATAAACTTTTGTAATTTAAGGTTTCTTTAACAGCTACCACCATGCATACCAGCATCCAAAATGCCGAACCTATAAAAGTGACAGTCATTAAATCTTCGTTAAAACCAAAAATTCTAATTATACCAGGAGCGCTTGAAAATCCGATTGCTCTTAAAAGAGCAAATTGAGTTGTTTTAGTTTTTGTATCGGGAAACAATTTAACACCAACAAAATAAACTATATATGCCCAAACAAACCAACTTATTAATGAAAAAAAGGGTGCCAACATGAAATTGCTAGCTCCTAATGATATAGCTCCAATACCTGCTGCAGAACTTGATAACACAACTACAATAGCAGCTGATATAGTTGCATTTTTATCTTTTTGAACTTCGTTAAATACTTCAGGGTCAATTTTGATAGATCTAAAAACTCTATTTAAAAATAATGATATCATTGTAGTTTATTTTTTGATTTTTTATAATTATAACTATTTGAGATTTAACTAAGACTATGTATAACGTAAATTGAAAATTTTTGAAATGAATTTATCTAAACCAATTTTTACTGGACTATCAGCGGCCTTTGTTATTGGTGTTTTAGCACTATTAACATTTGAGTCCCCTTATGGCGTTTGGCTTATGTTTTCATTTGGTTCTTCAGCTTTAATTTTATTTGTCTATTATGATAGCGAATTTGCAAGAGCTAAGAATGTTTTCTTTGGCCATTTAATTTCAATTATTATTGGCATTTTGTTTAATCACTTTATAGGCATTTCATTTATTTCATTAGGTTTATCTGTTGGTGTTTGCATAACGGCAATGATGTATTTAAAAATAGTTCACCCGCCTGCAGCAGCAAACCCACTTATAGCTTTGTTTGCAGATGTGTCTTATGATTTTATCTTATTTCCAGTGATGTCAGGTAGCCTTACCTTGATTTTATTAGCTTACCTTATTAATACGTTTATTTTGGGCAGAACAACTATTGTAAAAAAATCTAATTTAAAAGTACGATTGAAAAGTTCAAAACTAAGGCGTAAGAAGACCAAAAAAAATAAGGTGTCATAAGATAAAAACTTACTTTATCTTTTCTAAAATAAACTTGCATTAAAACAATAATAAAAATTAAAATAATAATAAGATTTAATAAAGCTAATTCAATTTGATGAAATCCAAAAAAAACAACGCTCCATGATGCGTTAAAAAATAAATGAACAAAATAAATTTTTAGAACTTTGAGGTCAAAGAAGTTGATCCAAATTCTCCAAATTCCAATAGACATTAAAACATACAAAGTTGTCCAAATAGGTGCAAAGACCCAACTAGGTGGATTAAAACTAGGTAGTATTATTTCTGAATACCAAGGTTCTTTAAAAGATGCAGTTGTAAATCCACCAATGCCAGACGCAACAAAGGTTACAACTAGAATTATAAATAAAGATAAATATTTATTTTTTGTCATGTGGTGATATATAACTAATTCATGGTAGAAAATCAGAAAAAAATTTGGATTACAGGTGCTAGTAGCGGTATTGGCAAGGCATTAGCTTTAAAGTTTGCAAAAGAAAATTGGCAAGTAGCTATATCAGCCCGTAGAAAAGAATTATTAGATGAACTTGCTCAAAATGAAAATATATCATCTTTTCCTTTAGATGTAACTGATGACGATTTAGTTAAGACAACTTTCTCAAATATATTAAATAAGTTTAAAAGTGTCGATTTATGTGTTTTTTGTAGCGGAGCATATGACCCAAAATTAGAAAAAGAAATAAATAAAGAACAAATTAAAAAAATTATGAATATAAATTTTTTTGGTGTTTTAAATTGTATTAAGGCAGTTGAAAAGTATTTTAAAAATAAAAAAGATGGTCACATTTCAGTTGTTTCATCAGTTGCAGCTTATAGGGGGCTACCAAATTCTAGTGGTTATGGCCCGTCTAAAGCTGCTCTATCAAATTTAACAGAGAGCCTGTACTTTGATTTTAAGAAACACAATGTAAGAGTTTCGTTAATTTCTCCTGGATTTATCAAAACACCATTAACAAATCAAAATACATTTAATATGCCATTTATTAAAACACCGACCTTTGCGGCTAATAAAATGTTCAGTGGACTAACTAAAGGAAATTCTTTTGAAATTCATTTTCCAAAGGAATTAACAGTTCTTTTAAAAATTTTAAGGATTTTACCTTATAGAATCTATTTATATCTAATAAATAAATTTGTTAAAAGAGATTAATATTTTAGTTTAATTTATCTGGATTTTTTAGTTCTCGTTCAAGCTTTTCTTTTCGCTGTTCTTCTTTCTCTCTTAATCGTTCCTCCTCTAAAAATTGTTCTTCATCTTTTTTCTTTCTTTCTGCGTCAAATTTTAATTCCCATTCTTTCAATCTTCGATCTTCTATTTCCATCTTTTTATTATTTTCTTCATTTACAATTCTTTGTTCCTCATCTTTAATTTTTTGTTCTGCCTCAAGTCTTAATTTTTCTTCTTCATCTCTTACTCTTTGTTTTTCATCTCTTACTCTTTGTTCTTCATCTTTAATTTTTTGTTCTGCCTCAAGTCTAAGTTTTTCCTCTTCATCTCTTACTCTTTGTTGCTCATTTCTTATTATTTGTTCCTCATCTTTTTTTCTTTGTATGGACTCGAGCCTTTTCTTTTCTTCTCCTTCTCTTATTCTTTTTTCTTCATTTCTAATTCTTTGTTCTTCATCTTTTATTCTTTTTTCAGCGACCTCTCTCAATCTTCTCTCTTCATCTCTTAGTCTTTTTTGCTCCGTTCTAATTCTTTTTTCCTCATTTTTTTTTCTCTCCTCCTGATCTTGTAGCCTTTGTTCCGCTTGTTCTCTTAATTTTTGTTCTGCAGTTTTAAGTTTTAGCTCTTCTTCCTTAAGTCTTAGTTCTTGTTTTTTTATTTTTAATTCTTCGTCTTTTATTCTTTGTTTTTCTTGATTTCTAATTTTTATAGCTTTGATTTTAGATAGATTTTCTCTTTGTTTCTGTTTAGCTATTCGTTCTTTTAATTTTAGTTGGACTTTTTGCTGCGCTGTTTTTTTTATTTTCTTAATTTTTTTAATTTTTGTTTTCTTCTTGCTTAATTTTTTATAAGTCTTATCTATTTTTGATGTTACTTTTTTTGTAAATTTACTAAGATAAAGCTTTGGTACAAAACTTTTTTTTATTTTTTTTAAATGATTTTTAATTTTGGTAGTTTTCATTTTCTAAAAATTTACTATAAATTTGAGTATCTGCAACAATAAATGTAGAGGTACCTTTTGGTGTTACGCCTATTAATTTCCAAATATTCCTAATTTAACACCATAATCAACAGCAATACCATATTTTGGATCGTCATCACTATCTACAACTAATTGACCGGCATTACTTAAAAGCTTGTGGCAATCACGTGTTAGATGTCTAAGTTTTACTTTTTTCCCTATGGTGTTGTATTTATCTGCAATATCTTCAATTGCTTTCAGCGCTGACTGATCAATTATTTTTGATCTTGCGAAATCAATAATAACTACAGTAGGATCTTCTGTTGGTTTAAAAATTTCTAAAAAACTATTTGTAGAACTAAAAAAAAGTGGTCCTTCAATCTCGTACACTTTAGCTCCTTTTTCACGTATAGATGGTCTTTCAATTGCCCTTATTCTTGATGCAGATTCCCAGGCAAATACTAATGCAGAAAAAATTACACCAACAATTACCGCTACAGCTAAATCTGCAGCTACTGTTACGGCGGTAACCAGAATAATTACGATTGCATCACTTTTTGGTACAAGAAAAAGTATTTTTAATGAGTTCCAAGCAAAAGTCCCAATAACAACCATAAACATAACTCCAACTAACGCTGCTATAGGTATCATTTCGATTAGAGTAGAAGTGTATAAAATAAATATTAATAGAAATAAAGCTGCTGCAATTCCTGCAATACGGGTTCTGCCACCAGATTTCACGTTAATCATAGATTGTCCAATCATAGCGCAACCACCCATACCTCCGAAAAATCCTGTTACTGTGTTCGCTAAACCTTGAGCTAGACATTCTTGACTTGCTCCACCTCTTTTGTTTGTAATTTCACCAACTAGGTTAAGTGTTAATAGGCTTTCAATTAATCCAATTGCTGACAAAATAAATGCATAAGGAAAGATAATTTTTAAAGTTTCTAAGTTTAATGGAACATTAGGTATTAGAAATTTAGGCAAACCTCCTTTAACACTGGCTAGGTCACCAACACTTGGGATATCAATTTTAAATGTTACAACTAAAACAGAAGTTAATAGAATTGCAACTAGTGTAGCTGGTAATACTTTTGTTAATTTAGGTAATAACCAAATCACTGACATGGTTAAAACAACAAAACAGATCGAATAAATTAACGTATTGCCTGTAATCCAAACCGCCTCACCTACTAAATTAACTGTTTTGAATTGACTGATTTGAGAAATGCCAATCACTATTGCTAGCCCATTAACAAATCCAAGCATTACTGGTTGTGGAACCATTCTAATAAATTTTCCTAGTTTAAAAATACCAGCAATTAATTGTATTAAACCCATTAAAATAACTGTCGCAAATAAATATTGCGCACCATGATCAGCAACAAGAGCGACCATCACAACAGCTAATGCACCTGTAGCACCAGAAATCATTCCAGGTCGACCACCAATTAATGCGGTAATTATTCCAACTATAAATGCCGCATAAAGACCGGACAAGGGTGCAACACCAGCAACAAATGCGAACGCAATAGCCTCAGGTACTAAAGCTAAAGCAACTGTTAATCCTGCTAAAATTTCTACTCTGAATAATGTAAAAATCTCTCCATCCTTTGGAATATAATTTTTTGCGTTAAAGCTAATAGATTTTGCAACGTCTAAAAGTGCTTGCGATGAAACTTCCGATGGGGGTCTTCCTTTTTTCAAAAATACTTTCTAATTTAGTTTATCTTTTATAACTTTCTTACTAGTTTTTTTACTTTTTCCATATCTTTAGTAAATTTTTTATCTTTCATGCCAGGTAGCACTTCATAGAATCTTGCATATTCTATTTTCATGCCCCCGAGTTTAAGAACTCCTGCTTTAATCCTTCTAAATGGCATATTTTGAAACCAAGTTTGAATAGAGAAAATATTTCCACCATATGTCATAGACATGATAGCTAGTTTATTTTTCATAGCTCCAGCAACTGGGTATCCCCAATTTCCGACAACTTTTTTAAAGGCAAAAAACCACTTGGGCGCAAGGACAAGGTCAATCCAATTCTCCATAATGGCGCTTGCTCTGAGATTATAACAAGGTGAAATTAAAAACATTACATCGGATCTTTCTAATCTTTTCCTGTAATCAAGAACTTGATCGTCTGGAGGGCTTCCGTCAAAAAAATTTAATTGTTTTTCTTCATGTAAATTTATTAGATCAATTTCATGGCCGCATTTTTGTGCTTCATCTATAAAAGTATCTCTGATTGATGAATTAAAAGATGTTTTAGTATTGTGATGCCCAAAGACAACACATATTTTTTTGGACATATTATATTTATTTGACGAAGTCTTTTATTCTTTGAAGAGTTGTTTTTTCAGGTCCGTCATATTTGATGGTGTATGATTGAGTTTTTGTAAGAACCTGTATGCCTTTAGTAAAAATAAAAATAAAGAAAATTAGAAAAAATACAACAAATATTTTTGCAGGATTAAAATTTCCTGTTTCAAAAACACTTTTTTTTTCTTTGTCAGCTTTATGAAAAAATTTAAAAGTAATATACACAGCGATTATTAAGCCAACATGGGCCATGACTAGGCCAGCCCAACCCCATATAAAAGTAGTTACACTAAAAACATATAGACTAAAAACAGTAGTCCAAACAAAAGATAATACAATTAATATTTGCAGCCTAACAGCTTTAGGCAACGATCTAATGTCAGACTTAGAATCATCAAACATAATATTTGCACAATCAATCATCCAGTCTCGTAATTTTTTAATCATATTTAAAATCTATATTATAGTTTTAAAAGTAAATACTGCGCTTGTCTTGTTAAATTTTAAGACTAATCCTTTACAAACATTACCGTGAGTTCAGCAACCTTAAATCCAAACTTCGTCATCGTTGCTCTATTTATTGCAACTCTGTCATCTTGTTTGAATATCCAATCATCAAAAGTTATTTTTATTTCTTTTCCTTTGATTGGTACTAATAAGACATATTCAAATTTAAATGCTGGACCATAAGAATATCCTTTTGCTTTACCAACTACATCGCCTGCAGTACCTTCATAATTATGTTCGTCTAATTTAGTGATTTGCCATTGACGTTTTTGAACTTCACCATCTGACCAGTTAAATTCTTCACTTAATATTAACTGTTTGCCGTCCCATTCACCATTAAGATTAGCTGAAAATTGCCTTGTAACCTTACCTGATCTGTCTTGTAATATTCCCCAGGCCTTAACATTGCCTGATAAATAGTCTTCTATAATTAATCTTGGTTTTTGATCTTTAAAATCCGTTGGTTTCATTTGATTCCCTGCGCAGTTAGTTAATAAAATAGTAGTTAATAATACAAATAAAATTTTCATATAAGTTTACTTATTACACAAAGAGAATTGTATCAAATCAATATTTTTTGATTTAAAGCCCGCTTCACAATAGGAAAAGTAGAAATCCCATATTTTTTTGAATGATTGATCAAAACCTTGCTTAGAAATATCACTCCAAGAACTAATGAAATTCTCTCTCCATTTTTTTAGGGTGTTAGAATAATGGATTCCATAAGAGTTATATCCCGTTAATTGTAAGCCAGATTTCTCAGTGTGATCTTTTATTGACTGAAGTGACGGAAGAAAACCACCCGGAAATATATATCTTTGTATGAAATCCTCACTTTTTCTATATTGATCATATAATTCATCTTTAATAATAATAGCTTGTATGGCGCCAATGCCACCATTCTTTAAATTATTTTTAATCATTGAAAAGTATTTGTTAAGATATTTTTCTCCGACAGCCTCAATCATTTCGATAGAAGCGATTGAATCATATTGTCCTTTTACATCTCTGTAATCTAAAAATCTAATATTCACTTTTTCATTAAGCCCGGCATTAAAAATTCTTTTTTTAGCAAACTCTAATTGTTTTTTTGAGATCGTAATGCAATCTAATTTAACATCATAATTTTTAGCAAGATGTTCAGCAAAACCTCCCCAACCACATCCTACTTCTAAAACTTTATCTCCAGGCTTTGGTTTTATAAAATCAATTAACTTATTATATTTATTAATCTGTGCGTTAGACAAATCATCAGTAGGTTTTTCATAAATAGCACTTGAATAAGTAAGAGTTTTATCTAACCAGATAGAAAAAAATTCATTTCCTAGATCGTAGTGCTTAGATATGTGTTCTTTACTTTTGCTTTTAGTGTTAGAGGCAAAAATATTTTTAAGTAAATTCTTTAAGAATTTAATTTTTAAAATTCCTGAAAATCTATGAGTTAAATCAATATTTCTCGCAGTAAGTTCTATCAATGAAGTGAGATCTGAAGTAGTAAACTCATC
>Ga0308004_10000535_pt1 | contig 17879 bp, 17 predicted proteins | sample Neamet38_FD_203156 | JGI IMG/M metagenome (GOLD analysis project Ga0308004, IMG submission 203156) | Marine microbial communities from water near the shore, Antarctic Ocean - #38 | ecosystem: Environmental > Aquatic > Marine > Unclassified | place: Southern Ocean | collected 2014-06-06 | reverse complement strand
TACAGGTGTTCTGCAACCGCCACACATTAAATGCGTTCCTTGTTTTAACTTATGTTTTAAAGAAATTCTGTTGTCAAAAACATAACACTCACCTTTCCATAAACTTTTTTCCTTTTTTATTTTTTTTAAATAACTAAGTATTCCACCCTTAAGTTGATAAACATTTTTAAATCCATTGTTTTTTAGATAGACTGAAGCTTTCTCACAACGAATTCCTCCAGTACAAAACATTGCTACTGGTTGATTTTTTTTTACTTTATTTAAGTATTTTGGAAAATCTCTAAAGTTGTTAACGTTAGGATTAAAGGATCCCCTAAAAGTACCAACTTTATACTCAAAAGGTTTTCTAGCATCAATTAATAGAGTAGTTTTTTTTTCAATTAATTCATTCCATTTATTTGGTTCTATATAAATACTTTTTTTCTTACTTTGTTTATTTAAATTCAATCCAAATGGAACAACTTCTTTTTTAATTTTAACTTTAGCTTTGTGGAAAGGTTGAAACTTGCTTGATGAATTATTTTTGCTATCAAAGGTTTTAAAATTAAATTGTTTTAAAATTTTTTTTTCAACAAGAGTGATGGCATTTTTTTTTCCAGATATAGTCCCATTAATTCCCTCTTTAGCAATTATCAGGAATCCTCTCACCTCGTTTTTAACCATGAATAATTGAAGATCCTGTTTATGTTTTTTTAACTTTGTAATATTTATAAATTTATAAAAACCAAAAATATTAAACATTACAGCTTTCTACAGACTGTGAAACCGTCTCCAAGTGGAATTATAACTTGGTTTGTTTTTTTATCTTTTTTAACATGTTCATTAAATTCTCGTATTATATTTGTGTATTTTTCGTTATTGTTTTTATCGGCTACTTCTCCGTGCCATAAAACATTATCAATAATAACTAATCCATTTTTTTTAATTAATTCAAGTGTACTATCGTAATATTTTTTATAGTTATCTTTATCAGCATCGATAAAAACTATATCAAAGTAATTATTTTTTTTTTTTAATTCTTCAATACTTTCTAAGGCTGGTTTTATTATAGTTTGAATCTTTTTTTCTTGATTGGCCTTCTTAAAAAAGTCTGTCGCAATTTTATTAGTTTCGGTGTTTTTATCTAATGCAATAAGCTTACCGTCATCTGGTAGTGCCAAAGCCATTGACAGGGCACTTAAGCCGGTAAAAGTACCCACTTCTAGTATTTTTTTTGAATTTGTGACTTTAATTATTAACTCTAAAAAATGGCACTGAGATACTGCAATCTGCATTCTTTTAATGTCACCTAAACTTTCATTATAAGAAATTATTTCTTTTTGGATCGGGTGCAATGGGTGGCTAAAATTTTCTATGTATTTCTCTAGGAGAGAAGTTATTTCTAAATTTTTTCCCATGGGCATCTAGGCAAATTGCTGTTTTTCTCAACCTTCACTTAAGTTTCTTTTTAAATATATCGTTGACTAATTGTGGATTTGCAGTTCCGCCTGAAACTTTCATTGCTTGACCAACAAAAAAACCAAACAACTTATCTTTACCTGATTTGTATTGAGATACTTTATCTTTATTTTCTTCTAAAATATTATCAATCAACACTTCTAGTTCCTTAGGATCGCTTTTTTGCTTTAAGCCATTTTCTTCAATTATTTTAATAGGATCAGCGCCGGTATTTTTCATGACCTCAAATACTTCTTTTGCCGTTCTACCGGAGATTAATCCTGATGAAATAGAGTTTATGAGGCTAGCCATTTCTTTGGCTTTAATTGGCGATTCTGATATGGATATATTTTTCTCATTTAGAGATGCGAATAAATCTCCAATTATCCAGTTGGTTGCTAGTTTCTTGTCTGCAGTTTTAATTGTTTCTTCAAAAAAAGCTGCTACTTCTTTTTCAGAAACTAAAACATTAGCTTCGTAAGAGCTTAAAGAATAATCTTTTATAAAACGCTCCTTTTTTTGATCTGGGAGTTCTGGTAAATCTTTTTTAATTTTTTCAATTAAATTTTTGTCTAAATTTAAAGGTAACAAGTCTGGGTCAGGAAAGTATCTATAGTCATGCGCATCTTCTTTAGATCTCATAGATCTAGTTTCATTTTTTTTAGTATCAAATAATCTTGTTTCCTGGATAATAGACTCACCTGACTCTAGAAGTGTTACCTGTCTTTTAGCTTCATGCTCAATAGCCATTTGCATAAACTTGATAGAATTAACATTTTTAATTTCACATCTAGTTCCTAATTTTTCTTCTCCTTCTTTTCTTACAGAAACATTTACATCTGCTCTTAATGAACCTTCTTGCATATTACCGTCACATGTACCTAGATATTTCATGATTGATCTTAATTTTTTAACATAAGCACTAACTTCATCTGGTGATCGTAAGTCGGGTTTACTAACAATTTCCATTAAGGCAATACCCGATCTATTAAGATCTACAAATGTATTGCTAGGATCAAGATCGTGAATACTTTTTCCTGCATCCTGTTCTAAATGTAATCTTTCAATACCAATTTTTTTTGTGCCAGTCTTTAGATCTAACGTTATTTCACCTTCACCAACAATTGGGTTTTTAAATTGGGATATTTGATAGCCTTGAGGTAAATCAGCATAAAAATAATTTTTTCGATCAAAAACAGAGTAAGAATTAATTTGTGCATTAATTCCAAGTCCTGTTTTAACTGCCTGTTCAACACAGTGTTTATTTATTACAGGTAGCATCCCAGGAAATGCAGAGTCTACTAAACTTACTTGTGTGTTTGGATCAGCTCCAAAAGTGGTTGATGAACCTGAAAATAACTTTGATTTAGATGATACTTGAGCATGAACTTCTAATCCAATAACTACCTCCCATTTGCCTTGCGCTCCATCTATTAAATATTTTGATTTATCTTCGCTCATTAATTATTTTTCCCACCATTTAATAATATTTTGTTTAAAATTACTTTTGCTTTCCATGGAAAAAGCTAAATTTAATAAAATTTGCTCACCAAGTGGTTTACCAATTAATTGTAAACCTAACGGTAAGTTGTTTTTATCATGACCAACAGGAACTGATATAGCAGGTATTCCAGCTAAATTAGCAGGAACTGTAAAAATGTCATTTAAATACATAGATATAGGATCGTCTTTTTTTTCTCCAATTTTAAAAGCAGCACTTGGAGTGGACGGAGTTAATATTGCGTCGACTTTAGCAAACGCATTATCAAAGTCGTTTTTTATCAACTGTCTTACTTTTTGTGCTTTAATATAATAAGCATCGTAGTAACCAGAGGATAAAACATAAGTTCCAATTAAAATTCTTCTTTTAACCTCGTCGCCAAATCCTTCAGATCTTGTGTTCTCATACATTTCTAAAAGATTTGAACCCTTAGATGATCTAAAACCATATTTAACACCGTCGTAACGAGCTAAATTTGAGGAGGCTTCTGCGGGTGCAACTATGTAGTAAGTTGGCAATGCGTATTCAGTATGTGGTAAAGAAATATCAATTATTTCTGCTCCCTCTTCATTTAGTATTTTTTTACCTTTTTCCCAAAGTTCTTCGATTTCATTTGGCATTCCGTTAACCCTATATTCTTTCGGTATACCAATTTTTAAGCCTTTAATATTTTGAGTTAAATTTTTTGAATAGTTTTCTTTTTTTCTGTCTATTGAAGTTGAATCTTTTGGGTCAAATCCTGACATTGCCTCAAGCATCAGGGCGCAATCTGAAACGGTTTTTGTCATTGGTCCTGCTTGATCTAGAGAAGAAGCAAAAGCAACAATGCCCCATCTTGAGCATAATCCATAAGTGGGTTTTAAACCTACGGTACCTGTAAATGAAGCTGGTTGTCTAATAGAACCACCAGTATCAGTCCCAATTGTAGCAGGTGTAAGATCTGCAGCTAGTGCGCTTGCAGAACCGCCAGAAGAACCACCAGGAACTGTATTTTCTTTAACAGGATTTATAACGTTTCCGAAAAAACTTGTTTCATTAGAAGAGCCCATTGCGTATTCATCGCAATTTAATTTGCCTAAAAGAAAAGCACCTTCTGCCCATAGGTTAGTTGTTACTGAAGATTCATAGCTTGGTACAAAATTTTCAAGCATTTTACTTCCCGCTGTAGTTCTTACTCCATTTGTGCAAAATAAATCTTTAACAGCTAAAGGTACCCCAGGTAATAAAGACTCATATTTTGGTTTTGTGTCAAATTTTTTTGATTGTTTAAGGGCACTATCAAAAGATTCTGTAATAAATGAATTAAGTTTTTTTCCTTTTTTTATATTATTAATATAAGCGTTGGTTACTTCTTCAGATTTAATTTCTTTTTTTTTTATTAAACTAACTATTTCAGTTAAACTTTTGTGGGTTATATCTGACATCTAATCAATTACTTTGGGAACAATAAAAAATTCTTCATTTTTATTAGGTGAGTTTTTTAAAATTTTATCTCTAATACCTCCATCTGTAACTTTATCTTCTCTAGTTCTCAGGGTGTGCTCTAAGATTGAAGTTAAAGGACTTACTTTATCTGTGTTAATTGAGCTCAATTTTTCAACAAAGTTAAATATATTAGATAGGTCTTTAGATAAACTCTCTATTTTCTTTTCTTCTAAAGATATTCTTGCGAGTTTAGCTGTGTGTTTAATTTTGTCTTTATCTATGGACATTTGTAATCTATGTTAATTTTAGGAAATTATTATCAGAACTTATAACATAATCATGCTCGATATTGAAGAATTTGGAAAAAAAATTGACAAAAAATCAAGATTATTAGGAGTTGATCCTGGTAAAAAACGTGTGGGTATAGCTATATCTGATGAAAATAAAATTATAGCAACACCATATTCAACGATAATTAAAAATAATTTTTCTAACTTCTTGTTGCAAATAAATAAAATTATTACGGATAATGATATTAAGGGCATTATAATTGGTAACCCAATAAATATGGACGGTTCACCAAGTCAATCTTCCCAATCAGCCAAAGATCTAGCAATAAACTTATCAAAAAATATTACCGTACCTATCACAATGTGGGATGAAAGACTTTCTAGTAGAGGAGCTTTTAATTTATCTAATGATTTGGATGTTAATACAAGCAAGAAAGTTAACAAATTAGATGAAAATTCAGCAGCCTTTATCTTGCAAGGTGCTTTAGATTTTTTAAAAAGAGAAATTACTTGATCTCATAGCACAAAAGGCCTATAGAGTTGTTTTTAATGGCAGTACAAAAAAATACTTCAGCTATTAAAAGCCAACCCAAACATCTTCTAGGTATTCAAAATTTATCAATTCAAGAAGCTAAAAAAATTCTTGAAGAAGCAAAAGCCTTTATTTCCCTAAATAGAAGTCCGTCAAAAAAACTAGACACTTTAAGAGGTAAAACTCAAATTAATTTATTCTTTGAACCTTCAACAAGAACTCAAAGTTCTTTTGATTTAGCGGGTAAAAGACTGGGTGCAGATGTAATGACTATGAATGTTGGAAACTCAGCTCTTAAAAAAGGTGAAACTTTAATAGATACCGCAATGACTTTAAATGCAATGCATCCAGATATAATTGTCATAAGACATCAAGATTCAGGAGCGCCTAATTTACTTTCTCAAAAAGTTAATTGTGCAGTTGTTAATGCAGGAGACGGGAGAAGAGAACACCCTACACAAGCTTTATTAGATGCTTTAACTATTATTAATCGAAAGAAAACAATCGAAGGATTAAAGATTGCAATTTGCGGTGACATACTCCACTCACGTGTTGCTAGATCAAATATTTATTTAATGAATATGTTAGGCGCAGAAGTAAATGTTATCGGCCCAAAAACTTTAATGCCTAAATCTATTGAAAGACTTGGTGTCAAAAGTTTTACTGATATGAAAAAGGGTTTAGACAAATGTGATATTGTAATGATGCTAAGATTGCAAAATGAAAGAATGCAAGGTTCGTTCTTACCTTCTAAAAGAGAATACTATGAATTCTTTGGACTGACCCCGGAAAAATTAAAATTTGCTAGTAAAGATGCTTTAATTATGCATCCTGGACCAATGAATAGAGGCGTTGAGATAGACACTAAACTAGCAGATGACATAAATGTAAGTCTTGTTAAAGAACAAGTTGAATTGGGTGTGGCAGTAAGAATGGCATGTTTAAAAATTTATTGTAAATAAAATGAAAGAAAAAATTTTAATTAATGCACGTATTATAGATCCATCACAAAAAATGGATGAAAAAGGATCGATCATTATTGATGACAAAGGAAAAATTAAAATGATAGGTAAGAATGTTAAAAAATCTGACGCAATATCCTCATCGGAAGTTATAGATTTAAAAAATTATATTGTAATACCAGGAATTGTTGACATGAAGGCATTTGTTGGAGAACCAGGTTACGAATACAAAGAGAATTTTAGAACATTAAGTCAGGCAGCTTTAGCTGGTGGGGTAACATCAGTTGTTACGATGCCAAATACCAAACCAATTATTGATAATGTTTCTATGGTCGATTTTATAATTAGAAGAGGAAGGGATAAAGCATCAATCAACTTGTTCCCTTGTGCATCACTAACTAGAGAAATAGGTGGGAATGAAATGTCAGAATTTGGTTTGCTCTCAAAAAAAGGGATTATTGGATTCACTGACGTAATTAAAACAGTTCAAAATACAGAAACAATGTCAAAAATAATGGATTATGCATCAGATATAGGTGTTTTAATTATGCAACACGTGGAAGATTACGAACTTTCAAAAAATGGCTGCATAAATAACGGTGAGGTTTCAACGAGATTAGGCTTAGAAGGAATTTCATATATAGCTGAAAAAATAATCATTGAAAGGGATCTTTCTTTGTTAAGTGAATTTCCTTGCAGATACCACATAAATCAAATCTCTTCAAAAGATTCTCTAGATGTCATTAAAAGAAATAAAGAAAAAGGATTAAAATTTAGCGTTGGTGTCTCTATTAATAATCTTTCACTAAATGAAAATGACATTGGTGATTTTAAAACTTTTTTAAAACTTTCTCCGCCGCTTAGACTTGAAGATGACAGAACATCACTAGTAAGTGGAATTAAATCAGGATTGATTGATGTAATAGTGTCTGACCATACGCCTGAAGATGAAGAGGGAAAAAGACTACCTTTCGCACAAGCGGCTACAGGTGCAATAGGAATTGAAACTCTTTTACCGTTAGCCCTAGAAATGCACCATAATGAGTCTCTTGATCTGACAAAGATAATTGAGACTTTAACTATAAATCCTGCAAAAATTCTAAAAATAAACAAGGGAACAATAAAAAAAGGATCAGATGCAGATATCTGTGTCTTTGATTTGGACAAACCCTGGGTAGTTAAAGGAGACGATTTAAAGTCTAAATCTAAAAATACAGCAATTGAAGGTAGAAAATTGCAAGGAAAAGTTTTTATGACTTTCTTAAATGGTGATCTGGTGTTTAAATCAAAGTGAATTTAGAAATCTTATATACAGTTGTTTATTCTTATTTTTTAGGATCTATACCATTTGGCTTAATACTTGCAAAAATTTTTTTAAACGAAGATCTTAGAAATATTGGGTCAGGAAATATAGGAGCTACAAATGCACTTAGAACGGGCAAGAAATCTTTAGGTGCTTTTACGTTAATCCTAGATGGGCTTAAAGCTTATGTTTCCATTGCTATAACTTATATATATTTCACAGATTATATTTATTTGTCTGCACTCGTATGTATTCTTGGACATATTTTCCCAGTCTGGTTAAAATTTAAAGGTGGAAAAGGAATAGCAGTATTTCTTGGTATTCTTTTTGGCCTGTCAATTAAATTAGCGCTACTTTTTATAATTTCTTGGTGTTTAATTTTATACCTAACAAAATACTCGTCTGTTTCATCTCTGCTTTCTACGGGTATAATTTTTTTATACTCATTTTATTTAAAAAATTCTCTTGAAATTATGTTTTTTTTCATAATCCTTATAACTGTTATTTATACGCACAGAATAAATATAGTTCGTCTTAAAAATAAAACAGAAAATAAAATCAATCAATAGAGGACTTTATTCATTTAATTATACTAGCGTTTGACAAAAGTGTCTAGATTTGCAAATAAATGCAGGAATGAATTTGGTTATAGTTGAGAGCCCTGCTAAAGCAAAAACGATTAATAAATATCTCGGAAAAAACTATTTAGTTTTAGCAAGCTATGGGCACATAAGAGATCTACCTTCAAAAAATGGATCTGTAGATCCCGATAATAATTTTAAAATGTTATGGGAAGTTGACTCTTTCTCAAAAAAATATTTAAAGGAAATTGCTGTTGCCGCTGAAGGTTCCGATAAAATTATATTAGCTACTGACCCTGATCGTGAAGGCGAGGCAATAGCTTGGCACGTTAAAGAATATCTTGTCTCTAAAAAAATTTTAAAAGACAAAGTTTTAGAACGCGTGGTATTTCGGGAAATAACAAAAAATGCTATTTTAAAAGCAATAGATAATCCTAGGCAAATTGAAGTTCCTTTAGTTGAAGCTTATTTAGCAAGAAGAGCTTTAGATTATCTTGTTGGTTTTAATATCTCCCCTATTCTTTGGGCTAAACTTCCAGGCTCTAAGTCTGCAGGTAGAGTTCAGTCTGTTTCTTTAAAATTAATCACTGAAAGGGAACATGAGATAGAGTTATTTAAACCAGAAGAATACTGGTCTATCACTTCAGATTTTACGAACACAAATAATAAAAATATTTATTCTAAGTTAAGTCTTTTTAAAAAAAAAAAAATTGAACGTTTTACTTTTAAAAATAAAATAGAAGTCGACAAAGCATTAGATTTAATTAACAAATCAAATTTTAAAATAGAAGATATTAACTCAAAAATTCATAAAAGAAATCCTTTAGCTCCTTTTACAACCTCTACCCTTCAACAAACGGCTTCTAGTAAGTTTGGATTTGGGGCTTCAAAAACAATGCAAATTGCGCAAAGACTTTATCAGGGTGTTGATATTGAGGGAGAAACTACAGGTCTGATTACCTACATGAGAACAGACGGAACTCAAATATCAAAAGAAGCAATTACAGATTTTAGAAATTTAATTAAGCAAAACTTTGGTAAAGAATATCTTCCATCGACTCACAACACACACGAAGGCAAAAAAGCTAAAAACGCTCAAGAGGCGCATGAAGCGATTAGGCCTACGGTGATATCAAGAAAGCCAGATGATATTAAAAAGTACCTCAATACAGATCAGATAAAACTCTATGAACTTATTTGGAGTAGAGCACTATCATCACAAATGAATCCTGCAGAATTTTACAGAAACAACATAATAATTTCTTCTAAAGACAAACAGATTAATTTCAGAGCCAATGGCTCAATTGTTAAATTTGAAGGTTTTTTAAAAGTTTATAAATCACCAGAAACAGATGATGAGGTTAAAAATATTTTACCTGAATGTGTAATTGGAGAAAATGTCAATATTCTGAAATTAACAGACGAACAACACTACACAGATGCACCTCCGAGATACTCAGAAGCAAGTTTGGTAAAGAAAATGGAAGACCTTGGTATTGGAAGACCCTCTACATATGCTAGTATTATTTCGGTGTTGTCTACTAGAAATTATGTTGAGCAAATAAATAAAAGATTTCATCCTACGGATAGAGGGAAATTAATATCAGCTTTCTTGGAAAAATTATTTACAAAATATGTTGATTATAATTTTACAGCTGAATTGGAAAATCAATTAGATGAAATTACTAGTGGCAAAATTAAATGGACTAAAGTTTTAGAAGATTTTTGGAAAGATTTTTACGCTAATGTTATTAGTGTTAAAGAAAAAAGAACGCGAGAAGTCTTAGATTTATTAAACGATAGTCTTGGTAATTTAATTTTTGATAGAAATAATCAAGATGTAATAGACCGAAAATGTAAACTTTGTGAGAGCGGAACATTGAGTTTAAAAAACAGTTTTCGTGGTGGTGTATTTATTGGCTGTTCTAATTTTCCAGAATGTAAATTTACAAGACCTCTTTCTAAAAGTAAAACAATAGTACAATACAATCTTCCAGAACCTAAATTAATAGGTCAAAATAGTCTTGGTAAAAATATTTATCTAAAAAATGGAAGATTCGGTCCATACCTGCAGTATGAAAAAGAAATTCAAATAGATCAGGAGAGTTTGAAGAAAACTAAAAAGAAAAAAAAAGAAAAAATTAAAGAAGATGGTAATATGAAAAATGTGTCTATACCTAAGGGCATCGTAATAGATAACATAGATTTAATACAAGCTAAGTTTCTATGTTCATTACCAATAAATCTAGGTCAAAACCCAAAAACAGGTCAAGATATAATCTTAAATTCTGGAAAATTTGGACCTTATTTAAAATGTGAAAATAAATCAGCTAGATTGGAAAATGTTGATGAAATTTTTTCTATTAGCTTAAACAGAGCAATAACACTTATAGCTGATGCAAAACCTGGCAGAATGTCTTCTTCAATGATAAAAGATTTAGGAGAACATCCGGACGACAAAAAACCAATTAGAATTATGAAGGGTCAATTTGGACCTTACATAAAACACAATTATTTAAACGCAACAATACCAAAAGAAAAAGACCCTAGTGAAATAACACTAGCAGAAGCTTTAAAACTAATAGATAAACGCAAAGAATATGATATGAATAAAAAAAATAAAAATAAAAAATAGAAAAAAAAATAAAAAAAATGAAAAAAACTATATTATTAATAACATTTCTAACTTTCAGTTTTAGTGGTTCAGTTTACGCCAACGAAGTAAAATGTAAGTTTTATGACGTATTGTGTAAAACACAAAAATTTGCTTCTGATACAAAAGAATATCAAAAAAAAGAATGGAAAAAACCTACTTCAGAAGTAAAAAATGGAAAGAAAAAATAGTGAAAAAAAAATGTTTAAAAATAAAACCTTCTAGAAAGAATTAGTGCCAATAGAAGAAAGAATAAAAAAATTAAACATAAAGTTGCCTGAGCCTAAAAATCCAGTAGGCTCTTATGTTGCAACTAAAATAGTTGGAAATTTACTTTTTGTTTCAGGGCAAATATCAATCGATGAAAAGGGAGTTTTAATTCAAGGCAAACTAGGGGAAAATCTTACCACCGAAGAAGGATATAATGCAGCCAAAAGATGTGCATTAAGTATTCTTGCTCATGCAAAATCGGCTTGTAAAGATGATCTAACAAAAATAAAATCTTGCATAAAATTAACTGGTTATGTTAATTCAAATAGTACTTTTACAGAGCAACCAAATGTTATTAATGGGGCGTCAGAATTAATCTCTTCAGTATTTGGAGACAATGGGATGCATGCAAGAGCAGCTGTAAGTACAAATAGTCTACCACTCGGTGTGGCGGTTGAAGTAGATGCTATATTTGAAATTAATTAGTAGCTTGCCTGCCAATTGAAAAATATCTTATATTTTTTTTCTTCATTTCACGTGGTGAGTAAAGATTTCTTAAATCATAAAGAGTAAATCTCTTTCTTTTAACTAGTTTTTTATAATTTAGTGACTTAAATTCATCCCATTCTGTGTGTAATATAATAAGATCAGCATTTTTGCATGCGCTGTAAATATCAGGATAAAAAATACAGTTTTTAAATTTACTAAATTCTTTCTTTTCACCGGTAGGATCGTAGTAAGAAACAATTGCCTTTTTTTTAAGCAAATGTGGTATCATTGAAAGACTTACGGCATCTCTCATATCGTCTGTATTTGGTTTAAACGTTACACCAAGAAAAACGATTTTTTTATTTTTAATATTTTTTCCAATAATGTGATCTATTCTATTTAATAGTAAAGATTTTCTTTTTTCGTTAGATTTTATTACAGACTTAACAATAGATAAATCAATTTTTTCTTTTTCTCCTATAGAAACCAAACCTTTTGTATCTTTAGGGAAGCATGATCCGCCATACGCAGGGCCAGCTCTCAAAAACCGACTCCCAATTCTAACGTCGTAACCCATACCTAAGGAAATATCTTCAACATTAATATTTATTTTTTCACAAAGATTTGCTATCTCGTTAATAAAAGTAATTTTTGTAGCTAAAAAAGCGTTAGAGGCGTACTTAATTAATTCAGCACCTCTTCTATTGGTTGTGAAAAATTTAGCTCCCTTATTAACTAAAGGTAAATATAAATTTTTCATAATCTTAAAAGCGTGTGGCGAATTTGATCCTACAACTATTCTGTCTGGATATCTGAAGTCTCTTATAGCATCACCTTCTCGTAAAAATTCAGGATTAGAGATTACGGTGAAATTTTTAGAATTTTTTAATTTTTTTTCTATTTGATCGCCTGTGCCTACAGGTACTGTAGACTTAGTAACTATAATTTTTTTATTTTTTGAGAATTTAAAGATTTCTTTTGCAGCATTATAAACATAACTGAGATCAACAGATAAAGAGTTTTTTTTGTTTGGTGTGCCTACGCAGATAAAAATAATATCAGATTTATTTAATGCTTCTGAAATATTCGTAGTAAAAAATAAACGTTTTGCACGGTAGTTTTCTTTTATCAATTCATCCAAACCAGGCTCGTAAATAGGTGATTGTCCTGAATTTAATTTTTCAATTTTATTTATATCTTTATCAACACAATAAACAGTGTGGCCTATGTCTGCAAAACAAGTACCGCTTACTAGGCCAACGTAGCCCGTCCCTATCATGCACAATTTCATTTTTTTATTTCCTTAGAGATTTCTATAGTTGAATTTATATAACCATTTAAAGTTCCACAATCTAGATACTTACCTTTAAAGATGTTCCCGTAAAAATTTTCACCATCAGCAATTAATTGTTTAATGGCATCTGTGACATGAATTTCACCACCTTGTCCTGGTTTTAATTTTTTCAATTTTTTCATAATTATTTTCGGTAAAATGTATCGTCCAATAATAGCAAAATTTGAGGGGGACATTTTTAAACTAGGTTTTTCTACAACATCTTTAATTGTAAAATGGTTTTTTTTTTTATCCTTAACTGAAAGAATTCCCCATCTGGAAACTGTTTCTTTTTTAACTGTCTTAGTTGCAATAATTGACCCTTTTGTTTTTTTATGAAGTAAAATCATTTCTTTAGAACAATTTTTTTTTATTATTAAATCGTCTGGAAAAAGCATAAGAAAATGAGATGATTTAATAAGTCTTTGACATTTTAAAATTGCATCACCAGTCCCTCTAGGTTTATTCTGGTAAACAAATTTTATCATTTTTTGATAGTTTTTAAGCTTATTAAAGGTCTCAAGAATTCTTTTATCTTTTTTTTTGGCTAATATAGATTTATAAAACTGATCATTGAAAAAATACTTTTTTATACTTTCTTTCTTTTTTGATATGACAAAAATAAACTCTTTAATACCTGCGTCTATGCACTCATCAAGTATATGCTCTAAATTAGATTTTCCATTTATAGGGAGCAGTTCTTTAGGTGTGATACTAGAAAGAGGTAAAAGCCTTGTGCCTAATCCTGCTAAAGGAATTATTGCTTGTCTTAACATAAGTTTCTTTTACTTTTAAATTTCAATTATTACAAATGAAAATATTTAGAAATAAAAATAGTTTAATTAAAGAAATCTCAGGACTTAAAGACCTGGCATTTATACCCACTATGGGATCATTACACAAAGGTCATATGAGTTTAATAAACAAGGCTAAAAAAGAATCAAAACAAGTTTTAGTATCTATATACGTTAACTCTAAGCAGTTTAGTTCAAAAAAAGATTTTAATAAATATCCGAGAAATTACAGTAAAGATATTACTGTTTTAAAAAAAAAAAATATTAACTATCTATATCTGCCAAATAACAAAGATATATATTCTTTTAAAATTAAAATACCTGTTTATTTAGACAGGTTTTCAAAAAAACTTTGTGGTGAATTTAAACCTGGTCATTTTAAGGCTGTTGTTAATGTGGTCAATAGATTTTTAGAAATTATTAAACCCAAATCTATTTATTTGGGCATGAAAGACTTTCAACAACTCTCTTTAATTAAAATGCATATAGTCAAGAAAAAAATAAAAACAAATATAGTAGAGTGTCCAACAATAAGGGCTAATAATGGATTGGCTTTATCTTCAAGAAATACTAAGCTTAAAAAACATCAAATTACAAAAGCTGGAAAAATTTACTCTTATTTAAAAAAAAATAAAAAAATGATATTAAAAAGTTTTTTAACCAAAAAAAAATCAGAAATTTTAAAAAAACTGCTTCATTTAGGTGCTGACAAAATTGATTACATTGAGTGTTTAAATCTTAGTAAACTTGAATATTGCAAAAATACAAATATTAAATTTAACATCTTTATAGCTTACTATATTGGTGGTGTAAGACTAATTGATAATTTATAAAAATACTAAAGACCCTATTCCTAAAAAAGACAAAAAACCAATTACATCTGTAACCGTAGTTACAAAAACACTCGATGCCAAAGCTGGATCAATATTCATTTTTTTTAATGTTACTGGTATCAAAATTCCAAACAGTCCTGCCACTATCATGTTTAAAACCATAGATGCAGCTATGATGATTGAAAGATCAATTTGTTTAAACCACAAATGAACAATAAGCCCAGTAATAATCGCAAATATAATTCCATTTAAAACACCGATAAGAAATTCCTTTCCCACAACTTTATTTATATTGCTACTAGATAGTTCTTTTGTCGCTATCGCTCTTATTGTAACTGCGAGAGTTTGCATTCCTGCGTTTCCACCCATTGAAGCAACAATTGGCATTAAGAAAGCTAATGCTACGACTTTTTCTATTTCTGCACCAAATATACTTATTACCCAAGAAGCTAGCAAAGCAGTTCCGAGATTTACTAGCAGCCAGTTAAATCTTCTTTTTGTTTTAACAAAAACAGTATCGGTAATTTCTTCATCACCTACACCTGCAAGTCTTAAAACATCTTCTTCTGCTTCTTCTTGAACTACCGTAACAACATCATCTGCAGTTATTACACCCACTAGTTTGTTGTTTTTGTTTACCACCCCAGCGGATAACAGATTGTAATTTTCAAATGTTATACCTACTTCTTCTTTGTCCATATTAACGGAAATAAGAACAGGCATATCCCTCATTATCGAATTCATCTTAGAATCTCTAGCCGTTCTTAAGACTCTTGAAGACGGAACAATGCCAATAGGCTTAAACTCATTATCAACTATAAATATTTCTAAGAACTCTTGTGGCAATTCTTTACTTTCTCTTAAATAATCAATTGTTTGACCTACCGTCCAATCACTTGGAATAGCGGTGAATTCACGTTGCATAATACGTGCAGCGGAGTCTTCAGGATAACTAAGGCCTTCCTCTAAAAGAAATCTGTCTTTCGGTGGTAATTTGTCTAGGATTAAATTTTTTTTACTTAGCTCTAAATTTTCTAAAATAGCTACAGCATTATCTGACTCTAATCTTTTTACTATATTTGCAATAGAATCGATTGAAAGTAACTTAAGAACCTCACTTTGTATAGACTCATTTAATTCAATAAAAATTTCTGGAGCAATATTAAATGATTCTATCTCAATTAGTTTAACACGTGTTTCATCAGCTAAATTTTCAATTAAGTTTGCAGTATCTGAAGGGTGCAAATCTTTTAGCGTCTGGTTTATAAACTGAAGATCACTAATGTTTATTTTATCGCTAAAAGTTGTAATAAAATTTTTATTAAAATCTAAGTTTACTTTTTGGCTACCTATAGACTTAATTAAACTCATAAAAATTCCTATTACATTATTTGTGAGACTATTAGTTGATCTAGTGATAAAATTCAAATTAAAATGACTTTAGAAGTTAAGATAAGTAAAAAACTAGTTCCTTATAAATTGGCATTTAAATTCCTTAAGAATCGGATTAATTCAATTAAAAAACATAAAAGTAATGATTTGCTATGGATTTTGGAACATCCTCTAACTTTTACAGGTGGGATAAGATCTAAGGAAAATGAAATATTGGATAAAAAAATTAAATTAGTTAAAACAAATAGAGGTGGAAAAATTACCCTACATAACCCTGGGCAAAAAATTGTTTATTTCGCCTTAGATTTAAATAAACGAAAAAAAGATATAAGAAATTTAGTCAAGCATATTGAAAATAGTATTATTGAATTCCTCAAACTTTATAAGATTAATAGTTATGCAGACAAGAATAATATAGGTGTTTGGGTGGATGATAAAAAAATTGCAGCAATTGGTATACGTGTGACGCAATGGATTGCTTACCATGGTTGTTCTATAAATATAACTAATTCATTAAAACCCTATAAAAGAATAGTTCCATGTGGGCTAGATGGTTCAAAAGTTACATCTGTGAAAAATGAAACAGGTATTATAGTAAAAAATATAGAAGGAAAATTAAAAAAAATATTCTTAAAAAATTTAAAGAATATTTAAATTATTTTAGCTTTTACGGACCCTAGTTTATTAATTTTACCTTTATAAAAACCTTTGCCTAAAATTGGAGTAACACCTACTGTAGATCCTGTAAATATATAAAAATCTTTATCAAGTATAATTTTGTCTTTTTTTAATTTATTTAAAACAAATTTTAAAGAATTTAATGGGCTAATATAAACAGTGTTAGTATGACCATTAACTAATTGCTTAATTTTTTTATTTTCAATGCTTGATTTTAATTTACTAAAATTAATTTGTTTGTATTTACTTTTTTTGCCTACTACAAATTTAATATTAGCTCCAAAATCACTACATAAATCACCAAGGAATTTGATTCCTTTCTTTTTCTGCCTATAACCAACAACTTCAATTGCAGGCATCATATAAGAAATATATTTGTGTATATTTTTAAAATTTATTAAACCTTTTAATTGAAAAAAATTTTTCCTGATTAAATATCCAACTTCTAGTTCTATGCCTAGTGTATAAGGATTAATCTTAATTGACTTGCCGTTTTTTAAAAGATTGCTTTTAAATATTGTTGCATAAAATGGTTCTTTCTCGCCTAATTTTTTCAAAACTGGAATACCAGTTCCTGCAGCCTTAAACCCAACAACTGGTTCTTTAATTTTACTTTCACATAATCTTCTTAATTTTTCAGCTTCCTTCATGCTCATAGTATATTTTAATGGAATCGGAGAAATAATTTTATTCTTAGTAAATGCTCTAACAAGATTATTTGCAATTTTATCTATATTAAAATTTTTCATTAAATTAAGCATATCACCTTCTTGACTTATATGCTTGTTATGTTATAACATAACAATGAGTGAAAATAACACATTAGTACTTAATAGTTTAAAAAAAAATCCAAAAGGACTTACTGCTTATCAAATATTAAGTGTGGTACAAAAATCTAAATCCATACAACCAATGACAATTTATAGGGCACTTAAGAATTTAACCAAAAATGGATTGATACATAAAACTAATAAAAATAAAACTTTTCATCTTTGCGATACATCACATGCTTGTAATATTACTGAAGCGCATGAGCACAATGCTGTTTTAGCTATATGTAATGATTGTGGTGTTGCTGAAGAATTAAAAACAGATCTATTTGCTAAATTGATTAAAGATCTTAAGTCAAAAAGAAAGTTTAATTTTAATAAATTTAACTTAGAAATAACAACTAACTGTATGGAGTGTAACTAATGAAGAACATAAGTTTTTTCACTATAATTATATATATTTTTAGCTTTGCTTTTGTTAGAGCTGCTGAAGGGCACTCGCATGAAATACCAAAATTTCTTCATTTTGTGGAAGAATTAATAGAAGAACATAGCATTCTAAGAGGTGCAACTTTTGGATTTATTCACACTTTAATTCCTCTGGTTGGGTTCTATACAGGTTGGAGTATAAACCGTTTTTTAAAAATAATATCTAATGGCGCAATTGCTGGAATTATTGGTATAGTTTTTGCCCAT
>Ga0308004_10000528_pt1 | contig 17997 bp, 17 predicted proteins | sample Neamet38_FD_203156 | JGI IMG/M metagenome (GOLD analysis project Ga0308004, IMG submission 203156) | Marine microbial communities from water near the shore, Antarctic Ocean - #38 | ecosystem: Environmental > Aquatic > Marine > Unclassified | place: Southern Ocean | collected 2014-06-06 | reverse complement strand
GCGTTAGGTCTGCAAGATAAATTCTACTTAGGAAATTTAGAAGCTAAACGTGATTGGGGCCATGCGAAAGATTATGTTAGAATGATGTGGATGATTTTACAAGCAGAGCAACCAGAAGATTGGGTAATTGCCACAGGGGTAACCACTACAGTGCGAGACTTTGTACGTTTGGCTTTTGGAGAGGTTGGAATAGAATTAGAATTCAAAGGAGAAGGAGTAGATGAGAAAGCTTTCGTTACAGCATGTAATCATAAAGATTTTCAAGTAAAAATTGGTAAAGAAGTGTTATCCGTTGATCCGTCATATTTCCGACCAACAGAAGTTGATTTGTTAATTGGAGACCCTTCAAAAGCGAAGAATAAATTAGGGTGGGTTCCTGAACATGATTTGGCTTCATTAGTAAAGGATATGATGAAAGGAGATGTTTCTTTAATGAAAAAAGATGTTGTTTTGTTAAAAGCTGGTCATGAGGTTTTGAGACAAGCTGAGTAAAAACATAACTTTAATGGATTTTAAATTAATGAAGTTTTTTTTAAAAACTAATAATACTTTAAGTTAATTTGAATATTTATTTTAAAACTAACAATGTATCAATGGAATTACCAAAATTACATAATCGTTTTGATGTTATAATTAAACATATTTATGCTAAGCATCTTAATTTTAATACTGAATCTACTTGGGCTAAAAACTTTTATAGTAATCATATTAAGGTTTTTAATGGTTTTATTGAAGATGATGGAAGTGAAAAATTAGGTAAACAGCAATTTCTTGAAACGTATCATAAAGTATTGGAGTCTATTAAAATTAATGGATTTGATAATAAACTTGATGGAATTCCAATAGGTAATGATGGAACTATAATTAATGGTGCTCATAGATTAGCTGCGTGTTTATTTTATAAAAAACAACCAATTTTAAAAAAAGAACTTATTAATGGTCCAAAATATAATTTTGATTTTTTTAGTAAAAGAGCTTTATCTAGCAAATATTTAGATGCGACTGCTGTTGAGTATTGTAGAATTAACCCAAATGCTTTTTTAGTTTTTTTATTTCCATCTATTAAGGAAATATCTGAAGGATCCTTAGATACTTTAAAAGCAGCTGGCGATGTTTTTTATGAAAAAGAAATTACTATTTCTAAAGAAGGTCAAACTAGGTTAATGCGCCAGTTATATAAAGGAGAAAACTGGGTTGGAACAGAAAAGGATGACTTTTCTGGAGCAAAAAGAAAAGCTAAATGGTGTTTCCAAAATAAAAACAAAGTAAAAGTTTTACTTTTAAATAGTAGCCTGGATAAACTAACACAAGCTAAATTAGATTTTAGAGAGATTTATGGGTTAGGAAAACATTCAATACACTCAACAGATAATCATGAAGAGGTTATAAGAATAGGTCAACAAGTCTTTAATGATAATAGTATTCATTTTATAAATAATTCAAAAGAAAAAAATTTCTCAACATATTCTACTCTAATAAAAGAATATCAAGAATGGCTCAAGAAATTTAATTATGATGAGGAAATATTTTGTCTAGATGGAAGTGTTACTATGGCGGCATATGGTATAAGAGATTCTAGGGATCTCGATTATATTCATCTTGGAGAAAAACAAATCGATTGTTCGAATAAAGAATTAGGAAATCATAATTATCAATTAAAATATCACCCAATAAATAAGGCTGAGTTAATTTTGAATCCAAATAATTATTTTTATTACGATGGTGTAAAGTATATAACACTAGATATTGTAAAAAAAATGAAAACTAAAAGGAACGAATTAAAAGACAGACATGATATTCAACTTATTGAAGCATTCTTGTCAGGAAAAAAGGAGCCATTTATATTAACTTTTAAAATAAAATTACGCAAAGTTGCAACAAAAACTTATGTATTTTCTAAATTAAGAGATATTAAATTATTTATTCAAATGACTTGGATTAAGTTTGTACTTTTTTTCTTTTCAAAAAAGGAAAAAAAATAGAATACAGCATTAAATTTTTTAATAATCATTAACAAAAAGTTATCATTTGATTTTTAGTAAAAACAAAATATTAACCAGTAAATTATCTCAAGATTCTTTTTGGGCATTAATAGGAAGTGTTTCCTCTAGAGGTCTTGGCTTGCTTGCGGCTATTATAGTTGCGCGTCTTTTAGGAAAAGATATTTATGGAGAATTTGGGATGATTAAAAGCACACTTATTTCTGTTGCTATATTTTCTACTTTTGGATTAGGGTATACAGCAACCAAGTTTGTTGCTCAGTTTAAAAATAATGAAAAAGAGAAATTGAAATTGTTTTATAACTATTCAATGAAAATTACTCTACTTATTGGTGGAGTAATGTCAATAGTATTATTTTTATTTTCCAATGAAATTGCAATTTCAGTTTTAGAATCAGCACACTTAAGTTCAGCTTTAAAAATTGTAGCTTTTTGGGTTTTATTTAATTCATTATCAACAACACAAATAGGTATTTTAGCAGGGTTTGGTGAGTTCAAGTCCATGGCTAAAATTAACACTGTGACTGGAATAACTACTTTTATATTAAGCGTAGTACTCACATATTTCTACTTATTAGATGGTGCTTTATTTGCCCTTGTTTTGTCACAGGTTTTAAATTGGTATTTAAACTTTAGAGTTGTAAATAAAAATTTACCATCTACACAATATGAAAATTTAGATAGAAATAAGTTCTTAAATGAGATTCTACATTTCTCATTTCCGATAGCACTTCAAGAGGCAACTTATGCTATTACTTCTTGGTTAAATTATTATTTGATAATCAAATTGTCGAATTATGGTGAGTTAGGTTTGTATTCTGCTGCTAACCAGTGGTTAGGTGTTCTTTTGTTTTTGCCAGGGATATTAAGAAATGTTATTTTATCACATATGACAGAATCTGGAAATGACGAAGTTAAACATAATAATATTTTACGTAAAATGCTTAAAATAAATCTTTTAAGTACTTTGTTGCCAGTGTTTATTATATTCTTATTATCTGGGTTTATTACAGAAATATATGGAGATACATTTTTAGGGCTTGGTAAAGTGTTGAAAGTAACCGTGTTAAGTGCAGTTTTTCTTAGTTTAAGTAATGTTTATTCTCAAGCATTTATGTCTAAAGGCCATAATTGGCCAATGTTTTGGATTAAATTAGTTTATCGATTAGGTATTTTAATAATTTTTTATATGATAATGTTTTTAAAAGATGGAGAAGAGAGTGCTTTCGTTTTAGGGGTTAGCATGTCTGCAATGAGTATTGTATTTTTCTTAATTTGTAATATATATTATAAAAGGAGAATTCTAAATACTAATTTATTAAAATAATGACGAAAGAAAAGCCAACGTTACTAATTTATTTTTCATTTATATTATTGTTAATTTCTGTATTAAATTTTTCAGAAGGTGATGATAATATGCTTTTGATTACTCGTGTTATACCTATAATATTATCAATAATTTTTTCTTTTTTTACAATTGTTAGTTTTAAATTAAAATATCCTCGAACTGCAAGTCAATCAATTAATCAAGCAGTTTTTAGCCCTTTATTTATTTTTTATTTAATTTTTATTGTAATAAACTCTTTAAGTGGCAGTATTAATGGTGAAGCTGTTGGATGGTTACTTTGGAAAAACACAGAGCTTCTTGCAGGTTTAATTTGGTTTGTATCCTTCTTTGTAGCATGTTCTTATTATTATAAAGGAAAACTATTAAACAATATTTTTGCAATTATTTTTCTTTATTTTTTAATAATAGGAGCTTTTACTCTTTTTAAATTTATTGAAATTTATTCCATTCTTGATTTAATATTTTTTATTAGACCAGAAATGGAATTACCAAAAATTAACCCATTATTATTAAGTGTTTTTGCTGTTTACATATTAATTTATAGTAGGTTAAAGTTAAATTATTCTAAAAATAAAATAATATTTTATAGTACTCTTTTTTTTGGTTTTCTATTATTATTAATTTCAAAATCTCGAACTGGAGTTATAATAATTCTTTTATATTTTCTTTATGAAACTATTTTTGTTTACAAGAGGTTTATGATATACTTTGCAATTATTCCTTTGTTTCTTTTACTTTTTTGGGCCTTTTTCCCGGGTTTAATATCGAATTTTCTTCTAATTATGAGGTTAGAGGGGAGTGAAGAATTATATAGTGGAAGTGGGAGGTTTTCTAGTGGAGGAAATGGTTTTGAAAATAGTTCTTGGGGAGAATCAATTTTACTTATAGAAAAGAATCCACTTTTTGGAATTGGAAATATTAATACTAAACGGTTTATTTTTAGTAAAGATTATTCTGTAGATAATTTTTTTCTACAAACCTTTATTGCAGGAGGTGTTATAGGTGCCAGTTTATTATCTATCTGGGCTTTTATAATATTCCCGTTTAAATTTTGGAAGTATTTTTCTAATAATAGGCATAAGTATAAAACTAATATTATATTTCAAATGTCAAATTTATTATTGTCTATTTTCTTTGTAAGATGTTTAACTACTAATGGAGCCGCTTTCTTTGGATTTGAATTTCTTTTTTTAGCTATTTCTTTTACTATATACAAAATAGATAAAAAATATGAATAGAGAAAAAACAATTTTTATTACTCAAGCACTAGGTTATAATGGGAATCTATTATACTGGAATAAAATATTTGAAGGTATAGGTGAGAAAAATAAAAATTTCAAAGTATTTTACCCAGGACCTAATGTTAAAATAACTGATGATTTAAGTCTTGAAAAAAGAGTTAAGTTACTTAGATATCAGTTTAATTATAGAAAGTCACTTTATCATTATAATTTAAATTTAATTTCACCATCTTTCTTATATAATGTTTCGAAATTAAAACCAAAAAAAATTATTATAAGTGAATTTTCGATAATTTCATTTTATGTTATCCTATATACTTTCTTGTTTAGATCAAAAGTAGTATTGTTGATTGAAAACGATCCTAAATTTGTACAGAAAAAGCATAGTTTGGTAAGAATAATTTATAGAATTTTAATAACTAAAGGAGTAGATTCTATTATTGTTAATAATATATTAGGAAAAAAATATTGTATTGATGAGTTAAAATTTAACGCTAAAAAGATACATGTATTACCGTATTTAACATCTCAAATAGAAGGAGGCAGTTTTAATAAACCAAATGATAAACTTACTTTTTTGTTTGTTGGGCAGATTTCAAAAAGAAAAGGAATTTATCAAATTATTAAAGCTTTAGATGTTGTAGTTAATGAGAAGAAAAATACAAATATAGAATTGATAGTCATTGGGAATGGAGTTGAGTTAGATAATGTTAAAGATTTATCATCAAAATTAAATTTAAAGAATCATATTAGGTTTAAAGGTAATGTTGATTATGACAAGTTATCTGTTTATTTTGATGAAGCAGATGTTTTTATTAATGCCACACTTGGTGATTATAGAGCTTTAATTGGATTTGAAGCATTATCAAAAGGTTTACCAATGATTTATTCAAAATTTGATGGAGCATGTTTAGAGGTCGTAGAAAATAATAAAAATGGTTTTATTATTGATCCAAATAACTTAAATGAGATTGTTAATGGCATCGTTTTTTTTATTGAAAATAAAGAATCATTAAATATGTTTTCGCAAGAGTCAAAATTGATTGGCAGAAAATTTAGTTTTAGAGCTATAACTGATAATTGGACTAAAATTATAAATTTATGATAGCATTTTCAGGATTAGATGGGGCTGGTAAATCTACCCAAATAGATTTAATGACTAATATTTATAGCAGAAATAATAAAAAAAGTATTGTTTTTTGGTGTAGAGGAGGTTATTCTCCAGGAATGCTATATGCTAAAAGCTTTTTTATTAAGAAAAAAACAAATGCTGCAAGTAGCAATAAGTCAGAGATTATTTCTCGAAACAAACAGTTTTCAAACTCTTTTGTTAGAAAAACATGGTTGTTTTTATCTATTTTAGATTTAATTTTTTTCTTTAGTATTTATATTCGTGTAAAAGAATTTTTTGGTGTTAAAATAATTTGTGATCGTTACGTTTTTGATACTTTAATAGATTTTAGACTAAATTTCCCACAAGAACAAGTAGATAAGTGGTTAATTTGGAAGCTATTGTGCTATCTATCAGTAAAGCCGTTAAAACATTTTGTTTTAACGGTATCCGTAGAAGAATCACAAAGAAGATCAAAGATAAAAAACGAACCTTTTCCAGATTCACAAGAAACATTAGAAAAAAGATTAAAGAATTATTTAAATTTTGTAGAAGCGAATAAATTTATGGTACATATTGATGGATCTAATAGTATAGAGTATATCCATAATATAATTATAAAAGAAGTATTAATATGAGGATATCTTTATTAGAAAAAAGGGAGGATTTTTATAAAATTTTAAAAGAGACCTTAAATACTACTTGTTTTTATGACGCTAAAAATGGAGATAATAAAGAATATGTTGTAAATAAATATTTAAACTTTATTGCTTCTAAAGAATTACCAACTTCTGTTTTTCAAATCCTTATTAATGAGTATTCCTCTTCATTGATTTGGTGGAAAAAAATAATACAATATATTTATGTAAAATTGGCTATCTCTAGTTTATTTAGGTCTTTTTTTGCACAACAGACAATACAACTTTCATCTTTTTTCGATGAATATTTAATTCTTGGCGGCAATCATCGATTAAGATTTTTTTCTAAAGACTTAGCAAGTACTATAGTGCTTTTAAAAAAAGGTGAGAGACATATTTTTTTAATTAATGATGTAGAAATACGTACGAAAAATAATCTATTTTATGCGCCTAAAATTATTTCTCATGGAAAAGATTGGCTTGAAGAAGAATATTTTGAAGGAACACCTATAAACCGCTTAACTGATAAAACTAAAGTTGATTTTTATATAATTAAAGTTATTGAAAATCATGTAGATGAATTACTTAATAAAACATATGTAATTGTTAAAAATAAAGAGTACAGAAAATTAATTTTGAACGAAATTAAAAATATAATTGGTATTGAAAATAAAAAAATAGATGATAAAATTTATCAAACTATGGAATTATTATTTCTAAAATTAGAAAACAAAAACATTAAGATGAGTTGGTCTCATGGAGATTTTCAACAAGCAAATATCTTAATAAAAAATAATGATTATAAAGTGATAGATTGGGAGTCTTCCAGCGAACGCTTTCATCTATATGATATTTTTGTGTTATTAAGTGAAATAAGAACAGGAGTTTCTTTAATTGAAGCATTTAAATTTTTTAATAATAAAGTAAAACCCTTTAAAGATATAGACTCTATTAATGAAAATGATATGGTTCTTTTATTAGTAGAAGAGCTTCGTTTTTCTGTAAATGAAGATTTCTCTCAAAATTTTTATCATTCAGGTAGGAAAACAAATATTTTATGTGATTCAATTTTAAAATATATCAATGAATAAAAGAGCAATTTTAATTAATCAAGTTACTGGTCCCCTATTTATAGATATTGCTAATGAGTATGTTAAGACTTATGATGAAGTATATTTAATTACTGGTAATGTTGAAGCAACATATGCTGAGCTAGATAAAAGGATACATCTAGTAAAAAAAATAAAATATTCTAGAAAAAAATCTGTGTTTAGAATTTTAACGTGGTTGCTATTCTTTATACAATCTTATTTTTACTTACTATCTGTTAGAAAAAAAGAAGCAAAAGTTTTATTGGTAAGTAATCCTCCATTATTACCCTTTCTAGTATCTATTTTTTCAAGAAATAAAAAATTTAATTTTGGAATCCTAATTTATGATGTTTACCCAGATGCACTTGTTAATTTTGGTTACTTAAAAAAAGAATCAAAGCTGTTTAATGTTTGGGAAAAATTAAACATAAAATCTTATAAATCAGCTAAAGAGATTATCACAATTAGTGAGGTTATGAAAAAGGCAATAGCTCGTACTGCAGATATTTTAAAAATTAGAGTAATATACCCTTGGGTAGATACTTCATTTATAAAACCAATTAAGAAAGAGAAGAATTGGTTTATTAAAGAACACGGTTTGTTAAATAAAAAAATAGTACTTTATTCTGGTAATATGGGGCTTACTCATGATTTAATAACTGTATTAAAGGTAGCAAAAGAACTAGATGGGAAGAATAATGAATTTCAGTTTGTTTTTATTGGTGATGGTGTTCAAAAAGAAAAGTTAATGAGTTTTTCACAAAAACACGCATTAACAAATGTACTTTTTCTTCCGTATCAAGATGCTGAGGTCTTACCGTATTCATTTCCTTCTGCAGATTTTGGTATTGTTTCTTTAGGTACTGGTGCAGAGGGGTTATCGGTACCAAGTAAAACTTTTTATTTATTGGCAGCAGGGGCTGCTATTATTGCAATTTCTGAAGTAGGGTCAGAAATTGAGCTTTTAATAAATAAAAATAATTGTGGTATTTCTGTAGAGCCAAATAAGACAATAGAATTAAGTTCATTTTTAACATCTATTGATGATCAGAAATTAGAAGAATATAAAATTAATTCAAGAAAGCTAATTCAAAACTTTACAGTTAAGAATGCTAATTTTTTTTTAAATTAGAAACATGCCAAAAATTCTTTTTATTGGTAATTATCCACCACCTTTATCAGGACAAGCAATTGCATTTAAATTAATTTATGATGAGTACTCTATAAAAGAAAAATCATTTTTAATTAATACAATAGAAAAACAAGGTAGGAGATCTGTTTTTTTTAGATTAATAGATTATTTACATGTATTTGTCAAATTAATATATTATTTAGTATTTATAGATATAGACCAGGTTTATCATATTATTTCAAGTAATAAAATTGGTTTTTATAGAGATTATTTGATTATCAATATTTCAAAACTATTTAATAAAAGATTAGTTATTCATTCTCATAATGGTAACTATGGAGATTTTTATAATGGAAGTAATAAAAGTTTTCAAAATAAAATAAAAAAAACTATAGATAAGGTAGATTCCATTATTCTTCTTAGTGAAAAATTAAGAAATACTTTTTATTTTATTGAAGATAATAAGTTTAGCTTTATCCCAAACGGTTTACCTCAAGAGATAATTAAGGATGATAGGCAAAAAAAAACACTAAACAAAGGACATATTAATATTTTGTTTCTTTCTAATTTAATTGAATCAAAAGGATATTTAGATATTTTAGAGGCTTTAAGAATATTAAAAGAGAAAGGACAAATTGATCGGTTTAAAATTCATTTAGCTGGTGATTTTATGTTAAATATGGCTCAAGATGAATCTTACAAGTCTTTAGATGACGCTAAAAATCTTTTTTTTGGAAGAATAAAGGATTATGGATTAGATGAGCATGTAGAGTACCATGGTGTTGTATATGGTGAGAGAAAGGATTCATTATTAAAAAATGCAAATGTATTTTTATTACCAACTTATTATAATATTGAAGCGCAACCGATAACAATAATGGCTTACGGTTTAGCTATTTATTCAACAAATTATAGAGCGATACCAGATATGTTAATAGATAACTATAACGGAGAGTTTGTTGAACAAAAAAACCCACTTAATTTAGCAAAAAAGTTGGCAGAGATTTCAATAGAAAAATTAGAAAAATATTCTAATAATTCTCTTGCTCTTTTTGAGAGGAAGTTTACAAAAAAAAATCATGTTGATGCTATGGTTTCATTATTAAAAAATACAGATTTTGATGAAAAATATTTATAAAGAAATATTAAACCTTGCTCTATCCGGAAAGGATATTGAAAAGAAAGTTGCAGAAATTAAAAGTAAATGGACATTAGTTAATGAACAAAAGCTTTTTAAATACGCTGAAATTGATGAAGTAGCAAGTCACATTGCATTTATTTTAAAGAAAACCGATATAAAATTTGATTCGATTTGGGAAGAAGAATATCAAAAGATTGATTTTAGAATTTCAATTTTAATGGATGTTTTAGAGGAGGTAGCTTCAAAACTAAAAGAAAGTAATATTGATATTGTTGCATTAAAAAATGCGGGTATTACTAAAGCTATCTATAAAAATAATGCTTGTTCTCCCATGGGAGATTTAGATTTATTAGTAGGAACAAAGGGGTTTAGAAAAGCTCATAAAATTATCCTTAATGATTTAGGTTTTATTTTTAAATTTAGATCTGAATTTGAAGATGAAGATTTAGAGGAGGCATTTAGAGGAGGTGGTACTGAATACTATAAAATTGTAGATGGTTATAAAGTTTGGTTAGAGTTACAATGGCGACCTATAGCAGGGAGATGGATTCAACCGCACAATGAGCCAAATGGAGATGAACTGATGAGGAATTCGATAGAAGTAGAAGGTTCATCTGTTAGAATTCTATCTCCAGAAGATAACCTATTACAGGTAGCCTTGCACACTGCCAAACACTCATATGTAAGAGCCCCTGGGTTTAGATTACATTCAGATGTAGATAGAGTTGTAAGGTTTCAAAATATCGATTGGAATAAATTTGAAATAAAAGTATGCGATTTAAAATTAAAAACCGCTGTATATTTTTCTTTATTTTTTGCTAAAAAATTACTCGAAACTCCCATACCTGAAACAGTTTTGATAAAATTAAAACCAGTGTGGTATAGAAGGAAATCTATTCAATTTTTCCTTAAAAAAGCAGGTTTATATAATCAAAACAAGAAAAAATTCACAAGAATAGGATACATTTTATTTAATCTATCTCTTTACGATTCGTTGGGAGAAAACCTAAAGGCTATTTTTCCACCGTTTGATTCACTAAAAATTAAATACCCAATTACTAAAAAAAGTCAACTCCCTTATTTTTATGCTGTAAGAATAAAAGATCTTTTATTTAAGAGAGCAAAGCTCTGATTTCTGCTGTATTATAAACAATGTTGAAAACTACTTAAAAGTCAAAAATGATGTTTATTAATAAGATTATTGCAGTTAAACTGAAATGAGTGGAATAGTTAATAAATTTAAAATAAAATAAAATTAATAATATTTTATGAATAATATTCTTGTAACATCTGCAGGTCGAAGAGTTTCTTTAATCAAAGCATTTAAGGATTCTTCAAAGGTTTTGAAAACAGAATCTAAAGTTTTTATAACTGATTTAAATCCCAAAACTTCACCTGCAAGTTATTTTGCAGATGAATCTTTTAAAATAGGTTTTTTTAAAGAACCAAATTATGTGGAGGATCTGTTAAAAATATGTTTAGATAATGAAATCTCAATAATTATACCTACGATTGATAGTGAACTAATGTTGTTAGCCAAGTCAAAATTAATGTTCAAAAGTCATGGTATTAATGTTATTGTATCTAGTACTAAATTAGTAAATACACTAGACGATAAAATTTCTACAAATACTTTTTTTAATGCTTTAGGAATAAAAACACCTTTAATTTATACTGAGAAAAATTTAAAATTCCCTGTATTTTTAAAACCTCTTAATGGCAGTAATAGCAAAGGAATATATAAAGCAGACAATTTTAAAGAGATCAAACAATCTGATTTAGAATCTAACAATATGATGATTCTAGAAAATATAGATAATACTATTTATGATGAATATACTGTTGATTTATATTATGATAAAAACTCAAGTTTAAAATGTGTAGTTCCTAGAATTAGGTTAAAAGTTGTTGGAGGAGAGTCAAATCAAGGAATTACAAAAAAAAATGAAGTTTTGGATTTTGTTAAGGATAGGTTCAACTTTCTTCAAGGAGCTATTGGTTGCCTTACTTTACAAGTGTTTTCAAATAAATCAAATCCGGGCGACATTATAGGTATTGAAATAAATCCGAGATTTGGCGGTGGTTATCCTTTTTCTTTAAACGCAGGAGCTAACTTTCCCGAGTTTATAATAAGGGAGTATATTTTAAATGAACAGATTGAATATTTTGATAAATGGAAAGATAACTGTTTGAATATTAGATATGAAAATGAAATTATAATAAATGATTAATAATAATACTCATATTGTTTTTGATTTAGATGACACTCTCTACAAGGAGATTGACTTTGTTAAATCAGCATATATTTATATTAATAGTTATATTAATTTTAGATTCAATTTAGACCTTTCAAATAGCATTAAAAAGTGTTTAGACGGTGAAGTCATTTTTTTTGATCTTATAAATTCGAAATTGCACCCGGATCAGAGCTTCCCAATTGAAAAATATTTAGAACTTTATCGTTTTCATTACCCTGAAATCAAGTTATCTGACGATACTACTGTTTTTTTAGACAAGATTATAAGTCATAATATAGATTTTTCAATAATAACAGATGGTAGATCTATTTCTCAAAAAAATAAAATAAAAGCTCTGGGTTTAGATGATTTAGCAAAAAATATAATTATTTCAGAAGAAACAGGATTTGAAAAACCACATTTAAATAATTTTAAAATATTAGACCGAATTTATCCCAATAAAAAATTAATATATATAGCAGATAATACGTCTAAAGATTTTTTAGCTCCAAATTCTTTAAATTGGGATACTATTTGTTTAATAAATAATGGGCAAAATATTCACCCACAAGATTTTAATTTAAATATTGATTATTTACCAAAAATAAAAGTAAACTATTTAACAGAAATAAATATATGATACCATTATCAGTACCAAATATAGACGGAAATGAATGGCAATATGTGAAAGATTGTCTAGATACAGGATGGATATCTTCAGCTGGAGCATATGTTACTAAATTTGAAGAGGCTATTCAAAATTATACAGGAGTAAAGTATGCAATAGCTTGCATGAATGGAACAGCTGGTTTACAAGTTTCTTTAAACCTTGCAGGAGTTTCTTCAAATGATATTGTAATAGCACCAAACTTAACCTTTGTAGCTACATTAAATGCTATTTCATACTCAGGAGCAGAAATTGCTTTAATAGACATTTGTGAAGATTCTTGGCAAATGGATATTGCTTTACTTCAAAATTGGTTAGCAACTAATACGACAACCAAATTTGTTAATGAGAAACCGGTAACCACAGAAATAGCTTCAGGAAAAAAAATTGGTGCAATCATGCCAGTTTACGTTTTAGGAGGATTTATTGATGTGGACAAATTAGTTAAAATCAGTGCTACTTATGGTATTCCTTTAATAGAAGACAGTACAGAAGCACTAGGAAGTTTTAAGAATGGAAAGCATGCAGGAACGTTTGGTTTAACTGGTGTTTTAAGTTTTAATGGTAATAAAATAATTTCTACTGGTGGTGGTGGAATGATTTTGACAAATGATACAGATATTGCCAACAGAGCAAAGCACATTACAACAACTGCTAAAACGGATCCTTTAGATTATTTTCATGACGAAGTAGGCTATAATTACCGCTTAGTAAATGTTCTAGCTGCTATTGGGGTTGCACAAATGGAAAACTTTGAAAGTATTTTGAAAAGAAAAAAAGAAATGGATGCGCTTTACAGAAGTGAATTAAACGGAATAGGCGATATCAAATTTCAGGAGAATGACACTGATTCAGATCCAAATTGTTGGTTATTCACCTTCCGAACAAAAAAAATGAGAGCCTTACTAAATCATTTGAATAGTAAAGAAATACAAAGCAGACCGTTCTGGACTCCTATGAATAACCTTCCAATGTATAAAGATTTGATGTATATCAATGAAAATGATATATCAAATAAAATATTTAAAGAGTGCATAAGTATTCCATCTTCATCTAATTTAACAATAGATGATCAATATAAAGTTATCTCAGAGATTAAAAATTTTTATAAGTTATGATGTTACCAAATATTTCCGATTTTATTAAAAATTATGTGACTAAGAGAGAAAAGAGTTTTTTTAGCAATGATTTAATAAATAACAAAGAAAAATTAATCAAAGAAATTAAAGGGAAATCAATTTTAGTAATTGGAGGCGCTGGAACCATAGGCTCTTCTTATATTAAGGCAGCACTTAGGTATCATCCTTCTGAATTAATTGTTGTTGATACTAATGAAAATGGATTAACAGAGTTAACAAGAACATTAAGGAGTGATTCTAATATAATTGTTCCAAAAAATTATTTGACGTATCCAATGTCTTTTAATTCTGATGTTTTTTATAAAATGTTAAAAAAACACGGTTCATTTGACATTATAGCAAACTTTGCAGCACATAAACATGTTAGAAGTGAAAAGGATTCTTTCTCTATTGAGGCTATGATTAAAAATAATGTTTTAGATGCAAAAATATTTCTGGATTACTTAAAGCAAAACAAACCTTCTCATTTTTTCTGCGTTTCTACAGATAAAGCTGCTAATCCTGTTAATGTAATGGGTGCCTCAAAAAAATTAATGGAGAATGTTATTATGTCATACTCTAATGATATCAAGATCACTACAGCTAGATTTGCTAATGTTGCTTTTTCAAACGGCTCATTACTTTATGGGTATATAGAACGACTACTTCAAAGACAGCCAATTTCTTGCCCATCTGATGTAAAGCGATTTTTTGTATCTCCAGAAGAAAGCGGAGAGATTTGTTTGTTAACTTGTATCTTAGGAAATAGTGGGGATATTTATTTTCCAAAGTTAAATGAAAATCAACTGGTTAATTTTAAATCAATAACAGAGGATTTTTTTAACTATTTAAAGAAAGATATTAAGATTTGTAAAAGTGAGAAAGAAGCCAAAGAAATAGCTTTAAATCTATCAGATAACTCCTCATATCCAATTTATTTTTTTAAAACAGATACCAGTGGTGAAAAATTATATGAAGAATTTTATACTTCTGATGATGAAGTAAATTTAAATATTTACAATTCGATAGGGGTTGTTACCAATTCATTAAAACCATCCTTTTCCGAAATGGAAATAACAATAAAAGAAATCGAAATTCTTTTTAAAGAAGAATCCTACAACAAAGAAGATATTATAAAAATAATGAATAAAATTTTACCAAATTTCAATCATATTGAAACAGGTAAATCTTTAGATCAAAAAATGTAAATGATGTATAATATATTAAAAAGAATTTTTGACACCTTAAGCTCTGGATTAGCTATTATAATTTTAAGTCCTTTACTCATTCCAGTAATTATTGGATTGAAATTGACTGGTGAAGGTTATATCTTTTATAAACAAGAGCGTGTAGGGTATAAAAATAAACCTTTTTTAATTTGGAAATTCGCAACCATGCTTAAAGACAGTGCTAATATGCCTGGAGGAATAATGACTACAAAAAAGGATCCTAGAATTACTCCAATGGGAGGATTTCTTAGGAAATCGAAAATTAATGAACTCCCTCAGTTATTTAATATCTTTTTTGGTCGTATGAGTATTGTTGGTCCAAGACCCGTAATGAAAATTAGTTTTGAAGCTTATCCAAATGAAATTCAAAAAGTGATCTACAATGTGAAGCCTGGATTAACAGGAATTGGTTCTATTATTTTCAGGGATGAAGAAGAGTTGATATCAGAAGTGAAAAATAATGGAGGTGATCTTTGGGAGTTCTATAAAGGGAAAATTTATCCATTTAAAGGCGAATTAGAAATTTGGTATCAAAATCATAAATCATTTGTTTTAGATATAAAACTCATATTTTTAACCGCTTGGGTGATTTTAGTTCCTAATTCTAAAATTTATGAGAAGTGGTTTAAAGATTTACCAAAACGAAATTTTTAACACAAATTAGTTAACTGAAAATGAAGAGTTATTTTAATAAAATTGAAGAAACTATAAAATCATTTGGTTTTATAATTAAAGCTAAGGACTATGAAAGACCTTGGGGAGGTTTCTTAGTAATCGATGAAATCCAAGCGCAAGAATTTTCAAATAAATTTTTCGAAGGTTTGGACGTTAATACTCTAAAGATTGGAGGTAAATTAAGTCCTAAGATTTTAATCGTGAAACCAGCAGCAAGATTATCTTGGCAATATCATAACAGACGGGCAGAAATTTGGCAAGTGTATAAAGGATCTGCTGGAATCATTAGAAGTAATACAGATACTGAAAATGAGATGAAAATATATGACGAAGGAGATCAAATTGTTTTAGAACAAGGCGAACGGCATCGTTTAATTGGTTTAGATGATTATTCTATAGTTGCTGAAATTTGGCAGCATACAGATGCTAAACACCCTTCTGATGAGGACGATATTATAAGAGTGCAAGATGATTTTGGTAGATAAAAAAGAAAAGATGAGTAAGAAAAAAGGAATGATTGTGTCAGGATATTTTAATCCAATACACAAAGGACACATTGAGTATTTTAACAATGCGAAAGCATTGGCAGATGAATTGTTTGTGATTGTAAATAGTGATCATCAAAGAGCATTAAAAGGATCAAAAGAATTTCAGCAAGAAGCAGAGCGTGTTTTTATTGTCTCTAATATAAAATCTGTAGATCATTGTGTTTTATCTATAGATCAAGATAGGACCGTATGTAAAACCATTGATAAAATTGCTTTAGATTTTGGTTCAGAATATGAATTAAGCTTCGCAAATGGTGGTGATCAAAATAACAATACCATTCCAGAAAGACCCATTTGTGATCAAACGGGAATTATTCTAGTTGATGGATTGGGTGATAAAATACAGTCTAGCAGTTGGTTGTTAAAAAAGTAAACTTTTTTGGTTACTTTTGGTTTAAAATCTAATTTTAATACACATGTCATTCGATCCAAAATCAGCAAAAAAAAGCAGGAAAAAGATCCAAAAGAGGACCTGCAAAAAAAGAGGAACCTTCCATTAAAGAAAAGATGGAGAAGCTCTATGAAAAAGTGTTGGATGATCTACTCATAAACCAAGAAAAACTAACCAAAACAGAACGAGTAAAACTCTTTGTAACCCTTTCTAATTATATCTTTCCAAAAACTAAATCTGTACGAGATCAATTTACAATAGAACAATTAAAAGAAATAGAAAAACAAGGAATTATGGATAGAGACCCTGATCCTACCAAGTAATTTTTAATTTAGTAAAAAACAATAATCATTGAATTATAAAGAAATCCTGTTTTTTATTGCAAAATGTTTGACCATTTCTTTGGAAGATAATAATAGGCAAGAAATAGAAAAGCAATTAAAATCAAAGTCTATAGATTGGGATGCAGTGGTAAAAGTAAGTACCAGTCATTATGTCTTTCCTGCATTGTATTGCAGTTTGCAGAGGGCTAATTTTTTACACTATTTACCTCAAGAGTTGGTGAGCTACATGGAGCATATTACCAATATAAACAGAGAACGAAACAAAAAAATTATAGCCCAAGCAAAAGAGTTAAATAGTCTATTATTAGATAATAATATCAATCCAATATTTTTAAAAGGAACGGGGAATCTATTAGTAGAAATATATGAGGATATTGCCGAAAGGATGGTGGGGGATATTGATTTTATATTCTCAAAAGAAGACTATCCGAAAGCGATAACAGTTTTAAGAGAGTTTGGGTATTCTGATGTTTTCAAAACTGATAATAATTACCCTCAGTTTAAACATTACCCCAGGTTAAAGAAAGAGAATACTATTGCAGCTATAGAAATTCATAAAGAGCTTTTACTAGAAAAATATACCAATGAATTTAATTATAGTTTTGTAGAAAAAGATAGTCAAGTTATAAATGGAGTTGCTGTTCTGAGCTATGCAAATAAATTAAACTTATCCATTATTGCAAATCAAATTAATGACAGTTGTTCTTATTATAAAACAATGGCTTTAAGAAATGCCTATGATGTTTTTCTGCTTTCTAAAAAAACGAATGCAAAAAATGCTGTGAATACATTAGACAAACTAACCCGTCCGTTAAATTGTTTTTTAGCGGCTTGTTATGAAGTTTTTAATAAGGTAGATAGTTTAGAATACAACAATACAAAAAAGGCAGCCTCCTATTTAAGTGTTTTTAAAAGTCAGTTTACCAATAGAAATAGAACAAAAAGACAACACAATCGAATTAGGACCTATCTATTCATAAAAGAGAGATTAAATGTTTTTTATAAAGCTATACTATATAAAGAATACAGGGTTTGGCTATTTAATAGACTAACTGATAAAGAATGGTACAAAGAAAAACTACTTCA
>Ga0308004_10000526_pt1 | contig 18045 bp, 23 predicted proteins | sample Neamet38_FD_203156 | JGI IMG/M metagenome (GOLD analysis project Ga0308004, IMG submission 203156) | Marine microbial communities from water near the shore, Antarctic Ocean - #38 | ecosystem: Environmental > Aquatic > Marine > Unclassified | place: Southern Ocean | collected 2014-06-06 | reverse complement strand
CCAGCAAGAAATACGATTTGACCGTACTTCTTACCGTTGTTGATGAGGATCATCTTTTCTTGAAGGGAGTGCCCTTTAAAATCTATCATCGAAATAATGTCCACCTATAGTTTACTATTATTTATAAGATTTTAATTATATCTTCTAAGTTATCTATGTCAGACCATTTCTTTAGTTTGACCAGTTTTTTAGTAATACCCTTGAGAACCTTATCCTCTGATATCACCCCATTATGATAAAGAATGAGCACCATAGCTAGGAGGTCGCTAATCTCCGTCTCGAGGTGAGCCAAGTTCTTCTTATCGTCAAGCCCAAACCTCTGGAGCTTACAAGAAGCTTGGATTACCTCAGCACATTCTTCATTTAGAATCGTCAGTATCTCGTTCACCGATCACATAATCCTTAGCCGCTGTTGCGTCTTCTAATATTTTCAGTAGGATTTGACCTACCGCCTCATTGAATTCTCTACTTCCGTGAGGGTTTTCGTATAGGTAATCAACCACATCGTAATCAAACGACATAGATTCGTCATCAGGTAATAGCTTTATGCTGTTGTAACAATACACTACCCCATCATGTTTACCACCTTTAAGTTGGACGTACCACTGATCTTGATCTAAGTCCTTTTCAGTAAACGTCCACGAATCATATAGCTTCTCTTTCATTAGAGTTCTCCTATAGGGAATATCTCTGCGATAATCTTACCACAAGCCTTAGCGATATCCATATGCTCTTTCTGTGTACCGTTAGCCTGACGAAGTTCAATGTAGTGGATCCAAGAGCGCATAGTGCCGTTTATATATAAACGTGATACAGTATTCCCTTCTGGGAGTACAACACGAGCTTGTTCTTTAGCGATACCTTTAGTGATTGCCCACTGGTAGGCTGAGTTGGCTGCGGAGATTGCTCTTCGTTGATACTCATTCCACTCTTCTTGGAGTTGAGGGTCGTCGATTTCAACGGAGTTTTGACGGTTCTTTGTGTCTTGGAGACGCGCTTCTCTAAGGACGAATTCAAGGTCTTTTGTGGGATCAGCATAACGTTGTGAATACTCCTGGAAAGCGAAAGACCGATGACGTAGCATCTGACGTGCGATATCCCTTGTAGTTTCTACTTCCATACAGACCGAAACCATCTCTAGTGGGCTCCAATGCTGGTGCTTAATCAGATACTTGATTAACTTAGCTCCGGACTCATAGTTGTCTTGGTTATCTGGGGCAGATACCCTAGCGCAAAACGATACTAAATCCATCGTCTCATTCTTATTGGAATCGAACGTAAGTACAGGTGGGCGACTATAACTAATTAACTTAGCCTTCATAGATCATCCCCTAGTTCTGGGTCTCGACGTGTGTCCCAAATACCAGCATTACCACCACGATCTGCGTATTGCTTTTGGGCTTTCTCGTAGCCTTCAGCGATTAAACGTTCGAACGTATTGAACAACCGAACGAACTTCATTTCGTACAATACACGGACGCTATTAACAACTTCTTCGGTATTAACTTCAGGTTCATTGAGTGACTCTTTTATTAAATCTAGGTCTTCAATAACTCCCCAGCAATCCATAATATGTTCTTCTAACTTAAATCTTGTATCCATAATAATTCTCCTAAATTTTAAATCCTTCGAATCCACCACCTGATGAACTCACTTGGTCTGTACTCAGTGTTTGTGCTGAGTCTTCTACATCATATAACCGCATCTTAGCTCGGTCAACACCTAATACGAAACGACGAGTAGTACCTGTTGGGTCGTTATATCGGTTCTTTAATTGTTTAACCATTATCTGGTTAAGCCCTTCCAGCTCCTCAGTAGATATTAATGCGAACATTAAGTCGGCTGTGGCAGGTAATCCAAACGACTCCGAAGTATCTGTTAAACCAACATCAGAGTTATCGTAACCACTACGAGTAGTCTGTGTTGCCGTTAATACAGGAACGTTATTCTCTACAGCTAATCCACGAAGTTCCTCAGCAATGGCCTTGACATACGTATAGGTATCTCCAGTCATCTTCATACGGGCTGAAGAGCATATGTTAAGATAGTCTACACAAATAAGGTCAGGGATGAAGCTTCGTTTAAGCTTAAGCTCAGTTAACAAGGCACGAAAGTGTCCCACGTTAGCTGCTCCAGTTGGATATTCTTTAATGATTAACTTACCAACGCCCTTCTTATTGATGTTATTAACCTTATTATCAAAAGCTTCTCTTGATAGATCGGTTAACTTGTCAATAGGGACGTTCATTAAGTTGGCATCGATACGTTCAGCTACACGCTCCTCACTCATCTCCATAGTAATGTACAATACATTCTTATGTTGAGATAGAGCAGCAGCAGAGACGTGACACATGAACAAGGACTTACCTACACCCGTTCCCGCGAGAGCAACGTTCAGAGACTTATTAACCAAACCACCCTTAGTGATTGTGTTAAACATCTCTAGATCGAACGGTAAATGCTCCTCGGTTCTGTGATAGAAGTCATAACGTTCATTAGCGTTATCGATATAATCGTGTCCGACGTTCGTATCAAAGGTAATTGATAGAGCCTCAGATAACAATTCAGGGAGAGCATTCTTCGTTAGTGATTCATGCTTACCGTCAATGATATTAATAGAGTCCATTATAGCTAAGAAAATAGATCGGTCTTGACACCACTTCTCTGTTTTCTGTAACAACCAATCACCGTCAACTTCATCGGTCTTTGAAGCAAGGTCTCCTATGATAGAAAAGGTTTCTGGTACGAGATCTCCAGGAATGTCAGACTTTTGTTTCATTTCAATAGAGAGGGCTTCCTCATTAGGAACCTTCTCGTATTTATTAACAAAGTCTACAACCCCATCGAATACGACCTTATGTGCCCCATCGAAGTATTTCGACTTCAGATGGGGAATGGTTTTTCTCATAAAAGACTCGTCTTGAATGAGGTTTCTCAAAATAGTAGTTTCTAAATTCATAGTACCTATTATACTCTATATCATAACAAAAGACAAGTTTATTTGATCATTTCCGCATGACCAACTTCATATTCACTTTTCAGGTACGCTTTGAAGTCCGTGTTAGCAAAGATAGGATCCCAGAACTCCTTAGTTAAGGTCTCTTTGAATCGTACTTTCTTATCTTCGACTTCACCAGTCTTAGTATCCACTCTAGAATACCAACCGATTGTAGGCTTGGCCACATAGTTACCTTTCAACCCCACGTCCAGCAATCCTGAGTATGGAGCGATACCACCTTCCCAAGTAACCGAGATAGGAATCTTAGATTTCTCTTTAACGAAACGAGACTTCTCTACGTTGATGATGAAGTTATACCCTTCGATCTCCGTGCCTTTCTTCTCTTGTTGACGACCAATGATCCAGATGTTATCACTAGAGTAGTAGATACCTGTACCACCAGAAACGATAGCTTTAGGGAATAGACCAATCTCTTGATACGTATGGTTGATTGCTAATAGAGGAACATCCTTCATAGTAAGGTATGGTGTCGTCATACGGAACAGACTCTTTAAAGCCTTAGCTCTAGACATATCACCTACTGACTTCTCATTCTTAGCGTCTTCTAATTCCTTCTTAGAGGCCAAGTTACCTACTGAGTCGATGATGATAATAACCTTATCTTTACGCTCGATATTCTCTAGTTGGTTAATCAAGTCGAACTTAAGTTCCTCAACGTCCATAATAGGTGTGTGTAATACACGAGACGTATCAATACCAAACGAGGTAAAGTATTGCTGAGGTGAACCGAACTCTGAATCATAGAACAACAGAACGGCATCTTCATGCTTCTTAAGATACGCGGCAGCCATTAGTAAGGCGAACGAAGTCTTAAAGTGTTTAGATGGCCCAGCCAGTGTAGTCAGACCTGACGACAAACCACCATCAGGATCACCCGATAATGCGACGTTGATCATAGGGACTGGGGTCGTGGTCATCTCCTTATCGGAGAAGAGTTTCGATTTATTCAGAGGAGCACTCGATTTGATACGACTGTTCTTCTCTAGTTTATCCATTATACCCATAACTATACCTCCTTCACAAACATACCTTCAGGGGTTAGATGCCCTTTACGGTCTTTAATTTCATCATATGCTCCAGCGATACACTCAGTCATATCAAACCCACCTGTCATACAAACACCACGTAAGGTAACATAAATGTCGCCGATAGCATCCATAGTCTCAGCTCGGTCACTCTTATTAAGTGCGTCCAATAGCTCAGTAGTTTCTTCTAACGTCTTGATAGCCTGCGACATCGGTTTACCGTTTTCAGTGATACCCCTCTCGTTAAACCATTTATCGATGTTACTATTCAATTCATCCATTACACATTCTCCACATTTTAAATTTGGCCATACACATATTCTATAGCACCTGTTGCTTCTTTCTCTAACGGTCGGTCATTATACCAACCACCGTTATCCATATCAATCTGTTTACACAGACTACTTACTTCTCTTGCTGATATCGGATACTTCTTCTTCAAAGCGTTACCAGCTATTGATATCATAATTTGATACATCTTATGATACCAGCCAGTCTCCGAGATCATACCATATTCCTGTACTAACCGCTTGTTGACAAACGGACAGTCCCTGTAATTACTCCAACGAACATCCGTATTCGTCATCTCAGACTTCCTATGAGCCATTATCTGAAGACGCATTGACTCAGGAAGAGAGTCCATAAACGAGTTACCAGTCTTCACTACGAACTCGTGCTTATCCATAAGCACTTGAGGGTTAATAGATTTACCACTATTACTGAAGATAAAGTTATCAGCCCCTGCGTAAGTTCCTGGAACGTAATACATACGGCTCAGGTCTTTAGTCTGAACATCACCCAAGTCACCCAACTCCCTGTTGAGGGCATACCAGAAGTGTTTAATCTTATCGTTATTAATATCATATTCCAGAGGGAATACAATCCTGAACTTAGGTTTACCCTTTGTAGATGAGGCAGTAGAATAACAAATGTATTCATAGTCTCCCCACCTAGTGTTCAGTTCGGTCTTAATATCACCAACTAGATCGTGATCATCAACATCCAACGCAGCCCAACCTGCCCAGCAAAGCACGTTATTGTTAGCCCTAGTAGAGCCTTCAGCGTAAACTGCTGGGGTCATTAGAGATGCGTCAGACTTAGATTCATACACAGCTTTAGACGCTTCAAACAAAAACCTACTGAAGTGGCCGAAGTCCTCGAAGTCTATTCGTTTATCGGTCTTGTTGTCGTAGATGTTTTTGTATATAGTTAAAGCAGTCATAGTAGATATTATACCGTATTAATGTAATAAAGTCAAGTTAAAAGAAGTCTTCAATTGAAACTTCTTTCTCAACCTTCCAACCCACCGCATCAAGTATCGGAGTGATCACCGATAAGAACGTCTTATCGAATTGAGTGTTATAATCAACATAGCTTGCTAGTCCGAGTTCATCAGGCAGGTAGTCTATGAAGGAGATAACATTCTCTCTAATAGGATTAGGTTGGGTCAAGTAAGTGAACTTAATCTTATCACCTGATTCAATCTTAGTCGTATTGACTGGGGTTGTGTGGTGATTATGTAGGATAGCCCCTCTAACGTGGATCGGTGTACCTTTCTCATAGATACCTCCAGAACCCTTAGTGGTCCATTTATCTATACCGTTAACACCTCGAGGGAAAGCGACCTCCTCTGGATTAGCCTTGTTAAATTTAACTTTAAACTGGGCAATCTCTTTTTGGACTTCCTCCTCGCTTTTGGATATAATCGTTTTGAATATAGCCTTTAGTGAATTACGACAAATCATCGGAGTGGATGATTTAACGGCTTCGATGCCCATGATCTTAAGCTTGGGCTCAGCGTACTGAACACCCTCGTTATTATGTACATTGAGTATGTAGCGTTTCTTAGCAGTCCATATACCACGATCAGCAATAGCCTCACGAGCCATTACCATCTTATTGGTACGACCACCTAGACGAGCGTACAAGTCAGCATAGCAGTCCTTAAGAACCACTTCCAATTGCTCCTCACAAACCCTGTCTAAGAACTTAACTGGATTCTTAGGCTTAACGAGATCAACCAAATCACCTAACTGTACGTACACAGAGTCGGTATCGATTGCTACAATGTAATCCTTCTCAGTCTTAAGGACACCTTGAAGGTATCCGTTTAAGGCTTTCTCAGCGTACTTGATAGTGGCTTGACCTGTTAAGGTGATAGCCTCTGCGATGTTTCGGTCATAGTAGCGGAACCACTTATTACCCATAGCACCATACAGCGAGTTCAATAGAAGCTTAATGGACATCTGGTTATTCTTAGCGATGTTAATACGTCTCTCAACGTCATATCGTCCTTGAACATCATCCTTAGCGATTGACTCCATATCCTGTTGAGCTTTAAGCATAGCCTGTTTAAAGCCTACACGATTGTTGTACATACCTTCAATGATACGAGGGAACACTCCATGCTCTGCTGTCTTATAACGTGTACCGTTAATAGCTAATGCCGTCCCTTCCATATTATTCTGTACACGACCTTCCATAAACGAATCAACGTTCACTCCAGGAGTTATACCAGATATAATAGTCTCTGGGCTCATATTGTATTGCATGATGATAGAGGGATATAGAGAGTTCAAGTCAAACGAACAAACCCAGTCATGCTTACCGACTTGAGGTTCCTTCACATACCCTCCAGGATATGTTCCCGAATCAGTATCAACTTTAGGAGGTATTACAACATTCATTAACGATAGGTCTCTATAGATTATAGTATCCCAGATCGCTACAGTACCAAACACGTCACCGTAGTTAGAACCAGAGTTGTAAGCCATAGTAAGAGCCAACGAGATCAGGTCTAGCTTATCGTCTAATCTATCAACGATATCCACGTCCTTGATGTTATAGTTAATGAACTTTTGATAGTCCTTTTCGTATAGCTCGTTTAAGTCAGAGTATTCATCGAATGATAGTTTAGAATCACCCAATACTACGTTAGCAATATTGTCTAGTTTATAAGACTCCTGCGTACCGTACTCGTGAGCGAACTTCTTGAAGAGTGCTAGATAGTCCATTATAACAACACCACCCAGCTTATATTGAAGCTTCGGTTCGAAGAAACCAGTAGATTTCTTAGGAGTGTCGTCCTTAACATCACCCCAAGGCGATAGACGCTTCATAACTTCCTTACCACAAACCTTTTCGATACGGTTGACCAAATAGGGTATGTCGAACTCGTTAACGTTCCAGCCTGTAATGATATCAACATCACTCATATGAGCAACGTATCTCGTAAGCAATTCCTGCTCATCAATACATCTGACATAGTTTACGTTAGGCTTCTCGACGGTATACTTACCACAGCCGAAGACGTGGAAGATCTTATCGATATTGTTCTTACAACAAATCGCAGTTACTTCCTGATCAGCCTGTTCTGGATAAGGAAAGCCGCTTTCAGACTTACACTCGATATCGATAGAGGTCACGTTTATTAGATCACGATCCCATTCAATATTTCCAGGGAACTTCTCGTTAACGTATTGTGTAGCGAAGTTGGTCTGGCCATAAACACCGAAACCACTTATATTGGCATGCGATTTGACGAAGGTAGTACCCTCGGCCATATCACTAAATTGGATTGGTTCTACCTTAGTCCCGTCGATGGACTGGTAGCCAGTTTGAAGCTTATTTGATTTAACATAAAGTGTTGGCTCAAACGGTACAAGGCGTTGAACCTTGAGACCGTTTTCGTAGCCGATATACCTTATATTCCTGCCATACCTATAAACATTAGTATAGAATTTCATAACATAGTACCTTAATTCGTTAACCTATTATACCCTATTTCAGGGCATAAATCAACTATAAGTTACTAATAAGCTCAAGGTATTTTTCTAGAAGTTCTTCATCTGGTTCAATAGTCCACACTACCGCACCTTGATGTAAGGTTATAGTGTCTGTAAGACCATATGCGATATAAGGTTCGAAGTTAATTCCACCTTCTTCAGCTCGGAAGATAACACAAGGTTTCTGAATAGAACCTTCTGTATATGTTCCCATAAGCTCTTCGCCTGACACCAACTTTACTATTTTTACTGTTCCACTCATTTTACTTCTCCATAAACGGGGTGCGAACACCCCTATAAATTAACCCAGCAATAGTTGTTTAGCACCAGTGCTTAGTTCACCAAGGTTGATCGTGGTAGGTTTGTCTTCCTCAGGAATGACATTCTCCAGACCAACTAATAATAATCCATCTACGATATCAGCACCTAAGACAACCATTGTATCAGCGAGCGTAAATTTACGTTCGAACTGACGAGCAGAGATACCACGATGGATATACTCATTAGGGTCTGGGCGTTCTTGGCTTCCTTTAATAGTCAGCTGCCCTTTCTCTAGAGTTAGGGTGATATCATCCTTCTTGAATCCCGCAACAGCGATTTCAATTAGGAATTTATTCTCTTCTTTCTTGACAACGTTATACGGGGGATATCCCTGTGTGCGTTGAGTTTGAGGTTGTTCTAGTGCATCGAAGATGCTATCGAATCCGAAAAATATGTCTCTCGGGAATGTATGCGTAGTTGCATTCATTATGTTTGCTCCTTATATTAAGCGAGTTTAATTAGCCGACCCTTAATAGGCATCGGCTGGTTTAGATCGGAGCTACCTAACTCCGATGTTATACTTAGGACATAAGTCCCAATTAATCTTATCTTTATGTGAGATAATTTTAATCTGATTTAGAGGAGCGGTATCACCAATCTCTGAAACAACCTCTAACAATCCCCAATCACTGAGCAATTGTACGATGGTGTTTCTCCTACCTAGATCGTTCGTAGATAGATTAGAAGGTTTGCCGTCCAATAGAAATAATTCTTTAAAGTGTGTTATGAAATATCGACCTTGCTTGTGTAAGATATGACACGACTGATATAGTTTGGAATCCTTCTTTGAAGCCACTCCAATCCTAGTCAATGTCTCTTTTATCTTAAGAAAATCATCAGGCTCTGCTAACGTTACTTCTAACATAAGACTTGTATCCCAATTAACCAATTCATCCTTTTTGTACTCCACCATGACTAATACGTTCCTTTATTATTTTCAAGTTTTGCTTACTTAAAAGTGGGAGGACGTCACGAGCCTTTTCATTAGAGTACCCATAATATTGCTTTATCGCATCTATATCAACAGACGAACCGCTCTTATTCCACTTTGAGAAACGATTGCGTTTCCTGATAGTATTTATAAGAAAATCATATTGGAGTTTCCCGCCGATATGATGGTACTGGTTCATCTCATTAGCGAACAAGATAGTATCAGGGAAGTAGGATAGTCCACGGTTAACCATAAAGGCGTTGTAGGACTTTTCCTCCTCCATAATATACTTCTTGCTATTGCTTATGGATTTGATATATTCGAAGGGATTCACTTGAAGTTAACCTGAGACATAATCTCTGTTAGACAAGCTACCACGTTCAACTCATGATCAGCCATGAAGGAGTCTTTATAACTGTACTCAGCTAAGACTAACACCAGTTGAGGTACACTCTGAGGGTCTACATAATCCATCATATTATCATAGATCATACGGAACAACTTAGTGGATTCGATGTCAATGTTATCAGTAACCCATTTACGCATACCTTTAAAGTTCTTACCTTTAAGGTCGTCCATCAAACTCTTGATAGATACGTCAGACAAGTTAACAAGGATACCAGAGTCAATAGAACCCGATAGACCGTAACGTTGACATTCGTTAATAACACGACGCCAGTCAGGGATGTACTTCATGATCATCTCAGCGATCACAGCGTCATCATACTTAATGCCTTCCGTGGTTAAGATATACTGAAGACGTTCCATAAAGCCGCCAGCAAGAGTAGCCTTAGCACCTACGTTGAATTCATATACAGAACAACGAGAGTGGAGAGGTTCGATGATGCGGTTTTTAAAGTTACAGGTTAGGATGAACCGACAGTTGTTAGAGAATTCTTCAATGAATCCACGTAAGGCTGGTTGGGTTGATTGGGGGTTTAGGTAGTCCGCTTCGTCTAGGATAACTACTTTATAGCCACCTTGAAGAGATACGGTTGATGCGAATTGTTTAATCTTACCACGGAGGGTGTCGATATTACCGTCTTCCGATCCGTTAACTACGATGTGGTCTAGTTCTAGCTCGTTACATAGAGCACGGGCTACAGTAGTCTTACCAACACCAGCTGAGCCAGTGAACATCATGTTAGGGATTTCGCCAGTTTTGATCATGGCGTTGAAGGTTTTCTTTAGGGACTTATCAAGGATACAATCATTGACAGTAGTTGGACGGTATTTTTCAACCCAGAGGAAATCATCATTCATTACACGTTACTCCATAATATAAAAGGGTGGTGTGGACTATAGGCGTCACCGCTATAGTCTTCTCGTTTCCCATTGAATGTAACCTAGAAGAAGGAGGTTTTGCCGATTACATTCAGACGCTCATCTCACACCGCAAAGGGGTTAAGCCGTATGAGTAATCTCTTCGTAGAGATCTTCAAGGTCAGTTTGAGCAGTACGAACTTCAGCGAGGTTCTGCTTGTTGTAGATCTTAATAACCTTACTTAAGGTTTTCTTCTCTAGATCATACTTCTCGTTAAGTGCGATTATAGTCTCTTTAATGTATTCACGTTCACCAGTCATACGGTCCATTGAATTGGAACATTCTTTAATAGCGTTAAATACGTCTTTTTTCTCGGTAGGATTCATAATACATTACTTCCATAATTAATAGTAGAACCTATTATAACCTATATTGGCATAATAGTCAAGCTTTTATTCAAAATAAAGGGGCTGTTTCCAACCCCATTTTAGGTTACTCTGGCGCGTCAGTAGGCTCAGTTTCTTCAGGAGCAGCGTTAGACGCTACAGTAGCCTGTAAGAAATTGGCCAGACGGTTACGAACCGCACCCACATCAGCTAACTCAGAACCTTCAAAGGCACCTCGTTTAGTCACGATGTCGATAATCTTAATACAACCTTCAATATCGCCTAATGCTAATTGTGGGCTTTGTACTTCTTCACTCATATTATACTCCATACTTACTTGATTTTTTAAGAGCCATCCAGTATTGAATGGTCGGGGTTTTGATCGAGGAGATCAATTTAGAAGATACGCTGAACTGGTATACATCAGAGTCAACGAACTTTAACGTGGGAATATCGAACACCAATTCAAAGGGTTCATCCGTTGATACGGACAAGTCACCTAAACCAATAACGAATCGGTTAGAGGTTGGATTCTTGATATCAGCTACAGTACCAGTTACAACACCGTCTTCGTTCTTTAAGATGAAGTCGTTAGCACCCAAGGTACTAGACGCTTTCTTAATGGAAGCGAGCTGTTTATTGGTTAAGGTAAAGTTAATCTCACAGTCAGGCATATTAGGGGTCTTATCAGAACTCACTAACATACTAGGGGCTGTGAAGTAGTATCGAAGGGATTGTCCTTCCGACTTAACTTCAACGAACTTCTGGCCATCATCAAACACTAGCTCTGGGTCGTCGAACATATCAACAGCATTCAGGAACTGGGGCAGGTCGTAGATACCAAACTTATACGGGAATGGATCAGCCACTTCCGCGCTTGCTAACAAGGTCTTACTAGTGGTTACTGACCGAATGGTAGTACCCGCATCGATAACCAAGTTAGGGTTAATCATAGAGAAGTTATTCAATACTTCCCGTGTTTCTTTACTTAACTTCATTTACTTCTCCTAGATCATGTTCATTTAACGCGAGGATACCATAATGGATTATCTTAATAATATCCTTACGATTGCTCCCAGCTTTCTTACCATACCTGTCAGCGTACTTTATAATGTTACCTAAAGTAAACCCAACACCTTTACCAGAAGAGGAGATAAACTCCATCGATTGAATACTACCAGCCGCGTAGTGCTGATCATACGTAGCATCGATGTAAGCTTTAATCTCTTCCAGTAATACATCTTCATTAAACTTATACTTCATATTATACCTTATTTACACCCCAAAGTCAATTAAAAAGCAAGGTTTTCACCCTCGTCTTCAACAGCGTTAGTGGCGATACTTGGATCAACCTTATCGTAAAGGTCTTTAAACGCCTCTTTGATATCATCATCAAAGCGGTTAACACAAAGGGCAACGGCTTTTTCACGCTTCCCAAATACAGAGAAAGTCTGGACGATGTGACATAGACGACGAGTAGAGATTACGTCATCAATACCATCATCATAGAACGTCTTACGAATAACGTCAGCCCAAGCTACAAGAAGGTCACAGAACTCAGCATCAACCGCTTCAAACTTAACCATGTGAGCCATAACGATCTTTTTCTCAGAGGCTATACTAGGGAAGGTTTGATCAATGTTAACTACGAAGCGTTCCAAGAAGGCTTCATCGATGATAGTAGCGGCAGAGAACCGACCATCTTCAGATCCTTTACCCTTAGTGTTAGCAGTAGCAATAACGTTGAAGCCTTCAGCAGGTACAATAACCTCACCAGTCTTCTTAATCATTACAGGATTACCTTCCAAGATACCTTGGAGACACATAATCTTGTTAGTTCCACGGTCGATCTCATCGATCATTAGGATAGCTCCAGCTTCCATAGCCTTAATAACTGGACCTTTCTGGAATACTGTTTCACCATCAATTAGACGGAAACCACCGATCAAATCATCTTCATCAGTTTCAGGAGAGATTTGAACACGAACGTATTGACGACGAGCGCGAGCACAAGCCTGTTCAACCATAAAGGTTTTGCCGTTACCAGACAGACCAGAAACATAAGTTGGGTAGAACATACCTGACTTAATGATTTTAGTTATGTCAGCGAAGTTACCCCAAGCAACAAAGGTCTTATCAACTTTAGGGATATACACATCACCGTTAGAAACGGAGCTTACACCAGCATGCTTAATAGCAGTAATAGGAGTTACAGAGGTGGTTTTCTTAGCAGTAGTACCAAGAGCCATAGACAGGTCGTAAACACCACGACGCACTTTAGGGGAGTTCTTAATTAGATCATTAACTTCAGAGTTATCCATACCAGCAGCGATTAGCTCCTTCGGTGAAAACTCAGTTTGATCAGGGAACTGCGTAGTTAGATTTTCATAATTCATAATATAGTCCTTCCTTCATTCAATATACAACTATTATACCGCATCCCAACACATAAGTAAAGCTTTTTTTCAAATCATTTCAAATTAAATTAAGCGGCTACAGCAGCCGCTATCTTGTTCACTAGTTGACGGGATACTTTCTTAGAGCGGTTAAACTTTAGGAACTCACGTTTGATATCCTTGATAGCAGCACCATCATCTACAGAGAACTCAGTATCAGTCTTATTGTTAAGCTTAACGATGAAATACTCATCATAACCTTTAACACGGTTCAAGTTAGAAACGTTCTCTTTCTTCCAAACAGCCATAGCCTTTCGGGTAACTTCATCAGAGATACCGCTGCAGCCAGAGTAGAAGTCTCTATTGGTTTGAGTTAGGAAGAAACCGATCATCTTAGCACCAGTCAATTCCTTAAGACGACCAAGAGCTTTCTCATACAACTCCATAGAGCTATTCGCAGTGATAACCTTGCCACCCATACTAATAGCACGAACGTAACGGGTAACAGCACCGCCATCAATCTTAGTGTCATTCTTAGTGTGGAGGTTATCAGCGAATCCATCAGTCAACATCATAACGTTGGTCTTTTGGATTCCGTACTTATTTTGGAACTTCTTGATAATACCTTCAGCAACAATAACGGTTTGAACTAGAGGCGTAGAACCCATACCATCAAACTTGGTAGCACTATGAGACATACTGTAAGAGTAAATACGACCAGAACGGAAAGAGTGAGAGGTATGAAGTTGCGAAGCGCCCCATAACAACTTACAAGCTTCAGCGAAACCTTTAGTGTTTAGATCAGTAGTAAGTACCTGAACCAAACTAGGGTCGTAAGAAGCAAATATCTCGTTAGTTCCATCGTTATCACGACCATTATACGCACGAGCATTACGAGAGGTAGTAAAGGTGTAAGCTTCAAACGGAATATTAACAGCCTTACAGAACATACCAACAGTAATAGCTTGCTTAATAACGTCTTCTAAGATCATAGTCATAGAACCAGACATATCAATGAACATCACAATCCCGTGGGACTTAGCTTCAGCCAGACGGTTAACACTAAGGAAGATATCCTCAGAGTATTTGTACTGGTGAAGACGGTTCATATTCAACGCACCAGTCTTAGCTACGGTAGAACGGGTATATTCATAAGCGGCTTTTTTACGTTCAAACTCACGAGCGAGTTGACTTTTAGCAGACTCTAGAGCAGGCTTAATAGACTTCTCATAGTAGTCATGAAGAAGAGGCATATTAACATAAGTATTTTCATACTTAGCAGCTAGTGCTTCACGTTCCTCTTTCAGTTCCTTATAAGAAACGATCATATCAGCCTGTCTAGCCTTAGAGATACCAGACGAGAAACGAGGAGCAATACCGTTACCACCCATAGACAAAGAACTTTCATTTTCACGGAAAGTTTCATCAGTGAATGATTCAAGAGAAGCCTCAGAACCTCCCTGACCTTCAGCAGCCGTTTCAGCTTCACTTTCAGGCTCATCTTCAGCTTCACCGCCAGACTCATCTTCACTTTCGCCTTCAGATTCCTCTTCACCTTCATCAGTAGAATCGTCTTCAACGGTTTCACCAGACTCAGTAGAATCATCAGTTATAGAAACAGAGTTTTCTTCCTCTTCATCATCATCCTGTTTAGGCTTAGGAGCGGTCTCACTTAGGAAAGCGAAGATCTTCTCACAAACATCTACAACATCATCCCAAGTTTGAACAGCCATAGCCATATCAACATAAGGTTGCTCTTCAGCAGAGAAAGTAATAGGGAAGTATCCACGACCTTTAGACTGAACGTTTAAACGGTCCATAAAGGAGGTAGGAGTGCGATCGTTAGTACCGAAGAAGTTGTCATCAAACAGACGCTTATATCCAGCCTTAAAAGGCTTAACGATACCACGATAAGTTTCTTGGATCTTACGTTCAATACGGATATCTTCAACGATATTGAAGAAAGCAGGTGGTACAGGAGAGTTCCGTACCACGTCATGCCAACCAGCAGCAGGAGTATAAAGGGCGTGACCTACTTCATGACCAACTAACAAGTCATAAACGTCTTTACCCTTATCAACCCATAGAGGGAGGCGAAGAATACGAGCTTCTGGTTCAAACGAAGCGGTGGAATAGTTACCGTGTTGAACAGTAACGTTTTCCTTAGCTAGTAATTTCGCGAGGTATTCTTGGGATCTTAAATTCATAATATATATTCCTTCTCAACAAACTATACCTAATTATACCGCATTTGAAACCAAAAGTAAAGCTTTATTTGCTAAATATCTAAAGTATTTTCCTTACAATCCTCTATAAGATGTTCTATATAGACCCTAGTGCATTGATCAATCCTTCCATTTTTGGGGTTTTTCGGCTCTATATTTCTCCACACGTAACTATCATCCGCGTCGATCAAATCCAGTTCCACCACCTTAGAGACAGGTATTAATGAAGATTCGATATATAAGGGGTAATGCTCCATATTCACAAACAAAAAGAAATCAGCTAACCCCAATTTGCTAAGAAGATATCTAACCCTCAGAGTATTACTACCCACCGTCCCGAAAGCTGCCTTAACTTCTACTAATTTACCAGCAACACAGTGCTTACTATTACCAGTCGTTATATCCCAACCGACCCCACCGTCTATATTTCCGCCTAATATACTTAGTGCGTAGAACTCAGCAAACACCCCAACCATCCCTCTATTTAAAGTGTCGGATAAGTCTATCAAATCATGAGGTATCATTTCCAGTAGATCGCTGGTGGATTTACCAGCAATATCAGAGAACTTCTCGTCTATATAATCAAGCTCATATTTTAAATATATTAAGGTATTTTTATGCTGCATTGTACCATCACTAAGCAACTCAGCGTCTATACTGAATGAGTCAGAATCACCTATTGTAGCGAATAAGACATCAGCTGGTACAACACTAATCCTAGTACGTTCTTCACTAAAATAGACGAAACTGAATTCGTCACATAAACCACGCTTACTCTGTAAAGATCTGAAAGTAGCCATACCACGATCCACATAAGATGTGTGTTTGGTTTCTGTGTATATTCTATTACATTCAGATGCCCCATTAGGGTCTTGCCTAGAACTATCCCAACCTCTAGCCGATCGCACCTCGCCACCTAATTTACCTATTGTAACCAACTCCCCCAAATATGACATTGTGAAGATACGTAGTTCTCTATGTTTATTCATAAACTTATATGTCATCGACTTTATCAACAACAAATTACTTGGGTACATCATAACAAAAAACCTCTCAATTAAGAAGCTCCAGTCCAACTGACCGAAGCATTAGTAGCGTTAAACACGTTACCACGAGCGAAGTTACGAGCTGGAGCAGCCCAAGACGCAGCCATTAGGATGTCGCCTTTTTTGAACTTCGCATCGTTATCAGTGTTAACGATAAAGGAGTGAACCGAAGTCTTACTCATAACCTTGATATACTTGGTACCGAAAGAGAAGCTTAAAGCATTCTTAAACGTTTCGATACGGTCCGATGGGTCAGAGCTATTCCGACGACCAGCGAATTCAGCGTAACTAGTTACAATATCAGTTAGGTACTTTTCAATTTCTTTATTCATAATTCAACCCCTCATTTAATATACAACTATTATACCGCATATATGAGAGGAAGTATACACATTTGTTATATCGTTTTGGAATATAGTTAGATCTTTATAGTATCGTAAATGTAATCCACCACGGCTTGGGTATCCGATTCAGTTTCGTGTTGGATCGATACCACGTTTCCTTCTTCGAACCCGAACAAGGTCTGCTGGTCTCCGAAGTGGTCTATGATGTTACTACACTTGGTCATGACCGTTTGGATGAACTTATTGCTCTGATCACTACCTCGCTGTACATACCTGCGTTCCCTTTCTCCATCGGATACAATCAATTGGATTATGTGGAGCTCACCAAACGTCTTAGCCATCTCAAAGAATGCCTTATTGTTTAAGCGGTCACCCTCACCTATAACGAACTCAACGGGGTTAGTTGATAACCACTCAATCGCTTTAGGAGCTACCGCCATAGACAACCGATCAGTACCTGAGAAGGTTTCACCCTCTTCGTATTTACCTAAGACACGGACGTTTCCAGATAAGTGGGTGTCCAATAGATCAATTGGCTTATCGTGCTTCCACCCTTCCCGACGGCTCATAAACTCTTTCATAACAGTAGACTTACCACAACCTGGAAGTCCAATAAGATATACTAATTTCATATGAATGCCTCTAACCCAATGGGTGTTTGTTTGTAATCAATGACACCTGAATCCATAAAGATCGCCATTTTCTCTTTGTTAATAGTATCGGTCAAATATGATTCGTCTAAGGTTTCTTCCCTAGCTTGCCACATTGGACCCCAGTCAATACCTTCCCAACCGTCCACTTCAACCTTCTTAATCTCTTCCGCTTGTCGGTCAATATAGTATCCAAGATACCTACCTTCACGTGTACGGAACAATTTCTTAAAGGAACACAGTGCGGTTTCCATAGCAAAATAGTCTGCCTGTTTAGCCGTATCAGGGAATCTAGATTTAACCTCCCTCAACATCTCAGCAGCTTCAGCGTCCAAGTATTGAAGTTGTACCTTATCTAGCTTCTCGTTAACCCATTCTTCCTTACCCACCGCGTAACACAGTCCGTTTCTATGTGACCTAGAACCAGAGTAATCGTGTAACCAGAGGCTATCAACCTCAATATTCATATCAGTACATTGATGTAATGTCTGTATATAGAACCACGAAGTATAGCGTCCGAACTTATGCCAGCTATTAACGACCTTCCATATATTGTGGAAGTTCTGTACTGGGTCGTCAGTTAGGTGTTCAGCGAAAGCTTCCTGTTGAGTCCTATCACCTACCCACTCTTTGTAGGATGCGAACTGAGATGG
>Ga0308004_10000521_pt1 | contig 18161 bp, 11 predicted proteins | sample Neamet38_FD_203156 | JGI IMG/M metagenome (GOLD analysis project Ga0308004, IMG submission 203156) | Marine microbial communities from water near the shore, Antarctic Ocean - #38 | ecosystem: Environmental > Aquatic > Marine > Unclassified | place: Southern Ocean | collected 2014-06-06 | reverse complement strand
AGTGCCTATAGCTGCATCATTTTTAGGTTATCAAGAAGAAGTTACAGCAGCATTTGATTCTTTTGCATCTATGCCAGACTGGTATCAATACTTAGTGATAGGTGTTTATATAGTCAAATTTGGTATGAGAGGATTACTTAGTAAAGTAATGGCTGGTAAGTTTGGTAGTTCAATTAAATAATAGCATAACCCCCTTAAAGGAGAGATAATCTTAAGGGGATTATTTTAATAATATTAGGAGTAGTAAAATGGGTATTTGGTTATATGATGCTAGTGCATTAAAATATTTTAAAGTAGTTAATTTTGTTGTAACCGCTAGTGGTGCATTAACAGGTAACGTAGACGTCACCGGGGCTACTGTTGCTTCTGCTTCTGGCGATTATATATTTAAATGGGGTTCTCGTGGACTTAACGACGTGTTAGTGCTTGCCCGTAAATAAAAGAATGGAGGTTACCTGTGCCTAAAGTAGATATACCAGAATTTGGGTTAAAGGGTTTGAACACAGACCTCCCTTCCTTTGTTCTCCCTTTAGAGAATTTTAGTGATGGATTAAATATTCGATCTAGCAATAACAGATTGTCTGCTGTGCCATCTTTTGTTTCTTTCAGTACAACATTTACAGCATTAAATAAGATATATAAAGGAGCACAGTGGACACCTGCTGGCTCTTCTTTTTATAATATTGCAGTAGTGGGCAACAAGTCTTCTGATAACTCAGTTAAAGCTTACATTGACTTTAATGGAACTGCAACTACTTTAGACTTTCCCTCTGTATTAGATGCTACTATAGGTACAGCTGATCCTGATCTATTTGTGTTTAACGAAGTGCTTATCGGTAACTTCCAAAACAATAGGCCTATGTTCTCTGCACCTAACGCTTCTACTCAAGGTGATTTTGCGTTTATACCTAACTGGTTACCCGCAGTAAGAACTAGTAATTCTACAGCTACGACAGTCAGTGCAGGTACCTCTTATTATATAGCAACTGCTACGGCTACTAATTGGTCATCTGTTGGTGGACCCGCTGCAGCTGTAGTTGGAGATACCTTTTTATGTACAAGTAGTAATAGTAATATTTCTTCACTAGGGGCTGTATCACCTGCCATACAAGTATTTGCTAGAAAGATGGCACAATATAATGGGCGTCTTATTGCCATGAATTTATATGGTGGAGCAACAGAACCTATTACATTGTCGTGGAGTTCACCTATATCTAACATTGCTAGTTTAGCTGCTGTTAAGTGGTCTAGCAATGGTACATTATCTGACGGAGATGATTTAATTACTGATACCGCAGGTAGATTAATAGATGGTGGGCAATTAGGGCAGTATTTTATTGCTTATAAAGAAGATGCTGTAATTCGTTACAGAGATACTGGTACTCCTTTTTACTTAGTGCCTGAAGTAGCCTTTTCTGATGACGGAGTATTTAGCGCTAATTGCTTTGTAGAAATAGAAGGCAATAGACATGTAGTATTAGGTAATCGTGGTGTTTACATTCATAATGGTGGTCCAGAAAAAGAAAATATATCTAAAGGTATTGTAGAAGGTGATCTATATTCTTCTATAAACCCTGCACATAAAGATCGAACATTTCTATTTAGAGAAAGTGAAGATAAAGAAGTGTGGATATGTTACTCTACCCCTACTAACTCTGGGGCTGGCTGTAATCAAGCTCATGTATATAATTATCAGACTAGCACATGGTATAAGCGTAGCTTACCTGATGTTAATGATATTGCCGAGACAGAAATTGCAGGCACATACATTGCATTAGCATTTAAACCTTCTACTAGTGCTGTATTTAAGATTGGGCCAGCTGTAGAAGCTACAGGTCACGTAGCATTCCAAATGAATACTATGGGTGATACTAGTGCTACTAAAAACGTCAGTGCAGTCTATCCTAAGTGTCTTAATACACTTAAGCTCAGGATACAAGGCACTAACAATGCTGGTGGCAGTGGTTCTGTAGTCTTTGCAGCTGGTAAAAACTTTAACCCACTAACACAGTACAAGCATGATACACGTACTAATGGTAGGTTCATTAGCCTCAAGCTAGAAATGGTTGGTGGTGTTTCACCAGAAATATCTGGTATTGAAGTAGATGTAGAGGCAGGAGGTCTAAGATAATGTCTAGGATATTTATACCTAATAATTTAAGCCGCGCTCAATTAGATGCATTCAGAAGTATAGAAGCAGAGCTTAACAGACTATCTAATGAGAAGACAGTTTTAACAGGCTCTGGCGCACCTACAGAAGTCAACAACCTTCAAGATGGTTCTATTTTTTATGACTTCACTAACCTTAACTTGTATGTTTTTAAGTTAGCGGACTCTAGTTGGAATGACCCTACCTTAGCATCTACTAATGCAACTAATGCTATTTCTTCGAATATATATGTATCGGGTACTGAAACTATTAATGGCGCAGTAATAGCTGATGGTACTGTAACTGTCAATGAGCTAGCAGCAAACTCTATAACTTCTCAAAAACTAGTAGTTACAGGTTCTAATGCAATCACCCCTGCTACGATAAGTGCAGACCCAGCAGGCTCTGCGTCTGCGGCACAAAGCAATGCCGCCACTGATGCAACAAATAAGGTTGCTGTAGTTACTAATAATATATTTACTGCTAATACTACAACTATTGATGGTAGTAAAATAACAACAGGGAGTGTTACAGCAAATAAGATTACTATAGCAGAAAATATAGCTTTTACAGGAAGCACTTCTGGTCTTATATTTGGAAAGACTTCATTAGCAGATACAGCAGCTGGTTCTTTCTATGGTAAATCACTAGATGCTAATGGTAATTCAATATCAGGATTTAATATATCTTCTGGTGCAGGTGCAGGGGGCAGTGGTATTTACGCAGATAGCTCAGGTATCATGGCACTTAACAATGTTAGGCTTTATACAGGCTCTGCGGGTACTGCTCTAGAATTACCAAACCCTGGATTTTATGCAACTAGTATAGCCCCTGCCACTACTGTTATATCTGTAATTATAATAGGTGGCGGTGCGGGTGCTCAAAACACTATGATACCAGCCGCTTATGGTGCAACTACAGGGCAAAGGGTTGGTAATTCAGGAACAAGCTCTTGGATTGAATTTTACAGTGGACCTGTTGTAAGTGGTAGTGTAACTGGTAATAAATTAAGTATTGGCAGTACCTCTAGGTTTGAAGCTGCTGGAGGTACTAGAGCTTCTTACGTACTTGGTTCTACTGGCGTTGCAGGACCTAATGGTCAGGCATCATCACAAGCTAACTCGGCTGGAGCTGGAAAAGGTGTTCAAAATACTCAGAGTGCTATTTCAGACGCTGGTAATGGCTCTAGGGGTGGTGGTGGTGGAGGGGGTGGAGGTAATACCCAACAAAACCAACAACAAATGAGAGCAGCAGGTAGTGTTGCACCAGCAGGTGCTACTATAAGTCAACAATTTACAATACCTACTGGAACTCAGAGTGTTAAATCATTTGTAGGAACTGGAGGGGCTGGTGCTGCAGGTGGTATAATACCTTATACTTTCCTTCAAGGTAATCAAGAAAACGAAGTAACTGGATATGCATCCTCTGTTGGAGGAGGTAATGGTGGTAATGGATTTGTATCCATTGCTGACCCCAATTCAGGTGGTATAGAAATTGATTTAGTTTCCCTTGCTAATAGAATTACAGCATTAGAGTCGTAACATTAAACACCAATAAGGGGTTAGGCTATAATGAATGTAAAATTATTAATACCTGAAGAAGTGCTGGCATTGTGGCCTGAGATAGCACCCTTCGTAGAGTCTTTTTTAGACAGAGGTGAAGGTGAGTCAACAGTGTTTGACATAGCACGTAGATGTATTGGTATGGAATATCAATGCTGGATAGTGATAGATGATAATGGAGTAGTTTGTGTATGTATAACTAAGATAGATGAACATACTAATTTCAAATCACTACACATCATTGGTGTTGCAGGAAATGATTGGCATACATGGCAACATTTTCACTCTGAGTTAGAGAGCTTCGCCAAATTTAATAACTGTAAAAGAATCACTCAATGGGGCCGTAAAGGATGGGCTAAACAGCTACAATCTTTTGAAGGTCAGCATGGTGAAAAATATAAAGTTATCCATACTGTAATGGCTATGGACTTAATGACAGACCAGGAGATTTAAAATGGGTGGAAGCAGCTCACCAACATCAGTAGAAACAATACCAGAATGGATGAAACCATACTTAACTAACGCAATGCAAGAAGGGCAGGACCTATATGGTGCTGGTGCAATGAGCTATGTAGAAGGTCTTACTGGTGAACAGCAAGAGGGCATGGGGTTACTTAAGGGTGCTGTAGCAGGCCAAATGGACACTGCTAATAAATCAGCACAAGCCCGTGACGTATTACTTAATTCTGCTCAAGGTAAAGAAATTGTTGGCTATGATAATGTCAATACTCAAGCTATTAAAGATGCAGCAGTCCGCAAGAGTCAACAAGCTTTTGGAGACACTGCTGGTAGTATGGCATCTAATGGGCTTGTAGGTGGACGTCGTGCTGAGTTAGTTAAAGCACAACGTGATGCTGAATTAGCCTCTGGCTTAGCTGATATTGATTATAATGACTATAACACTAGGCGTAGTCAAGCATTGTCTTCTGCTGGTGGTGCTATTCAGGCTGGTGCAGGCGTGCAGCAACAAGCTATGGCACCTGGTACTAACCTTACAAATGTTGGTAAAGGTTTACAAGAGCAGAATCAACGACAAGCTGATGGTGCTTATCAGGGTTATCAACGATGGTTGGGCGCATTACAAGGCGTACCTTCTTCACCTAATGCAACTGGCGCAGGGGGTAAATAAGTATGCCTAGTATAGATGACGGATATGGTAATGCACAAACTACAAGAGATAGGCAAAACCAACAAAGTATGGGTAATGGCGGTAATAATGGTATAGATGCACAAGAACGTGCTAGAATGAATGAGGCAGTAGCAGCAGCGGCAGCACAAAATGAGGCAGCTAGGGTAGCGTTAGGTAAGAAGCAAGAAGCCGATAGGCAACAAGCCTTTATGCAGTCAGAATCTGATTACAATCAGGCAGCACAGTTAGTAGCTGATCAAACAAATTTTAAAAGTCAAGTACCTATTTTTAGAAGTCAAGCACCTCTAGCTCCTCCTGTTTCATCATTAAGTATTGCAGATGCAAAACCAGAAGATAATTCTATTACTGGGGCTATTACTAATGGTGTAAATAATTTTAGTAGTGGATTAAGAAACTTCTTAACACCATTATCAAAAATGGGCCAAGAAGCATTCAAAGGATCTATGTACCAAACCGCTCTAGACAACACATTAGGTGTATTTGGAGGGCATCCCGGCCAGACTTATGGGGAATCTCAGGTTGATTACTACCCCTTTCCTGGTGCTAAGAATGATGCCTATGAGGCTAATGCACGTAATCAAAATGTATTTGATCAATTTACCTATGAGATGACCCCTGAAGAAAGAAATAAACAATTACCTCATGCATTTATTGATGGTAACCCAACTACACAAATACAAAAAGATATTGCAGCTCAGACTAATGGTAGAGCGCCTAGTTATACAATATACAACTCAGATGGTAGCCCTAACATAGCTGCTACAGTTAATGCAACCAATAGTGAACAGAGAGCTAGTGGTAACGGAGTATCCGCACCATTAAGTGGAAACACTTATGGTAATGGCTTCAATGGGTTTGCAGGAAGCGGTGGCTTTACACGTATTGGCGGAGGTACCCCCGGTAATTACTTCTCAGCTATACCTGATGGAGTATTTAACTCAGGCGGTAGCCCAAGATTAATGGGTGTACAAACTAGTTATGGAAACAGTTACAATGCAGCTGATCAATGGACAGCTGGCGGTAATGCCACACAAGCAGTTCGAGCAGCTGCAACAACAGGAGAGTCATAATGCAACAACAACCTAATGAAGCTAGTGAATTTTTAAGTATGGACCCATTAGCTGCCTTAAATTTACAACCCGTAGCTCTTCGAGGTGGTGGTGGTAGTTTTAATAACAGGGATCCAATGATGGACAAGGCCACAATGTTAGCAATGGGTAAAGTAGCAGCAGGTCTACCATTTTATGGTGGCACTACTAAAGTCCCTGAGCCTATGGGTTACATGGGAGGCACTACGGGTGTACCTTATAACTATATGAATGGTACAGAAGAAGTTCCTGGGCAGCGTACAGGGCAAGACACAGTCCCTGCAATGCTATCTCCAGGAGAAGCAGTTATCCCTGCATCAGCTGCTCAAGACCCTGCTAACCAAGGTGCTATCGAAGGTATGGTAGAAGAAGGTAGGGCAGATCAAGGCATGGCTGGACAGATACTACAGTCTTTAGGTTTACCTATGGACCCACAGTTAATTGCTATGATTGAAGACATGTTAGCCCAAGGTGTTCCACCTGAGACTATAGTGCAACAGTTACAAGAACGTATGAATCAGTCACAGGGTGGGCAGGAAATGCCTTCAGATATGCCACAACAAGCTCCTATGGCGGCACAACAAGCTCCTATGGCGGCACAACAGGCCCCCATGCAGTCTATGGAACAAGGTATGCCAATGCCACAAGGTATGTATGGCGGCACTTCTCATGTGCAAGCACCCTTATCAGGCAAAAAGCAACGTGAGCAACAGAAGTTTGACTCTGATGAATATCGTAAAGATGCTGCATTCCAGTCTGATCAACAACGTAAGAATGAATCGCATATGCGTAGTATGAGCGGAGAGTAATCATGGCAGGTATATTGCATGGACAGGCTGCAGTTAATGAGTTAAGAAAGCAATTAGGTCGTGACCCAACTGATATTGAAACACAAATAGCAATGGAAGAAGGCTATAGTAAAGATACTTATAGAGATACTAATAATGTTTTAACTAGTGGTTGGGGCCAAACAGGCGATAATATGGGATTACCCCTTGACGAGGTGGCCCTTAAGTATGCAAAAAGAACCCAGAAATTAATACCTAATTATAATAGATTACCTGACTTTGTTAAGAATAGGGCCTTCGATGCCGCTTATAGGGGTACTTTAGGTCAAAGCCCCATGACAGTAAACCTGATGAATGCAGGACAATATGGTGATGCAGCAGATGAATTCTTAAATAATCAAGAATATCGTGATGCTGTTATATCTGGAAGTGGTGTGGCTGCACGAATGGAAAGAACAGCAGATGCATTCCGAGAATATGGCAATCAAAAGCCCAAACAGGTGGTACCCGAAATGAATAAAGTAGACCCTAAATTATTATATGGACAAAACTCTTTTTTAAGTCCTGCAGCACAGGCTGCTTTAACTCAAGCCCAAGGTGACCCACGTAGCAGAACTACCAATAGATCAAGCGTACCACCAATGTCAATGCCTTCTGTTGACCCACGTAACAGAACTACTAATAGGTCAAACGTACCACCAGCAGCAATGCCTGCTGTTATTGACATGAATGGAGGTCAAGTAGACCCTAGGGTACCTAAAAAACCTAATACGTACCAACCAGTAGCGGATTGGTGGGAGCGTGTTGGGGGAAGACAAGATCAATATAAACTTCTTGGAGAAGAAGAATACAAGCGTCGTAAAGCAGGGAGAAATTACTCTGATCCTTCTGAAGAAGCTCTGATGCAACAAGAAGTAGTTCCTTCAAATAAACCATTATCTGATGCCAATATGCGTCAATCACAATACGTTAAACAGCAAGGTGATCTTGAGGCAAAAAAGGCCTCTGATTTAGCGCGATATAAAGCTGAATACGAAGCTTATGCTAGTGATTTAAAATCAAAGGGTGCTTCACCCAAGTCTTTCGATAGATGGAAAACAGAAAAAACTTGGGAAGAGAATAATGCACAAATGGCAGAGGCCAAAGCTGAAAAACTTGCTACTAGTATAGCTTCTGCACAAAATTCTTATGATATCTTTATAAATGGTGGCGGCAACGCTGATGATATTACGATTGAAGAGTGGTCAAGCTATGACTCTAAAAGACGTATTATGGAAATGAAGAAAGTAGATGTTGCTGCGGCAAAAGCCCTTGGAGGTACAGGTAGTACCAAAGATGCATCTAGAGTTAACGCAAATATAGTACCTGCAATTACATCAACTGGTGAGCAACATTTACGCAGCCAAGTTGACCTTTCTACTGTAGAAAAATTAGAAGAAGATAAAAAATTAAAAGAATTAGCAGGGGAGTACAATAAACAAGGTGACTCTCAATACCCTGAAGGCATGAGGCCAATAGCTGATGCACCTGTACCGCCAGTTCAAGAAACTATAGCAGAGCTTACGAAAAGACTGGGAGAAGAGTATGATAACAGTCAAACAGACACTCCTGACGCATCTTCAGTTGATGTTAAAAGAGGAATTGTCAAAGATGGAAATGGAAACGTTGTAGATGTACCTCCAGGGCAAGTGCAAGGTATATTTAATAAGGCATCAGAATTATTTGGTGATATGTTTACTGCAGCTGATTTAAAGCGTATGGTCCTATACACTGTTGGCGGCTTAGTCACGGGGGGTTCTATGGAAGGCTCCTTTAAGTGGGCTGGAATGCAAGTAATGAAAGAGCACAGTGCAAACGAGCAAAATCAAGCTACAAAGGACGCTGCAGCTTTAGTCGTTAAAGAAAGACAAGACGCTGTTTTAAGGGCTGATGGTGTTAGGGCAAAAGAAGCATATATAGACGCTGGTCTTAAAGCAAGGGCTGAAGAAGTTAAAGTAAAAGCCAATACAGCTACCGCAGCTAACCTAGCAAATTATAATTTAAATAAAGACTTAATAGAATGGAAAACAAAAGCACCTGTACAAGTCAAAGTTCCCGGTAGAAACAGACCTGTTCAAGCCCGTTGGAACCCTAACGGATATTATGTAAGCGCTCGAGATAATAAAACAATATTAAATGGGGGCCGCAATGTAGAAAAGTGGGCAGATGGTGTTTATGGTAAAAATGCTCAGAGATCCTCACATATAGCCGCAATAGAAGGTATACGAACTAGTTATGAAAATGAAGGTGATGAGCCAGATTTGCTAGGAGATAGAGCAGCCAACATTTATGATAAATATTTGATTAAGGTGGACGAATGGGCAGATGAATATGGGTATACTGTAGACTTATCTACTGCTCTTAGTAGACAAGTATTATCGATAGCAGCAAAACAGTCTGTTGAAGCTAACAGAGGTAAAACCAAAGGATTTATAACTCCAGAACATTTCTTTGATACTGCTTTACTGAAGGGTTTTGTAAGTAGTATGGGTGGTAGTCAAAAAATATTTGATGCTAATGATGGTAAACCTATAGATTCTGCTGCTAATGAGGCTTTAATAGGTCATATAAAAAAGATGCAACAGCACGGGGCTAAAACAGGAAAAAACACTACTATAGCATCTGCCCTAGGTGATGTGCATAAGGCATGGGTAGGATTAGAAGATTCTGAAAGAAAAAAGTATAATAATGATGTCAGGAAGGGCAACTCTGGATTTGCAAAATTTGCATTAGAAATTAAAATTCCAAAGCCTAAAAATTAGAGGTAATAAATGTTAGAATTAGATGATATCCTCAAACCCGTTGAGTCGGTAACTGTAGGCAATGCGGAAGGTAACAATCAAACCAGTGCCACTTTTATTGACATGGATACACTTAAAGATATCTCAGGTAATAGGTATCGCTTAAGAGATATTGATGCAGGTGAAGTTTTTAATACTTATAGTGGGGTAATAGGTTCAGCTGAAGTAGGTGCTCAAGAGCTTACCACACAAGCAGCTATACTTGCCAACCATTATGGATTTAATCGTATTGAGAAAACAGGTAATAAGAGTGGCAATCGTGAAGTTATAGATTTAGTCAACAGGGCTGGTCAAAACCTTTCAGACTTTGCAGTAGAGGAAAGGTTAGTAGGGGCCAATCAGAATACATCTAATGAAGTACTAACTAACAGAATGCTTAACAAGTTTTTTGACGAAGTTACAGTGGCCACAGACCCTTCTCAAATGGGTAATAGGTCTAGGGAAATAATTAATCAGTCTATAAGAGACGCTGATGTTAAACCTACATGGGTAGAGTCTGCATCAGATGAAGAAGAATATGCCTTAGGCAAATCAATGTATGATTACGATCGTTTAAAATCTCTATCTGATGCTTTGGAAGAAGAAAAAGACCCTGAGAAAAAACAACGTATTCAAGATGCGCTGTATTACCTTAAAAACAGCAAAAACCCTTATGCCGCAGTAGATAACAGGCAGTCAGACAGGACTATAGATAATGTAGCTTATAATCAATTTACTACATCTTTAGGACTAGGGCTAGAAAATACTGTACAATCATTGTATGGTATTTTAGAAATGGGAGGAGAAGAGTCTGGATGGGAGTGGCTAAGACAAAAAGGCGAGTCAGGTATAGCTAGAAGTGAAGATGAGACTTCAATAGCACCAACAACTATAAGTCAGTTTGATGATATAGATAGTATAGGTGATTCATTTACTTGGTTAACTAATAATGTGGCTATGTCTATACCCTTCATGGCAGCAGCTATTGGTGGTGGTTTATTAACCGCACCTCTAGGTGGCGCAGCTGTTTTAGGTACAGCAGGAGCTTTGGCAGTAGGCGCAATACCATCTACTATACTTACAACAGGTTCTATTTGGAACTCTATGCCTGATGGTGAAAAAAGCTCAGGGCTAGCTGTCCTTGGTGGATTTTCGGTAGGTTTATTAGATCGTTTTGGATTTACAGGAACACCTAAAGCATTAGCTAAGGGTGCTGCAGTTCAAAATGGCTCTATGAAAGGATTATTTAAAGAGATTCAGTTAGAAGTAGTAGAAGAGATGGTGGCCAGAAGCAATAAGTTAGGTCAAACACCTATATCTGCTATTGAGGCCACTGCAAGGGTAGCAGGAGCTTCTAAATCATTGCTCGTTAAAATGGCTAATGACTTTCAAAAAGATGCTTCTAAAAAACTACGTGACTTAAAATTATCTAGAGATATAGTAAAACAAATTTCTATAGCAACAACTCGTGAAGCTGCTACAGAAACAGTGCAGACTGCTATTGAAGAAGTAGCGGCAGTGTATGGAACTAGTGTTGAAATAAACCCTACTGCATTTAAAGAGGCCCTTATAACATCAGCAATAGTAGGTGGTGTATTTGGTACGAGTTTTGCAGCACCAAGTGCATTAAAACAGGCTAATGATAGAGCAAAAATACTTTACGATGTAAGTAATGCAGATAAAGCAAGAAGCGATCTAGATGAATTTGCTTTACAGGACCAAGCGCCTGGAGTGAATGCAAGAGGAGAACAAAAACCACCTGTAACTGTTGATGATGTTATATTTGAGTTCCAAACTCATACCGCAACAGGTAAAGAAGATAAGAGTTATGAGGATAGGGCAAAAGGGGGCCAAGATTCTAGAGAGTCACAAGGATTCCTTAAAAGATCCGCAGAAGCACTTATGAATAGACCCGGTGGCCTCTGGAGAGCTATGACTGTAAACATGATTGACAAAGTAGGTTTAAAAACTAAGGACGGCTTACGTAGAGTTTCTATGAGCAGGTTTGGGTCTTTATTTGCAGAGCTAGGGATTAATTCAGGTTTATCTCATCAAGAATGGATACAAGAAACTCGTGGTGAACTCACATCAGTTGTACCTTCTGCTGATAATGTTGCACAAACATTAGGAGTTAACGTAAGAACTGCTAACCGAATGATAAGGCAGGCAATAGAAGATAAGGCTATGGGAATAGATTACACTGGACCTAAGGCCGATAAAGTTGCTGTTATATTAGAAGCCTATAAGAATGCTCAAATTGAATTGATTAGAAAATACGATTTGTTAGGTCTAGAGAAGGAAAGTAATTCCTTGGTTGGAGATTACGCCATACTAACTACTAGAGGTTTAGAACAAAAAGCTATTAAAAACGATAGAGAAGGTTTTCAAAAGGCTTTATCTAAAATTATAGCAGGTAAAGATAAAAATGCAAATCCTAAAAGTTCATTTAATGTAGCATTAGCTAATGAATATATAGAAAGATTATTAGGAGTTAATGCAAGGGAAGCAGCCTTAGAATTAAACACCACTTACGATATGACCGATGGTAGTCTATCACCTTATATGAACAAGAATTTATTAGGTTCATACAGAGATGGCATTGCTAATATAGCTAAATACGCAGGTGATTTAAAATACTTAGGTGAAAATAAATCAGTACTAACTAATGCCCTTAATAAAATGGTGCAAGAAGGTGAAGTAAGCGAATCTGAAGCTAATGAATTGGCAGCAGATATGCAAGACTACATGGAAATAGCTAATGGTGATTATGGTGCTTGGGATAGTCCTTGGATTAAAAGTGTACAGGACAATTTAATACTTGTAACTTTTTTAAGGGGCATGGGGTTTTCTGCATTAGCATCATGGCCAGAGCTAGGTCTAACGCAATTAGGTGTACCAGAAGAAGTTGCATTTAAACATATGTCTGCTCATGCTAAAGAGGGGGCTAAGAGTCTTGCTGAATACATGAACTTTATGGCCTCCAGTATCCCTGGCTCTCCTATAGCTAGGAAAATATACAGCAAAGAAGATATAGAAATAATGCAGAATGACACAGGAGATGTAAGAAATAATTTACTTGAAGAATTAGGCTACAAAGGTGATGCTGGTAGTGCAGTCCGCCAACAAGGTATAGAAATTACTAACTGGCAACAAACACTAGCTAATATCTATGCTAAAGTTGTAGGATTAAATAATATTACTGACTACACTCGTGGCATTAGGGCAGCTATGTCTGCTGATGTTGTAAGTTATTATGCAGATATATTAGCTAATGACCCTAACGGGGAGACTAACATGGGTAGAGAGGCCTTTACCGAGTTAAGGTCTTTAGGTGTAGAAATACCTTTCATAACATCTTTACATAATAGATGGAAAGAAGATCCTACTAAATCTTTTGCAGACAATGCAGAAGGCAGAGCAGAGAGAACTAGATTTCAGAAAAACCTTAAGTATGCAGCATTAAGATTTGTAGATCAAGCTATGGTCAACCCTTTACCCGGTCGTGTACCTAAAGGTTATAAGCTACAAAAACTAGCTATATTTAATCAATTTCAGGGATACATAGCTAACTTTACTTCTAAAATACTACCTAGGATATTGGGTCAAGTAACTAGTGGTGCTCCAGGCATGACTACTAATGCAGTGGCTACTTCTATGGCTATGGTAGCGGCAGCAATGTTAGCTACTATGCTTAGAGATGAGATTAAATACGGGGAAACGACACCCTACTTAGACGACTATGATAAATTTAGACGTGTAATATTCTCTAGTGGTTTGTTAGGCTCTAGCGAGCGCTTACTACAAGGTATATCTCCTTTATATGGTAGCCGTTCTGCAATACCTGCAGGTGATAATGCCATTACTCGAGGTATATCTAGCTCTATCGATGGTTTATTAGGGGAAGCTGCAGCTTATGGCACAGTAAAAGATATAGTTGGAGGAGCTTATGAGCTTGGATTTGGTGATAATAGGGCAGGGGTTAAGAAGGCATTAAAGATGTTACCCATAACAGGCTCTATCAACCAATTCAATGACAGTATATTAGACTCAATGAATTTTAAAGGAAATTAATTATGCCAATACTTACACAAAGTACTACAGCTGCTCAAGAAGCTAATAGAGTTGAAGCAGAAAAAAGAGCAGCCTACATGGCAATGAGAAAAGAAGAACGTAGGTTACGCGATACTCCTGCTCCGCCTTTAAGTATGCCTGTTAACGAAAGAGTGCCTGTTAACGAAGGAGTGCCTGGTCTACTCAATAGTAGAGATGATTTCACAGGACCTATAGGCCCTAGGGGTTACATGGACTTAGCTGAAGGTCCAGTACCAGAGGTCGATAGAGTTAGGGTAGAAGAGATTGAAGGCTCTGAAAATTATATGCAGGATATGGGTCGTTATACTTCACAAAAAGACCTAACTCCATCTCGATTAGAAAAAATAAATAAAGAAGGTGGTTTTGAGAATATAGGTGCTGATGTATCTGTATATGATGGTAAAAACGAAGATGGCCAGAACCAGTTTAAAGAAGTTACTAAATCTATGTTTGATGCAGATGCTGCAAGGACTGCATTACCTGACTCCGCAGGTATTCTTGATATAGAAAAATTATCAGATGAGAAAATTTACGGCAACAGTTTTGCACTGGTTAATACTGATTCGGCAGATAAAGCAAGCGGGCAGTTGTATGACATGTCAGATTATTTAGCTGAAGCAACTAACCCTGAAGCAACTGGTAAATTAGCTAAAGGTAGAGGTTATAATCCATCATTTACAGAAAGTGTATCAAAGATTAAATTAGATCAAGAAAGACTAGCTAATGTATTTGTATTATCAAGTGCAGGAGCTTTAAAAACACAATCATCTTATGTTAGAGGTAACGTAACAGGGGTATACTCTATTACATCAGGTGATATGGAGGCTTATGGTTTTGAGTACATGGGTAAGCAAGATGAATCTCAAGTAGGCCTTACAACAGAAGGTATGGTTGCCACAATCGCAGGCCGTCTTAAAAGATTGTTGTCCTTATCAGGGGTAGATCAAAGCAGCATAGAGCCAAGAGATTATCAAGAGATAGCCTCGGGTTTATTACAGCAAACATTTAATTCTGGGCAAATGAATAGAACTGTTATTAACGGAAGGCAAACGTTAGCTCCTAGAGGTAATCATTTAGGAGATATATTAGGTACTCAAAGTGATGTGCTAGTTGGTGCCAATATAGAGAACGCTGTACAAAGAGTTCCAGGGGCTATGGCTTCCTCTAACACATTAGAAGGTACTACACCGGGCAGGGAAGGTAAAAACAGTCCTTCAGGTAAAAACGCACCTGTTCAGCCAAGTGTAGATGCAGCTAAAGATATTATGGGCCACATGGCTTTTGGTATAGACTTAGACCTAATGACTTCTACATACATACAAGTTTCAGATATGTTACAGAAGCTAGTGGTAGGAAATACTAGTACTGATCCTAATAATTCTGAACAGCTTACCCACAGCACTAGTGCTTTTGCTTCTGAGTTTAATATGGACTTAGAACATTCAAAGGCAGAGTATTTAGGTAAGGTAATTGCGGCAAGAGCGGAAGGTGTTCAAGAAAAATCTAGAATTGCACATGATCAAAACAAGATTACCAATACTAGAATGGATGAGATGCTAAAGAATTTAAATAAACAGTTAAAGCTTTTGAAGGAAGGTAAGTTTGCAGAAGCTAATGAAGCTTTCTATTACACCTTTGGCAACGGAGATATTAACGGACGTATTTATAACACCACTAATAATGGTAACTATACCTTAGATAAACAATTCGCTCGTCAGATTCAGAAGGCTAAGATTAATCCTAGAGTTACTGTCCTACCTGCTGGATTATCTTTTGATTTAAGAAATAAAACAATAAATAACACAGCTAAAGATTTATTTAATGCGGAAGGAAATCCTGAAGCGTTTAATAAAATAGCTGATAGGATGCCTGCTCATACAGAAGCAGAAATATCTTTTCGTGTAGCTCAAGTAATAACTATATTGAAAGATGCCAAGCATGCAAGGAAAGAAGCTGGTAAAGGTATAAGCACCCCTCACGGAGACCAAGCAATACAGTTAGCAAACGCCACTGGATTAACAGGTCTTAGTAATATTTCTATGAAAGCTTTATACGATGGTTATTTGGCAGTCAATTCAGGTAGCAATAGTTTATTGTTAACTAGTCACTTTGCAAGCCAAGGAGCGGAATTACGTACTTCTTTAGATAATATAAATAACACTGTAATGTCTTTAGAAGTAATACCTTTTGATATAAATAGCAGCGCAAGAGAAAGAACTGAACAAGCTCTGTCAGCGTGGGGTGATATAAAGACTTCTGATTTGGGGCCATTAGAAAGATATGCTAATCAACGTGGTGAAATGCGTCAGCAAATGTCTATACGTGATAATGCATTAAAGTATATGAATGCGTATAACAAAGTTGTAGATGAAATTACAGGATTAGAAGCTAACCCTAATGTAGAATTAGATTTTGAAATAGAGTTAGATGCTACTCAATCAGGGCCTATGTTACAAGCGTTAATAGCTCCAGGTATAACTGCCTCTGACACTAGAGATGCTTTAGGGTATAGGACTAACAATATTGGTGGTGATCTAAGAGACAAAGGGAAAGACATGCTGCTTAATGGTAGTGTTGTGTCAACTGTATTTACAGGAGACCCTGAGTCTGGGCACAGGTGGCAAAAAATAATTTCTAATGCCTTAAAAGGTGATAGGGCAGGAGTGGCTAGGGAGCTATTATTAAAACAAACTATAATGCAATATTATTATGGCAAGCCTGCTGGAATGTTTGGAGATATAGCAGAAGAATTCTTAGGCTATTTTAATGAAGATATTAGTGCAGATACTTTTTTAGGACCTTTAACTGCTACAGAGAGAGTAGATGCTGTAAAGTTAATAATTGCAGGCATGTTAGAACACCCTACGTTTGATAATAACTACATTGATACTATGAAAAATTTAGGGAGGCACTTAGCTCTAACAGGTTCTGATTTAGTTTTAGAAGGGCCTGCAGGTCCTATTAATCTTACTATGGAAAGTTTACAACAAGCTTTTATTGATAGCTATAATGAAGACGGAACGCCAAATGCCCTTGAGCTAGATATTATTGAAATATTTGATCAAAATGAAGAAGCCTTTAAGTTTAGTGTTACTAACAAAACTACTAATAGTTACGCTAGTAAGCCTGGAAACTTTAGCCCAACCAAACCTACATCAGGTGCTAACTATCAATCTTCCCCCGGAAGACGATTGGCAGACTCTATAGGTGTATTAATAGTGCATCAATTAGATAATGCTGCTATGAACCATACTATTAATGTGGTTAATAAAAATCGTGATCGTAACAATCCTTTACCTGCAAAAGTTATTTACGATGCTGTAATTACTAATGCAGCTGGGTTATTAAGGTACTCTCATGCTTACAATAACGAATCAATACCTATGATTGAAAAATGGAACTTTGGTAAGTCCTTAGATAAACTTATGAAGAAAGCAGCTAGTGACTTTGAGTTAAAAACAAAGGATGTAGAAAACTTTAATATAAGTGTTATAGAAGGGCAGGACGGCAATTTACATGGTGTCGATAGGTATTCTGTACTTACTACTTGGATGGATCAGTACTATCATAGGATGCCAAATCGTAATGATTTGAAGTATAAGAACAATGAGACTTTGTATATTAAAAAGAAGGCTGAGTATGCTAACGCAGGTATAGAAAGTTTTGTTAAGGCTTCTAAAGCTAGTAACGAAGGTAGAAAACCTGGAGACCCTAACGGCTATTTAGCACCTATATATAACCCAGACTATTTAGAAAATGGAGTAATAGGTAGCGAAGACGTTTTAATACTTAACGCTTCTGAAAGAGCTAACATGACTCTTAATAGAGACGAGTTTAAAGTTTTGTTTGAATTGTTTACACAAAAGCATAAGGGTATGTTAGATACTTTTATAAAAGATATTGAAAACAATAAAATAAGACTAGCACAATTAGGAGTAACCAAGATTGCTCACTTAACTGGCACTTAAAAAAAAATTCCCCATAAGGATACTTAATGTATCTTTATGGGGATTTTTTATTTGTTTTCTGACTTACGAGTTTTTAAAGCTCTTGATATTCTTTGGTTAGCCTTAGATCTTTCTGCACTGGCTATCTTTTTAGCCTTTAATTCAGGAATACCTTGTGACATTAAAGTATTCATAGTCATACTATATTGTGAATTGACTATAGCTGAGTTTATTTTAGGGTTGTAGGCTAATTTGGGGTCCAACTTATATTGTTTAACAAGGACGGAGTCATCTATGTCCTCATTAAATATATTATAGCTTTTTCCTTTTTCTGTTAATTGTTCTTCAAACATTTGTAGTCTCCATTCGCCAACTATTAAGTAAACCTTGGTCTGCCAGCAACAGTTGGATATGCTTCAGGGCTTTATTAGGGTTATCATGCGTAGAAATATACACATCGTTTATATCTCTATTGTACATTAACTCAAAAGGCAACCCTTCTTTTACACAATAGGATTCATCATCTATGTTCGTGAAACCACGAAGGTACAGATGATTATAATTCT
>Ga0308004_10000519_pt1 | contig 18192 bp, 15 predicted proteins | sample Neamet38_FD_203156 | JGI IMG/M metagenome (GOLD analysis project Ga0308004, IMG submission 203156) | Marine microbial communities from water near the shore, Antarctic Ocean - #38 | ecosystem: Environmental > Aquatic > Marine > Unclassified | place: Southern Ocean | collected 2014-06-06 | reverse complement strand
AGCAGAAGCCAAAGCGGCAAGTGTAAATGTTCTATTTCTTTAATAAAGAAAATAGACTTTTTCCAAAAGTCTAAATAATTATCACCTATTAATAATTCTTTAAAAGCATAACCTGCAAACAAAGCACCAGATGCAAGAAAAATTAATGGTATTAACATAACTAGTGGAGACTCCTTTGTTTCTTCAATCGGTCTGTCCGGATTGTTGTATTTACCATGAAAAGTTTTAAAAAATAGTCTCCATGAATAAATTGCAGTTAAAAATGCCGTAAGGATTCCTACTGTCATAGCGTAATATCCAATGTTAGAATTTTTAAAATAAGCAAACTCAATGATTGCATCTTTAGAGTAGAATCCTGATAAAAAGGGAAATCCTGTTAATGCCAATGTTCCTATTAGCATTAAGCACCAAGTATAAGGAATTTTTTTCCAAACACCTCCCATTCTTCTTATGTCTTGTTCGTCTTTAAAAGCATGAATTACAGAACCTGCCCCTAAAAATAATAAGGCTTTAAAAAAAGCATGTGTAAATAAATGAAAAATTGCAACATGATAAGCGCCTACACCAGCTGCAAAAAACATGTAGCCTAATTGGCTGCAAGTTGAATATGCAATAATTTTTTTAATATCATTTTGCACTAATGCAACTGAAGCCGCGAACACTGCTGTTATCATTCCGACTACTGCAATAAAATTTAAAGCAATTTGTGAATATTCAAAAATAGGAGAGCATCTAACAACTAAAAAAACACCTGCTGTAACCATTGTGGCTGCATGAATTAATGCTGACACTGGTGTTGGTCCTTCCATTGCGTCTGGTAACCATGTGTGAAATAAAAATTGTGCTGACTTGCCCATTGCTCCAATAAATAAAGTTAGAGAAATTAATGTGATTAAATTTATATCCAGTCCAAGAAAATTAATTTCTTTAGCTGAATTTTCTGCAACTTTAGCAAAAACCTCTTCATAATTTACTGTACCAAAATAATTAAAAATTAAAAATATGCCGATAGCGAGTCCAAAATCTCCTACTCGATTCACCAAAAAAGCTTTTATAGCTGCATTGTTAGCGGAATTTTTTTTGTACCAAAAACCTATTAAAAGATAAGAACACAGTCCTACACCTTCCCAGCCAAAAAATAATTGTAAAAAATTATCAGAAACTACCAGCATCAACATAGCAAATGTAAATAGAGACAGGTAAGACATAAACCTTGGTTTGTTTGGATCGTGACTCATGTACCCTATTGAATACAAGTGCACTAAAGATGAGACGGAAGTTACAACAACTAACATTATCGAGCTTAATGGATCTATGTTAATTGACCAGTCAACCTTGAGATTACCTGAGGTGATCCAGTCAATTATTTTATAATTTGCATACTCTCCATAAATAATTCCATTATAAAAAATTATTATTGATAAAATTGCTGATAAAAATAAAAATGTTGTAGTTATTATCTCAGAATACCTATCTCCTAAAGATTTTAAACTGTAGCCAAGTAAGGCACCTATTAAAGGTAAAAATACTATTAAATAAGACATCTAACCTTTCATCTCATTAATATCTTGTACTCTAATTGAACCTTTGTTTCTGTAGTAAGAAACAATAATTGCTAAACCTATTGCTGCTTCTGCTGCTGCAACAGTCAGTATAAAAAAAGTAAAAATTTGACCAACTATTTCGTTTGAGTATGTTGAAAAAGCTACAAGGTTTATATTTACTGATAATAAAATCAATTCAACAGACATTAAAATTACGATTATATTTTTTCTATTTAAAAATATGCCTACAACTCCGAGTAAAAAAATTACGCCACCGAGGGTTAAATAATGACCTAGTTCAATATTAATCATCTATTTTTACTCCAGCATTAAAATCTGCCTCAACAATTTCTATAGATGTTTTACTTTCTCTTGAAATTTGATTTATATAACTTTGTCTTTTAACGCCTTCTCTTTTTCTGTAGGTTAAAACAATTGCGCCAATCATCGATAATAATAAAATTATTCCAGCTATTTGAAATAAATATATATAGTCCGTGTAAAGAACACGCCCGAGTTGATGTGTATTAGAAAGATTAGAATCTATAACTATAGAATCTGTATTAATAAAATTAGTTTTGTATTTCCAGCCGCCAATAACTACTAAAACTTCTAAAAGAATAATTATACTTACAATTAAGCCTACAGGTATGTGTGTTGATTTTAAGCCTCTAAACCATGACTGTTTTTGTTCAGCTACATTAAGCATCATTACGACAAATAAAAATAACACTGCAACTGCTCCTACATAAACAATAAGCATAATCATTCCTAAAAATTCCGCACCAATCATGATAAAAAGACATCCAACTGAAATAAAATCTAGGATAAGAAAAAAAACTGCGTGCACAGTGTTTTTACTTGCAATAACCATTAGTGCAGATCCGACGGTAATTATTGAAAAAAAATAGAAAAAAATAGTATGGGCTAACATTTTATCTGTATGGTTTGTCTAGTCTTATGTTTTTAGCTAAGACATCTTCCCATCTATCTCCGTTATCCATTAATTTTTCTTTATTATAATAAAGTTCTTCTCGAGTTTCTGTAGAAAATTCAAAATTTGGTCCTTGAACTATTGCTTCTACAGGACATGATTCTTGACAGAGACCGCAGTAAATACATTTTAGCATGTCGATATCGTATCGTGTTGTTTTTCTGCTTCCGTCATCTCTTTCTGTAGATTCTATTGTTATGGCTTGTGCAGGACAAACTGCTTCGCAAAGCTTGCAAGCTATACAACGCTCTTCTCCGCTGGGATATCTTCTTAAGGCATGCTCACCTCTAAATCTTGGGCTCAAAGAACCTTTCTCATAAGGGTAATTAATGGTTTTTTTTGGTCTAAATATTTCTCTAGTTGCTATTAAAAGACCTGAAACAAACTCTAACAAAAAAATTGTTTTTAAAAATCTACTTATTTTCATTTAAAATGTCCTTACTGGAAGTTTGTCGAAATAAAAAAGATAACTAGCTGTTAATACAACATAAAATAAAGAGAATGGTAATAATATTTTCCATCCAAGTCTCATTAATTGATCATATCGATATCTTGGAACAATTGCTTTAACTAAAGCAAATAAAAAGAATATGAATAATATTTTTAAAATCATCCATAATGGACCTGGTATTACATTAAAGGGAAAAATGTCAAATGGAGGCAACCATCCACCTAGAAACAAAATGGCACCCATAGCGCACATAAGTAAAATATTTGCATATTCTCCTAACCAAAACATGGCATACATCATGCCTGAATATTCAGTTTGATAACCTGAAACTAGTTCTGCTTCAGCTTCTGGCAAATCAAATGGTGGCCTATTTGTTTCTGCTAATGCAGAAATAAAAAAAACCACAAACATTGGAAATAAAGGAACTACAAACCATAAACTTTGTTGCGCATTAACAATGTCTTTTAAATTTAATGAACCGACACATAAAAGAACATTAATTATAATTATTCCAATTGAAACTTCATATGACACCATTTGTGCAGCAGACCTTATTGCACCAAGAAAAGGGTATTTAGAATTTGATGCCCAGCCACCCATTATAATTCCATAAACACCTAAAGAAGAAACTGCAAAAAGATAAAGTATGCCCACGTTTATATCAGCTAGTACTAGTTCGTTATCAAAAGGGATGACTGCCCATGCCACTAATGCTAACGTCATTGTAACAACAGGTGCTAACACAAATATAACTTTATTTGAACTTGCTGGAATAATAATTTCTTTAAAGATATATTTTAATGCATCTGCAACAGTTTGTAATAATCCGAAAGGACCGACTACATTTGGTCCTTTTCTTTTTTGAACTGCGCCCCATATTCTTCTGTCTAACCAAACTGCTAAAGCAACAGAAACTAGAACTGGAATTAAAACAAACATAATCTTATATAGTTCACTTAATAATATATTTAAATATTCCATCTAACTAATTGTTCCATTTTTTTTATTATTGTTGAGTATATTTCTACAGTCACTCATAGTCTTCGATGCTCTAGCAATTGAATTGCTAAAATAATAATCAATATCTTTAATTATTATTTTTTCACTAGTGGCTTCTAATAATGTGTTATTTTTAACCGACTTATTTCTTTTTGGTAATAAATCAATTTCTGAAAAATTTGGAATTTCTTGAATAGCTAACTTTCTAATAGATAAAAAATCTAAAAATAAGTTTGAATTATTAAGACTTTTATTAATTAAATTAAAAATTTTCCAGTCTTCTAGAGCCTCATTTGTTGGATACGAAGCTTTCCTACACTCTTGTACTCTACCTTCTAAATTTTCAAATAGTCCATTTTGTTCTGTGTATGCAGCACTTGGTAAAACAACATCAGCTATAGACGCATTTTTATCTCCGTGTGATCCTTGATAAACAATAAACTCATCATTTTTTTTTATTTCAAGGTTATCGGAACCAACTAAATATAATAATTTAAATTCTTTATTTTTAAGTTTATCAAAAAATATAAAATTATTATTTTTATCTATATTGTAAAACCCAGAGTCTATAGCACCGACTGTAGAGGCATTTTGTACCAATATATTTAAAGCATTCCATGTCTCGTTGATAAAATTATTCTCTATCAAAAAATATTTTGTTTTCTCTAAAATATATTTTGAATTTTTAAGTTCTAAAACTGACTCACCAAAAATAAAAATTGGTTTTTCTGCTTTTTTTAATTTTTTATTTATTTCACTTTTTTCGTCAAAAATATTTTTAATATCATTAACGTCGTCACCTAACAAAGTATACTCGTAAGTCAAATCTCCAGGGTTACCAATGGAATAAACTGCTGTTTTATTTTTTACAAAAGCTTTTCTTATTCTTGCGTTGACTATTGTTGCTTCGTGTCTTGGGTTTGTGCCGATCAGTAAAATAAGATCACTATCTTCGATGCTTTGAATGGATGAATTAAATATATAATTCATTTTATCTGTTGGATCGATATAGATTTTCTTTTCTCTAAAATCAAAGTTATTAGTACCAATTTTTTTTAATAAATTTTTAAAAGAAAAAATTGTCTCAATAGAAACCATGTCACCTATATGACCTGCTATTTGTTCGGGTTTAGTAGATTTTATTTTATTTGATATTAGTTCGATTGCTTCATCCCAAGTGGATTTTTCTAATTTATTTCCTTTTTTGATATAAGGTACGTCTAGTCTTTGTTTTAATAGTCCGTCGCAGGCATATCTTGTTTTATCTGAGATCCATTCTTCGTTAATTTCATTATTTAATCTTGGTAATACTCTCTTAACTTCCCAACCATAGGTATCTACTCTAATATTAGAACCTACAGCATCCATTACATCTATGCTTTCTGTTTTTTTTAACTCCCAAGGTCTTGCTTCAAAAGCGTAAGGTTTAGATGTAAGCGCTCCCACGGGACATAAATCAATAACGTTTGCTGACAATTCAGAAGTCATTGATTGTTCTAGATAAGTTGTGATTTCCATGCTCTCTCCTCTCCCGATAGCTCCTATTTCTGGAACACCGGCAATTTCTTCGGCAAATCGTACGCATCTTGTGCAGTGAATACATCTTGTCATTTGCGTTTTGATTAATGGACCCATATATTTGTCTTTTACTGCTCTTTTTTTTTCAGAAAATCTTGATTTATCAAATCCATAAAATAAAGACTGGTCTTGTAAATCACACTCACCACCTTGGTCACAAACAGGACAATCAAGTGGGTGGTTCGCAAGTAAAAATTCCATCATTCCTTTACGTGCTTTTTTTACAAATTCTGTATTGGTTTTTATATTCATACCTTCGGCTGCCGGCATTGCACATGAAGCTATTGGCTTAGCCGATCTTTCCATTTCAACTAAACACATTCTACAATTTCCTGCGATTGATAGTTTTTCGTGATAACAGAATCTTGGAATTTCTACATCAGCAAGTTCACATGCCTGCAAAACAGTCATTCCTTTTTCAAATTCAATTTCTTTTCCGTTAATATTTATTTTAGGCATTTTCACTTTCTAAAAGATGTTGATCTACTAGATAAGGATTTTTATTTGATTTTTTAAAAACAGGCTCACCTATACATTTTTTTTCTATTTCTTTTCTGAAATGTCTTAACAAGCCCTGTACTGGCCAAGACGAGCCTTCTCCAAAAGCACAAATAGTGTGTCCTTCAATTTGTTTAGTTACATCGTCAAGTAAATGTATATCGGCAAAAGTTGCTTCACCTCTTCCAGCTCTTTCTAAAATTCTCCACATCCAACCTGTTCCTTCTCTGCAAGGAGTACATTGACCACAACTTTCATGTTTGTAAAATCTAGCTATTCTCGTCATGCATTTAACAATATCTTGGTCTTTGTTAATAACAACCACACCTGCAGTTCCTAATCCGCTTTTATTTGCTATCAATGAGTCAAAATCCATAGTGATGGAATCACAAGTTTTTTTTGGTAATAAAGGCATTGAGGATCCACCTGGTATTACCGCCTGTAAGTTATCCCAACCACCGATTACTCCTCCTGCATGTTTTTCTATTAAATCTTTTAAAGGTATGCCCATTTCTTCTTCAACATTACACGGTCGATTAACATTTCCTGAAATACAAAAAATTTTTGTACCAGTATTTTTTGGTTTTCCAAGAGAAGCAAACCACTTTGCACCCTTTTTTAATATTGTTGGTACAACCGCTATTGTTTCAACATTGTTAACTATTGTAGGACAACCGTATAACCCTACTAGTGCAGGAAATGGAGGTTTAAGTCTTGGTTGACCTCTATTCCCTTCTAAGCTTTCTAGTAAAGCTGTTTCTTCTCCACAAATATAAGCACCAGCTCCAAAATGCACATGAATATCAAAATCCCATCCAGCACCACAAGCATTTTTTCCTAAGAAGTTTTTTTTGTAAGCTTGATCAATTGCTTCTTGCAATCTGTTTCCTTCGTTAAAATACTCACCTCTTATATAAATATAACATACGTGCGCATTAACAGCGTAGCCTGCGATTAAACATCCTTCTATTAATTTCTGTGGTTCAAATCTAATTATATCTCTATCCTTACAAGTTCCAGGCTCTGATTCATCTGCGTTAATGACTAAATAATGAGGTCTAGAACCAACTTCTTTTGGAGCAAATGACCATTTAAGTCCAGTTGAAAAACCAGCTCCACCTCTTCCCCTTAGTTCTGAAGCTTTAACTTCACTTATAATCCATTCACGACCTTTAGAGATAATTTCTTTAGTGTTACTCCAATCTTCTCTCTCTACGGCTTTATCAATTTCCCAACCAAGAGAATTGTAAAGATTTTTGAATATTTTGTTTTCTTCTTTAAGCATTTTTGCCACCATTCAAGATTGGTTTATCTGTTTCAGGAGCAGAACTAGTTCTATTTCTGAAAGATTTTGGTTTAATAGGTTTGTCTGCAAGTAATGAATCAATAATATCAATTGTATTTTTTTCATCTAGATCTTCATAGTAGTCATTGTTAATTTGCATCATTGGGGCATTTACACAAGCTCCTAAACATTCAACCTCAAGCCATGAACAAAGTTTATTTTCTGATAATGTATTTTCTTCTTTAGATATTTTTTCTTTACAAATTTTTACTACTTTATCAGCGCCTCTAATCAGACAAGGGCTTGTGGTACAAACTTGTAAAAAATATTTTCCAACTGGTGCTAGGTTATACATTGTATAAAAGGTAGCAACCTCGTAAACTTTGATGTAGGGCATCTCTAGATATTTAGCTATATATTTCATAGCGGTTAAGGGTATCCAATTTTTATTTTGTCTTTGAGCTAAATACAAAAATGGCATAACAGCACTTTTTTTTCTGTTCTCAGGATATTTTTTTAATATTTTTTCAGCAGCATCGATATTTACTTTTGTAAATTCAAAAGATTCTGGTTGCTGATCATGAATTTTTTTTAAACTCATCTGTCTACCTCACCAAATACTATATCTAACGATCCTAATACAGCTGGAACATCTGCTAACATATGTCCTCTGATCAAGTAGTCCATAGCTTGCAAGTGTGAAAATCCAGGAGCTCTTATTTTACAACGATAAGGCTTATTGCTTCCATCTGATATCAAATAAACACCAAACTCTCCTTTCGGAGCTTCTACCGCGGTATAAACATTTCCTGCAGGAACTCTATATCCTTCAGTAAATAGTTTGAAATGGTGAATTAAAGCTTCCATAGAATCTTTTAATTCTTGTCTGTTAGGTGGTGAAATTTTTCCATCAATAGATTTTATTTCACCTTTTGGCATTTTACTTATGCATTGTTCTATAATTTTTACACTTTCTCTCATTTCCTCCATTCTGCATAAATATCTATCAAAACAATCTCCGTTTTTTCCAATAGGTATTTTAAAATTTAAATTCTTGTAACACTCATATGGTTGTGATTTTCTTAAATCCCAGGCAACGCCTGAACCTCTCAACATTACACCAGAGAAACTATGGTCTAACGCTTCTTGCTTGCTTACAATTCCTATTTCAACATTTCTTTGTTTAAAAATTCTATTGTCTGTTAGCAGACTTTCTAAATCATCAATTATTTTTGGAAAAGTTTTACAAAAATTACCAATATCATCTACTAATTTTTGTGGAATATCTTGGTGTACACCTCCAGTTCTAAAATAATTAGCGTGTAATCTTGATCCAGATGCTCTTTCATAGAATGTCATGAGGGTTTCTCTTTCTTCAAATCCCCAAAGCGAAGGGGTAAGCGCACCAACATCCAGTGCCTGAGTTGTAACATTTAGAATGTGACTCAAAATTCTTCCTATTTCACAAAAAATTACTCTTATATATTGAGCCCTAATAGGAACTGAAATATTTAATAATTTTTCAGTTGCCAAAGTAAAAGCATGTTCTTGGTTCATAGGTGCCACATAATCAAGACGATCAAAATATGGCAAAGCTTGCATATAAGTCTTGTGTTCTATTAATTTTTCAGTTCCACGGTGAAGTAAGCCAATATGTGGATCCGCTTTTTCTACGATCTCTCCGTCTAATTCAAGAATAAGTCTTAAAACTCCGTGTGCAGCAGGGTGTTGTGGTCCAAAATTTAAAGTTAAGGATTTATTTTTTTTTATCATCAATATTTTTTTCTTTTATTTCTTTAATATACTTTGTTCCTTCCCAAGGGCTTTCAAAATCAAAATCTCTGTAGTTTTGTTCAAGTTTAACGGGCTCATAAATAACTTTCTTTTCTTTTTCGCTATATCTAACTTCATTGAATCCAGTTAATGGAAAGTCCTTTCGTAAAGGGTGACCTTCAAAATTATAATCTGTTAGTATTCTTCTTAAATCCGGATGATCCATAAATTCTATGCCATACATATCAAATACTTCTCTTTCCATCCAATTTGCAGAGGGATAAATTTTTGTAATTGTAGGAATTTTTTTTCCAATTTCAAAATTTATAGATATTTTAATTCTAATATTTTTTTCATGTGATAGTAAGAGATAAACTAGATTAAATCTTTTCTCTTCTTCAGGATAATCGACACCCGCTATATCAATTAATTGTCTAAACTTAAGTTTGTCATGAGATTTTAAAAAAAGTATTACGTTAATTAATTCCTCCTCGCTAGTGTCAATTAATAATTCATCAAAAGCTATAGTAGTTTTTTTAATTTTACTAGTTAGTTCAGAGTTGACTAATTTTTCAAGTTCATTTAATTTTAGGTTCATAAAATTTTATCTATTTACTGAACCTTCTCTTCTTATCTTTTTTTGAAGCTGTAAAATTCCATATAAAAGTGCCTCGGCCGAAGGAGGGCAACCTGGAACATATATATCTACAGGTACAATTTTATCACATCCTCGAACAACAGAATAAGAGTAATGATAATAACCACCACCATTTGCACAGCTTCCCATGGATATAACATATCTGGGTTCCGGCATTTGATCGTAAACTTTTCTAAGAGCTGGTGCCATTTTATTGGTCAAAGTTCCAGCAACAATCATAACATCTGATTGCCTAGGTGAAGCTCGAGGCGCAGCACCAAATCTTTCAAGGTCATATCTTGGCATTGATGTTTGCATCATTTCTACTGCACAACATGCCAAACCAAAAGTCATCCAGTGCAACGAACCTGTTCTTGCCCAATTAATAAGATTGTCTGTTGAAGTAGTTATGAAGCCTTTTTCACTAAAGTCTTTTGCTAACTGTTTAAACTCTTCTGGAATTTTTTTTTCTTTGTCACTGGAGTATTCTAATTTTATTCCCATTCTAGAGCTCCTTTTTTCCATTCATAAATAAATCCTATGGTTAGAATAGATAAAAATATCATCATTGACCAAAACCCTAAGGCACCTATGTTTCCTAAAGAAATAGCCCAAGGAAACAAAAATGCAATTTCTAAATCAAAAATAATAAATAAAATTGCAACAAGGTAAAAACGTACATCAAATTCCATTCTCGAATCGTCAAACGCCTCAAATCCACATTCGTAAGCTGATAATTTTTCCGGATCTGGGTTGCTAGGCGCTGCTAAAAAATTTGCCAATACAAAACCAAAGCTAAGTACAATTGCAATGAATAAGAATAAAATTATTGAAAAATATTCTGATAAAAAATTATAAATCATGATTTTTTGTTATTACCCTTCATCTTTATTTATATTATATAATAAACTTTACCTAGTTTAACATATGGTAACTTAGCCACATTGTGTTGAAAACTCTTTAAGATACCAATAAAAATGGCGGGAGTGATGGGGCTCGAACCCACGACCTCCTGCGTGACAGGCAGGCGCTCTAACCAACTGAGCTACACCCCCATTTTTATTTGGTGGGCGGTAAAGGACTCGAACCTATGACCCTCTCGGTGTAAACGAGATGCTCTACCAACTGAGCTAACCGCCCTAAACAAACAGAACCGACATATACAATAAAAACTAAACAATGTAAAAAAATAAAAGCATATTTGCTATTTCTAGAAACTTTAATTAAAAAGACTGTATATGTTAGTTAATTGCAATTCTTGCCAAAAAAAATTTACCGTTCCTGACTCTGCAATAACGGAGAAAGGAAGATTATTGCAATGTGGTTCTTGCAACTACAAATGGACGCAATTTCCATTTAAGGAAAAATTTCAAGAACAGACCGATATACCAGACACAGTCATTAGAAGGAAACCTTTCAAAAAAAAAAAGGAAACTCCTGGTAAAAAAAAAGAAATACAAATGTACACAGAAGCATATTTAAAAAAAAAACATGGACTTTCAATTAAGGAAGGTTACGAGAATAAAAATAATAAAAAGAAGAAAAATAATCAATTAAAAAGCGGATTTGGATTTTATAGTTATTTAATTATTATCATTATTTTCTTTCTTACTATTTTTGGTATTTTACACTTAGCAAAAGATATAATTATTTTTAAATACCCGGCAACAGAATCTTCTATTAATTATTTTTTTGAAGTAGTCGATATTATAAAAACAATTATCAATGAACTTGTAAATTAACTGATAAAAATAAATTATTTCTCTAAATCTTTAATATTAATAAATTTATTACTTAAAATAGAATTATTTTTTTTTATCTCATTGTAAAAATTCCAAGCTAAAACTAAAATTAAGGGATTTTTTTCTTTAATATTTTTTTTATTTTTAATTGGTATTAAAACACCAGGAATAAATTTGTTATGTTTTAGTTTATTATCTTCAATAATATAATCTATTTGATTTGATATTCCAAAAAAATTTAGAGCAGTCGTAGCTTTAGCTGGCGCACCAAATCCAATAATTTTCTTATTATTTTTTTTCAATTCTTTCATATTAATATTTACATTTTCTTTAAGTTTGTTAATTTTTTTTCCAAATTCTTGATAAGTTTTGTATTTATTTATTCCAAAGTTTTTTTCTTCAATTATTAGCTCTCTAACATTTTTTTCTATTTTTATTTTTTTTCCTTTTTTTATATAGATTCTTATTGAACCTCCATGGGTATTAATTTTCTCAGCTTTAAAAATAGTTGCGTCAAATTTGTTAAAGAAATTTATCAAAGAAGTTAAAGACCAGTAATTATAATGCTCATGATAAATATTGTCAAAAGTTAGGTCTTGGAGAGTGTTAAGCAGGTATTGAACTTCAATTATAATAGTGCCATTTTTATTTAGTAGCTTAAACATGCACTCGGCCATTTCTTTTAATTTATCTGAGTGAGCAAAAACATTTGATGCTAAAATTAAATCAGCGTTATTTTTTATTTTTTTTAAATTTTTGTTTTCAAGAAATCCATTGTAGGTTTTAATTTTATTTTTATTTGCAAGCTTTGCTAGATTCTTTGCCGGTTCAACACCTAAGATTTTTGTAAAACCTAAGTCCTTGAAAGGCTTTAAAGCAACTCCATCATTGCTACCAATGTCTATTATATAAGATTTTTTTGGTTTTAATTTTAATTGCTTAATATATTTTTTGGTTGCTTCAATAAAGTGATTTCTAAACGAGGTTGATGTAGATGATGTATACAGATAATTAGAAAACATTTTTTTAGGGTCTACAGCTACTGAGAGCTGGCAGTTATGACATGCGGGGCAATAATTCATTTCTAATGGATAAAGATCATGTTTTTCATTTTTTTTATTTAATAAATTATTTGCTAATGGTTGATATCCCAGTGAAACAACACGCTTTAAATTAGTGTTCTCGCAACATCTACACTCAAATTTATAACAATTCATTAATAAATCTTTTTCTTTTTCATCAACAAAAAAATGTCTGATAGTGTGGGTAATTCCATAATTATCGTGTTCTCGGTCTCCTCTTACTAAATTTAAAAATGTTGTATCTTTTGTAAACACCATTGTGTGAGCGACATTTGGTTTTATAATCGAAAGCTGACCTTCATTTACTACCTGTGTAATTTTTGGGGAGTTGGGATTAAGTATATCTTGAAACACTTCTATAATTTGACCTTTTGTGAACAAACATTTTTGTTCTTGTTGTGGGTGATAGTGATTAGCTCTAATAGTGCCTTTCTTGGAATCTATTAGTCCAATTAAATTAATTGGTTCTGTTAATTCATGGTTACTGATTTTTCCTCTTGAATCAATGTACTCATTATTGCCATCTCTAATATGTTCCAGGTCTGTAATTAAATTTTGCTTAGACCATTTGAAAATCATTTCCTTAATGCTTTGATCCAGGCTGTACAAAAATTTAAAACCTGAATTTAAAATTTTTTTGTTAGAAAGAGAAAAACCTAAATTAGGAACTTCATCGTTTGTTTCCTTTAAGGTTATTTTTGGATTATATTTTTTGCATATTTCCGCGACTTCTTTTACTGTTAGAGTGTCTTTTGTTAAATTAAAAGTCTCAGAAGATACGTCTTCTCTTTCTTCCATTTCCTTGAAGCATCTAGCTACATCGACTAAAGGCACTAAGCTTTTAATTTGTCTACCGCCAGCAAACAGCTTTATTACTCCATCCTGAGAGGCTATTTTGGAAAAAAAATTTGGCATTATATCAACGCGTGCTGTATCGGTTGAATATCCATAAACTGACCCTAGTCTTAAAATTATATAATTTTTTCCTGATTTTTTTAATTGTTTCTCGTTTAAGGCTTTTGAAGTAGAGTAAGTAAGTTCTGGTTTCGGTTCCTCGTCTTCAGTTATATTATTTTTAACTTTTTCAATACCTTCATACACCACATGCGTTGATGGAAAAATTATTTTACATTTCTCACTGATGCTATCAAGAATATTCTGAGTTCCTTCTTCTGCAACTTGTTGTATTTTTTTATCTTTTTCTACGTTTGTTTCACTTTTGGTTCTTGGTACATCTGTTATTCCTGCAAGATGGTGCACAATATCGGCATCCTTACAAAAAAAATTTATTAATTTTTTATCTAAAATATCTCCTTGTATAAATTCTATATTCCAGTTTCTGAGTTGATTAACTCTCTCTGAAATAAATCTATTATCTATTACAGTTATGTCGTTATTCCAGCTAACACCTGAGTATAATTTACAAAGTTCAGTGCCTATATATCCTAATCCTCCAGTTATTATGATTTTTTTTTTCATTTATAAATTATAAATTTACATATTAGATTTTTTATAATAATTCAAAGGATATGAATATTTATGACTGTTTTATGTATTTTGATGAGGATCTTCTTCTAGACATAAGGCTTAATACTTTAAATAGCTATGTTAGCAAATTCATAATAACGGAAGCAAAATACACGCATAATGGTTCAAAAAAAAAATTAAATTTTAATATTAATAATTTTAAAAAATTTCGAAATAAGATTGAATATATAGTAGTGGAGAATCAACCTCCAAACATTTTGCAAATAAATGAGAGCGATACCATAGAAAAAAAAGGAGAAAAATTGATTTTAAATGGTTACGCAAGAGATAACTTCCAAAGAAATAGATTGGCTGATGGTCTCGAGGTAGCTTTAGATAATGATATTATAATTATAAGCGATTTGGATGAAATTCCAAATTTAATAAATGTAAATTTTAATAAAATAGAAAATAAAATAATTCAGTTCAAGCAAAAAATGTTTTATTATAAATTAAATTTATTTTATCCAAGTTTAAACTGGTTTGGTTCAAAAGCTTGTAAAAAAAAAAATTTGATATCTCCCCAATGGTTAAGAAATATAAAATCAAAAAAATATTCAAAGTTTAGAATAGATTTAATCTTTAACAAAAAAAAATATAGTGATATTTTTTATGTTGAAGATGGTGGGTGGCATTTTACATGTATAAGAACTCCGGATGATCTTAATTATAAACTATTAAATTTTGCACATCACTATGACTTTGAAGAAAGTGGATTAAAAAAAGAAGATTTAAAGAAAATGATTTTAGAAAAACGTGTAATGTATGATCATAGTTTAAGTCAAGAAAGTAAAAATAAATGGTCGGGAAAAAATAAACTAGAAAAAGTTTCAGTTAATGATTTACCTGAGTATGTCAGATTAAATGATAATAAATTTAAAGTATGGCTGGATTAGTAAAAAAAAATTAATGTGTGCTGCCTGTTAGCGTTTGATTAGTCTTTTTTGCAACTTGCTCTACCTCTACCCACTCAACTCTTTTTAATTCTTTTGTAAGAGCGTGCTTTAAAACTTCTTCTACATTTTTTACTGGGATAATTTCAATGTTTTTTTTAATCACCTCAGGTATTTCAACAAGATCTTTTTTATTTTCGTATGGTATCATAACTTTTTTTATTCCAGCTCTATGGGCAGCTAATAATTTTTCTTTTAACCCACCAATCGGAAGTACAATACCCCTGAGTGTTATCTCTCCCGTCATTGCTACATTTTTATCTACAGGTATTTCAGTGATTGCAGAAACTATTGATGTTATCATTCCAACACCTGCGGATGGACCATCTTTTGGAGTTGCTCCCTCTGGTACGTGAACATGAAAATCTTTCTTGTCAAAAATTGGTGGTATAATTCCAAAATCTAAAGATTTAGATCTTATATATGACCTTGCTGCTTTAATTGATTCTTGCATTACATCACCTAACTTACCTGTGATCTCCATTTTTCCTTTTCCAGGCATTACAGCGGTTTCAATTTTTAATATTTCTCCCCCTACTTCTGTCCAGGCTAGGCCTGTTACCACTCCGATTGCATTCTTCTCTTCTATTTCTCCGTGGTTATATTTTTCTATCCCCAAATATTCTGGAAGATCAGATGTTGTCATAGGATTATTAGTTTTTTCTTTTCCGTCAATTTTTTTAACAATTTTTCTAGCTATTTTTGATATTTCCCTCTCTAGATTTCTAACTCCAGATTCTCTAGTGTAATTCGTTATAATTTTTCTATTTACAGCTTCATCAATCTTCCATTCACTTGACTTCAAACCATTGTTTTCACTTTGTTTGGGAATAAGATACTTTTGAGAAATATTAACTTTTTCATCCTCTGTGTAACCTGGAAGTCTAATAACCTCCATACGATCAAGAAGTGGAGGAAGAATATTTAACGTATTTGCCGTGGTAACAAACATTACATCTGACAGATCATAATCAACTTCTAGATAGTGATCATTAAATTCTTTATTTTGTTCTGGGTCTAATGCTTCAAGTAAAGCAGACGAAGGATCACCTCTGTAATCATTACCTACTTTGTCTATTTCATCTAATAAAAATAAAGGATTTTTAGTTCCTGCTTTTTTCATCATCTGAATAATTTTTCCAGGTAAAGAGCCAATATAGGTTCTTCTGTGTCCTCTTATTTCAGCTTCATCTCTGACACCGCCTAATGATATTCTAATAAATTTTCTACCCGTAGCTTTAGCGATTGATTTTCCTAACGAAGTTTTTCCTACACCGGGAGGTCCAACAAGACAAAGTATGGGTCCTTTTAGTTTTTGAATTCTTTTTTGGACTGCTAAAAATTCTATAATTCTTTCTTTGACTTTTTCTAATCCAAAATGATCCTCGTCTAATATTTTTTGTGCATTTGTAAGATCGTTATTAATTTTACTTTTGTTGCTCCAGGGCAACTCTGTCATCCAATCTAAATAATTTCTAACAACAGTAGCTTCAGCCGACATTGGGCTCATAGATTTTAATTTTTTTAATTCTGCCATACATTTTTCCAGAACTAATTTTGGCATTTTTGCTTTTAAGATTGCTTTGTTCAAAGCTGCTACTTCATCTTTTCCCTCATCTATTTCACCAAGTTCTTTTTGTATAGCTTTCAATTGTTCATTCAGATAATATTCTCTTTGAGTTTTTTCCATTTGGTTTTTAACCCTGCCTCTAATTTTCTTTTCAACAGAAATTTCACTTATTTCTTTTTCTAGTAGCTCATTAATTTTTTCTAATCTCTTCTTAATATCTACAGTCTCTAACAATTCTTGTTTTTCAAATATTTGTAAATTTAAATTTGACGAAATATTGTCAGCAATTTGACTTGGTTCTTTCAGTTTTTTTATACCATTTATGGATTCAGACAAGTCTCTCTTGTTTAATATCATAAGTTTTTCAAATTTTTTTACTAAGCTCAAAGCGTAAAGATCTTGCTCCTTAGTTTTGTTTGTATCGTTTATGATTTCTGCATTGCAGCTAAGAAACGTTGCATTTTCTTTTTTGATTTCGTGAATTTTAACTCTTTTTTCTCCTTCTACTAAAACTTTAACAGTCCCATCAGGTAATTTAAGTAATTGTAAAACTTTACTTAAACATCCATATCCATAAATATCTTTATTTTCAGGTTCATCGATTTCAGAATTTTTTTGAGAGACCAATACTATCGATTTATCTGTCTTCATTACTTCCTGTAGTGCTTTAATTGATTTTTCTCTTCCGACAAAAAGCGGAACAATCATTGAAGGGAATACAACAATATCTCTCAGAGGTAGTAAGGGTTTAGAATTTATTTTCACCATATAATATTTATATGGTACTTATTATTGTAATATCAAGGAACTAATTTAAAATTAAGCTACAGATGTTGATTGTTTCTTACCATATGTGACAATTGGATCAGTGTCACCTTTCACAGCTGACTTATCTACTGTTACTTTAATGACATTCTCAAGTTCCGGAAGCTCAAACATTGTTTTCAATAAAATGCTTTCTAAAATCGACCGAAGCCCCCTTGCGCCAGTTTTTTTATTTATAGCTTTTTTAGCAATCGCATTTAGTGCCTCTTCTTTAAATTCCAATTCTACATTCTCAAATTCAAATAATTTTTGATATTGCTTTATTAAAGAATTCTTAGGTTCTTTAAGTATCTTTATTAAAGATTTTTCATCTAAATCATTTAGAGTTGCTATGATAGGCATTCTTCCTATGAATTCAGGAATTAAACCGTATTTAATCAAATCTTCTGGTTCTAAGCTTTTTAATACATCTGATAATTTTCTTTCTTCTTTAAGACTTACTGTAGCTCCAAATCCTATTGAGGTTCCTCTCCCTCTCATTCCTATTATTTTGTCCAGACCTGCAAAAGCTCCTCCACAAATAAAAAGTATATTAGTTGTATCTACTTGTAAAAATTCTTGCTGAGGATGCTTTCTGCCACCCTGTGGTGGCACGCTCGCAACTGTGCCTTCCATAATTTTTAGAAGCGCCTGTTGCACACCTTCTCCTGATACATCTCTTGTAATTGATGGATTTTCTGATTTTCTACTAATTTTATCTACTTCATCTATGTAAACTATTCCTCTTTGTGCTT
>Ga0308004_10000518_pt1 | contig 18207 bp, 14 predicted proteins | sample Neamet38_FD_203156 | JGI IMG/M metagenome (GOLD analysis project Ga0308004, IMG submission 203156) | Marine microbial communities from water near the shore, Antarctic Ocean - #38 | ecosystem: Environmental > Aquatic > Marine > Unclassified | place: Southern Ocean | collected 2014-06-06 | reverse complement strand
CTGGAGATAATATTGTCAGTGTTAGCCAGCTGTACGGAGGCACTTACAACCTTTTTGCACACTCATTACCCAATCAGGGGATTAAGGTTCATATGGCCTCAGGCGATAATATAGACGAACTAGAATCCCTGATTGATGAAAATACTAAGGCCCTTTTTTGCGAGTCTATAGGTAATCCTGCAGGAAATATTGTTGATATTCAGAAGCTGTCAGATATGGCACATAAGCACGGTGTTCCGGTAATTGTCGATAATACAGTTGCAACACCTGTTTATTGTCGCCCATTTGAACAAGGTGCAGATATTGTTGTGCACTCCTTGACTAAATATATTGGGGGCCATGGCACCTCTGTGGGTGGTATCATTGTTGACTCAGGTAATTTTCCTTGGAAAGATCACCCTCGCTTCCCTGTGTTCAACCAACCAGATCCGTCCTATCATGGCGTCATATATGCAGATGCAATGTCTGAAGCTGCATTTATTGGCCGTGCTCGTGTCGTACCGCTTCGGAGTATGGGTGCTGCGATTTCACCCTTCAATTCATTTTTAATCTTACAGGGCCTAGAAACTCTTGTGCTACGCATGGAGAGACATACTGAAAACGCCTTAAAGGTTGCTAAATACCTCTCTACACATAGCCGAGTTGATTGGGTAAATTATGCGGGTCTTGAGAACGATAAGTATCATCAACTTTCCGAGAAGGTTGTTTCCGGGAAACCATCAGGAATTTTAAGTTTTGGAATTAAAGGTGGAGAAGCTGCTGGCGCTAAATTCATAGATGCACTTAAGCTCATTAAAAGACTAGTAAATATCGGTGATGCTAAGTCTCTGGCTTGTCATCCAGCAAGTACGACTCATCGCCAACTGAATGATGATGAATTAAAGTCCGCAGGAACTAGCCGGCAGATGATTCGTATTTCTGTAGGCATTGAGCATATCGATGATATTATCGTAGACATAGAACAGGCTCTTAGTAATAAAATGTGACAGAACGAAAACAACGAAGAAAGTTTACAAAAGGAGGGCATGTGACAAAAATAAAGCTATTAGTAATTATTTTATTAAGCATGCTTGCGAGTGGATGTATATTTTCCAGTCCGGAACCACCAAGAAATCAATCAAATATTTGTTCTATATTTCAAGCTAATCCCGATTGGTATGACTACGCTAAAGCATCCCAAGAAAAATGGGGTACAAGTATCTCTACTCAAATTGCTTTTATCAAGCAAGAATCTTCCTTTAGGCATGATATAAGGCCGCCGCGAGATAAATTATTGGGTGTTATACCATGGTTTAGATCTTCTTCCGCATATGGTTATGCGCAGGCTCAAGATGCTGTATGGTCTGAATATGAGGAAGAACGAGGTTCGCTTTTCTCAAGAAGGTCTCATATGAAATATGCTACAGATTTTATTGGTTGGTATAATAAAAAGAGTCAATCGGCACTTGGCATTAGTAGCTCTAATACAGAGCATCTTTATTTAGCTTATCATGAGGGGCGAGGTGGATATAAAAGAAAAAGTTACCTTAAAAAAAAATCACTTCTTAAAATAGCAAAAAAAGTTAGTCGTCAAGCAGAAACCTTCCAAGGACAACTTGAAAGATGTGAGGCAAATTTAAGGTGTAGACATTTTTATCAGGTATGGCCAATTTGCAGATAAGGCTGACGGTAGATTTATTTTATATAGATATCAGTATAAAAAATTATAAGTGATTAGGAAAAGACTAGGTATTTAAAGGGTTTGCCTTGACCGCAGATGTTGCTAGCCCTATAATCCTCGACCCTTAATAAGCACCACAGTAAAAGTCGATGAACAAAAAATTAAGGGTATGAGCTTATAGTTACTATTGGTCAGTGAAAGTTATAGGCCGACTTGTTGGAAAAGATTTTGTTGCGGGGTGGAGCAGTCTGGTAGCTCGTCGGGCTCATAACCCGAAGGTCGTTGGTTCAAATCCAGCCCCCGCTACCAATATTTGCATAGATTTATTTTTTCTGTGCTAAGGCGCTGAAGAGATTCACGTCAAAAAAGCCCCTTTTAGGGGCTTTTTGTTAGGCGGCAAGGGTTGCCGATTTAAATAGATGAAACACCTTTAAAATTAGGTGGATCGAGAGGTTACAGTGGCCACTAAAGAGGATGCGCTTATAGAGTTAGTTGCCCCAGTGGCAAGCGCGTTAGATTGTATTTTTTGGGGTTTGGAGTACATATCCTCTGGACGACATGCTGTCCTGAGAATATATATTGATAAGAATCCAATTACAGTTGAAGACTGTGAAAAGGTCAGTCGACAGGTTGCAAGTTTGCTCGATGTAGAAGATTTGATTGCCAATGAATATACATTAGAAGTTTCTTCTCCAGGTATGGATAGGCCGCTATACACGCTGATTCAATTTGATCAGTATAAGGGAAGCAAGGTTACCCTGAGACTCCGTTTGCCCTATAAAGGCAGACGGAATTTTAAAGGGCTTTTAGATGGAATATCAGGGGAGAATGTTTTGTTGACAGTTGATAGTTGCGAATTCATTTTTCCAATTCATAGTATTGAAAAGGCGAACATTATCCCTAGTTTTTGAAGGTAGTCACGAGGCTGAAAAATGAACAAAGAAATCCTGATGGTGGCAGAAGCGGTATCAAACGAAAAGGGTGTATCCCCAGAAGTTATATTTGAGGCTATAGAGTCAGCATTAATAATGGCGACTAAAAAACGCTATGATGAAGACTCCAATATTCGTGTAACTATTGATCGCGAGACAGGCGCTTACGAGTCTTTTCGATGGTGGGATGTAATGGATGATGACACCATGGCTGAACTCGGAACCCAATTCACCCTTGAAGAAGCCCATGAAAAAGATGTTAATCTTAAAGTTGGTGATGTGTTCGAAGAAAAAATTGAAGATATTGGCTTTGGTCGAATAGCAGCACAGACAGCAAAGCAGGTAATTGTTCAAAAAGTAAAGGACGCTGAGCGAGCTTTAGTCGTCGAGTTGTTTATTGACCAAGTTGGTGAATTAGTTAGCGGTACTGTGAAAAAAGTTACACGTGATAACGTTCTTGTCGATTTAGGTAATAATGCCGAGGGCATATTACCTCGTGAAGAGTTAGTGGGCCGCGAAGTTTTTCGAGTGAATGATAGAGTAAGAGCTATATTACAAGGCATCAACCCGGAAAATAGAGGACCGCAGCTGTTCCTTAGTCGTAAGTGTAATGAGATGCTAATAGAATTATTTCGTATTGAAGTACCAGAAATAGCTGAACAAGTCATTGAGATACGTGGTGCTGCAAGAGATCAGGGTTCAAGGGCTAAAATTGCTGTAAAAACTAATGATGGGCGAATTGATCCTATCGGTGCATGCGTAGGAATGAGAGGTGCGAGAGTTCAAGCAGTTTCTAACGAGCTTGATGGCGAGAGAATAGATATTGTTTTATGGGATGATAATCCAGCACAACTCGTTATTAATTCAATGTCACCAGCAGAAGTAGAGTCTATAATTGTCGATGAAGAGTCAGCCTCGATGGATGTGGCTGTATCAGAAGGTTCTTTGGCAATGGCTATCGGTCGAAGCGGACAAAACGTCCGACTTGCATCTGAGTTAACGGGCTGGAAAATAAGCGTTATGACAACAGAAGAAGCTCAAGGCAAGCAAGAGCAAGAGGCTCATAGCTTGATTGATCTTTTTAAAGAAAAATTGGATATAGATGAAGATATAGCAACAGTTTTAGCCGAGGAAGGATTTGCATCTCTTGATGAAGTGGCCTACGTCCCATTAGAAGAAATGATAAACATAGATGGATTTGATGAGGATCTAGTAGAGGAATTACGCGCTAGAGCCAAAGATGCTTTGTTAGCAATGGCGCTGACTCCTGAACAGAATGCTCAAAAACCTGCAAAAGACTTGCTTGAAATGGAAGGAATGGACCAGAAACTAGCAGAACGATTGGCTGCTGCCAGCATCATTTCAATGGAAGACTTGGCCGAGCAGGCAGTTGATGATCTATTGGATATAGAAGGTTTAGATGAGAAAAGAGCGGCCGAATTAATTATGATAGCACGTGCTCCATGGTTTGCTGATGATAAAGATAAGAAATAACGTAGAAAGTTAAAAATTGAGGAATGTTAATGGCTGACGTCATTGTAAGTGAACTTGCCAAAGTTGTAGGGACATCGGTAGACCGTCTTCTGGGTCAGATGAAGGAAGCGGGTTTGTCACAAAATAGTGATGATGCGACTGTGGGCGACGAAGATAAACGAGTTTTATTGGCCTATTTAAAAAGTCTACATACTGATAAAGACCGTGACCCAAAGAAAATTACACTTAAACGAAAAACACTTAGTACACTCAAAACAAGTGCAGGTAGAAAAACAGTTAATGTTGAAGTGCGGAAAAAAAGGACTTACGTAAAACGTAGCGAGGAAATTCCTTCAGATGGCGAAGAGCTTGCTACTGAAAATAAAATATCAGAACCATTGGTGGTTGTTGACGCTGAAGACCAAAGACAGGCATCAATAGTCGCTCGTCAAGCATTACAAGATACTCCTGCTGATGACGACACAACAGAATCTTCGGTTAGCTCTACAGAAAAGCAAGAACCAGCAGGCGCAGAAAAACTATCTAAATCATCATCAAAAGAAATTCCACCTGTTGTTAATAAACCTTCTTCGGAACCAGAAAAGGCACCTAAAAAATATCAAAAAAATTATACTGCAGAATCTAATGATGATGATAAAGAAGAACACTTAAAAAAACCAAAAAAACGTATCGCTCCAAAAGAACCAAAACGTAAAATTGTTGATCTAATCAAAGCAGCCGATGAAGAAAGAGATGAAGAAAGAAAACCACGTCTTCGAACGGGTGTAAAAATCGCAAAAATCGCAAAAATTAAAAATGTTCACACCTTCAAAAAGCCAGTAGAAAAAATTATATTTAACATTGATGTTCCAAAAGAGATTCTTATTACTGATCTTGCGCAAAAAATGTCAATTAAAGCAGTTGTCGTTGTGAGGGCCCTCATGAGCTTGGGAACTACTGTCTCAATTAATGAATCTATAGATCAGGATACTGCAATACTTGTCATTGAAGAGCTGGGACATAATGCCGAGGCTGTTTCTGAAACACAAATAGAAGAAAGATTGATAAATAAATTACAACCTGCAGTTAAAGAGGTTCTGAAACCACGCGCTCCAGTTGTTACAGTCATGGGTCATGTTGATCATGGTAAAACATCACTTCTTGATTATATTAGAAAAAGTAAAGTTGCCTCAGGTGAAGCAGGTGGTATTACTCAACACATAGGGGCATACCACGTAGATACTCCAAAAGGCATGGTCACTTTTCTTGATACACCAGGACATGCAGCTTTTACAGCTATGCGTGCTCGTGGCGCACAAAGTACAGATGTGATCATTTTAGTAGTAGCCGCTGACGATGGGGTGATGCCACAAACAGAAGAAGCTATACAACATGCTCGAGCAGCAGATGTAGCGATCATAGTAGCAATAAATAAAATTGATAAAGAGAGCTCCGATCCTGAAAGAGTCACTAATGAATTGTCTGCTTTAGGAGTTATTTCTGAAAAATGGGGTGGAGATACACAATTTGTTGAAGTTTCTGCGGAAACAGGAGCAGGGATAGATAGTTTAATAGAAGCGGTTCTTTTGCAAGCAGAATTGCTTGAACTACAAGCATCTTATACTGCTCCCGCCAAAGGTGTAGTAATTGAGTCTAGACTTGAGAAAGGGCGAGGTACTGTCGCAACAATTCTAGTGCAAGCAGGAAAATTAAGTAAAGGAGATTTTGTTCTTGCAGGAGAAAGTGTTGGTCGTATCCGAGCAATGACAGATCAAGCAGGTCAAGCAATAGCAGATGCAGGGCCCTCCATTCCAGTTGAAGTTTTAGGCTTGGATGTTCCGCCAGCTGCTGGAGATCAATTTCTTGTAGTCTCTGATGAGAAAAAGGCACGAGAATTAGCGGAGATAAGACAAAATAAAGCTCGCGACGAAAGCGCTTCTCTTAAGAAAACTGCAAAGTTAGAAGAAATGTTTTCCAAGTTTGAGGGCGGGCAAGAAAAAAGTCGCCTACCTGTCGTTATTAAGGCTGACGTAAGAGGATCTTTAGAGGCCATACTTTCTGCTATTAATGAAATGGGAAACGATGAGGTTGAGGTACAAATTATATGTTCTGGCGTTGGGGGAATTAGCGAATCAGATATAAATTTAGCAATCTCTTCTAGTGCCGCAGTAATAGGATTTAATGTAAGAGCTGATAACTCAGCCCGACGTTTGTCAGAAGAAGAGGGGCTAGATCTTAGATATTATAGCGTTATATATAATGTATTAGATGACATACGCCAAGCTTTGGGCGGTCTTCTATCCCCTGAAAGACGTGAGGACATTCTTGGTATTGCAGAAGTTAGAGATGTGTTTGGATCGCCAAAATTTGGGGCGATTGCTGGTTGTATGGTTATAGAAGGCTCAGTATTTCGCAATAAGCCGATTAGAGTTTTAAGAGAGAGTGTAGTGATTTATGAGGGAGAACTGGAATCACTGAGGCGCTTTAAGGATGAAGCTAGCGAAGTTCGTAATGGAGTTGAGTGTGGAATTGGCGTAAAAGACTACAATGACATTAAGGCTGGTGATCAAATTGAAGTCTATGAGATTATCGAGATAGCACGAAAACTATAAATTGGGGCTTAGATTCATGCCTAGAGAGTTCACCCGCAAAGACAGAGTATCAGACGCTCTGCAAAGAGAATTATCACGGTTAATTCGCGATGAAGTGAGAGATCCAAGGCTCATCATGGCTAATATTACGGCTGTAGAAATTAATCGAGACCTTGCTAACGCAAAAATCTATGTAACTTTTGTAGGATTAGACTCTGAAGAAAAAAGTATTGATGCGACTGAGGTTCTGAATGGAGCAGCTGGTTTTTTGAGAACTAGGATTGCTTCTGAAATGCAGCTGAGAATAGCCCCAAAGCTCAGATTTATATACGACCATAGTGGTAAAAGGGGACAGGCCTTAGAAGCTCTGATAGAACAGTCTATATGTTTGGATGAACAACAAAAAAATAAACAAGATGACCCGTCTATAAATCATCTTGAGGAAGATTGACATTGGGGCGCCGCAACAAAGGACGTCAAGTGGATGGAATTTTGTTGTTAAACAAACCACTAGGAATTTCATCGAACGGAGCTTTACAAAAAACTAGGCGTTTGTTTTCTGCAGCTAAAGCTGGCCATACTGGCAGTTTAGACCCTCTAGCCACAGGAGTTTTACCAATTTGTTTTGGGGAGGCAACAAAATTTACTCAGTTCCTTTTGGATGCAGATAAAAAATATAGTGCGACAATACGCTTCGGAATTTCTACAGCTAGTGGTGACGCTGGTAGCGATATTATTTCTGAGCTGGGAGCTCAAGACCTAGAAATAGAAAAGATAGAAAAAGCTTTAGCTAGCTTTCGTGGAAATATTTCTCAGGTTCCTTCAATGTATTCTGCACTAAAGCACAAAGGAGAACGACTCTATAAGCTGGCTAGAAAAGGTATAAGTGTAGATAGAAAGGCGCGCGAAATTAAAATCTATTCTTTAGAAATGATGAGTTTTCGTCCCGATAAATTTCCGGAAATAGATATAAAAATTCACTGCAGTAAAGGTACTTATATTAGGAGCTTGGCTGAAGATATGGGAGTATTATTGGGTTGCGGCGCGTATGTATCAAAATTACATAGAGATGCAGTTGGTCAATTTGATCAAAGTGAATCGATTACGCATGAGGAATTAGAGTCGATAGAAAAAACTGGGCTTATGGAAGATCTAGATTGCTTGCTTAAGCCCATAGATGCAGGAATTAAGCACCTTTTGGCAGTGTATTTATCTGAAAGTACTACTTTTTATTTTTGCCAAGGACAGCCTGTAGTATCACCTCAGGTCTTTCGCGAAGGCACAGAAGGAGATATAGTGCGCGTCTTCCAAAAGGAAGGGTTATTTTTAGGTGTCGGTGAAGTTACAGTTGACGGTAAGCTCACACCCAAACGTTTAGTAGTTTAATTTATTTAAAGTTAAACTAATGGAGTACCTGTAAATATGCGCGGGTTCTCTGAATCTTGAACCGCATATTGGAGAAATATATGTTAAGTGCAGAAGAAAAAAAAGTAATTGTTGAAAATAACTCAACAACCCAAGGTGATACTGGCTCCCCGGAAGTCCAGGTGTCGTTATTGACAGCAAATATCAATAAATTACAAAGCCACTTCGGCGATCACAAGAAAGATCATCATTCACGCCGCGGACTAATTCGCATGGTGAACCAACGAAGAAAATTGCTTGATTATTTGAAAAGTAAAGATGCTAAACGCTATGTAGATTTAATTACTAAACTTGAATTGCGTCGATAAGAGAATTACTGGCTGCTTCTATAGGAGTTGCCAGTAATTACAACGAAGTCAAAAGAAGACCTTTATATGTTATGGCTGATCGAGTTACCTATAGTTACTAAAATGTAAGAAATTTTTTACAAAATATATTATTTTATAAGTAGTTATTGGTAACACGAGCAGCTTACTTCTGGTTTTTCAAAGGACTTCAAAATATGAAAAACTAATAGGAATTGAATTTTATGAAACCCATAATCAAAACATTCCAGTATGGAAACCATACTGTCACACTTGAAACTGGACGCATCGCTCGCCAGGCTACAGCTGCAGTATTGTGTACTATGGACAACACGTCAGTACTTTGTACAGTTGTCGCAAATAAAAACGCCAAAGATGGACAAGATTTCTTCCCTCTCGGTGTTCATTATATAGAAAAAGCATATGCCGCCGGTAAAATTCCCGGAGGTTTTTTTAAACGCGAGGGTCGACCAAATGAGAAAGAGACTCTTACTTCTCGTTTAATAGATCGCCCTATTCGCCCTTTATTTCCTGATGGCTTCAAAAACGAAGTACAAGTAGTTTGTACTGTAGTTTCGGCTGAAAAAAATATTGATCCAGATATTGTAGCGATGATTGGTGTGTCTGCTGCGTTATCTATCTCCGGAATTCCATTTAATGGCCCCGTAGGTGGAGCTCGTGTTGGATATAAGCCAGATGTTGGCTATATACTGAATCCAACTTACTCTGATTTGTCTGATTCAGATTTAGATATGGTTGTAGCTGGCACTAAGGATGCCGTATTGATGGTGGAGTCCGAAGCTAATGAGCTAGCAGAAGACACTATGTTAGGTGCAGTACTTTTTGCTCATCAAGAAATGCAAGCCGTGATTAAGGTCATCTCAGATTTAGCGGATACAGCTTCTAAGCCAAGCTGGGATTGGCATCCAGCACCAGAGAATGTAGAGCTATCCGAAGCATTAAGTTCTGAAATAGGCAATGAATTAGATAATGCATATCGTACGACTGACAAACAAGATAGGGTAACTCAACTAGATAGTCTTCGTAATGACGCGATGAAATTAGTAGGTAAAATCGAAAATATCAGCGAAGATGATATTCGAGATGGCTTTAAAAAGCTTGAGAAGAAAATCGTACGTGGTCGTATAACTCGAGGTGAGCCCCGAATTGATGGTCGAGATAGCAAAACTGTAAGAGCCATTGATGTAGAAACAGGCGTATTACCAAAGGCTCATGGTACAGCACTCTTCACACGTGGAGAAACTCAGGCATTAGTTACAACTACTTTAGGGTCTATGAGGGATGCTCAATTAATTGATGCTCTCGAAGGTAAGCGCGAAGATCCCTTTATGTTGCACTATAATTTTCCACCCTACTCTGTTGGTGAATGTGGCCGCATGGGCTTTACAGGCAGACGAGAAGTTGGCCATGGTAGGTTAGCTAGACGTGGTATTGCTGCTGTACTACCCACACCAGAGGAGTTTCCTTATGCTATACGCGTAGTATCTGAAATCACTGAATCTAACGGATCTAGTTCAATGGCTTCTGTATGTGGGGCCAGCTTATCGTTAATGGATGCAGGTGTTCCTCTTAAAGCTCCAGTTGCTGGTATTGCTATGGGTTTAGTTAAAGAAGAAAGTGGATTTGCTATACTTACAGATATTTTAGGCGATGAAGATCACCTAGGTGATATGGACTTCAAGGTTGCGGGAACAGCTACTGGTGTTACAGCGTTGCAGATGGATATTAAAATTGAGGGTATAACAGAAGAGATCATGGAGGCTGCATTAGAGCAGGCCCTTCACGCCAGACTGCATATCCTTGGTGAAATGAACAAGGTTCTTGCAACCTCACGCAACGAAGTTTCTGAAGCGGCACCGCGATATCATACAATGAAAATTGATGCAGATAAGATTCGTGACGTTATTGGTAAAGGCGGTGCTACTATTCGCTCTTTAACAGAAGAAACTGGAGCCACTATTGATATTAATGACGATGGTGTCATACGCATTTATAGTGATGACTCTGATGGATTAAATGATGCTATTTTTCGTATTGAGGAGATCACAGCTGAGGCTGAAGTAGGAAAAATTTATAACGGTACTGTTGCTAGGATTGTTGATTTTGGTGCGTTTATTACAATCATGCCAGGCACGGATGGACTTTTGCATATTTCTCAAATTGCACAAGAGCGAGTGGAAAAAGTCACAGACTATCTAAAGGAAGGGCAAGAAATTCGTGTAAAAGTTCTTGATGTTGATGCCCGAGGTCGTATTAAGCTTTCCATGAAAGAAATAGACAAAGAGACCCAAATATCGGATGCCGATGAGGTAGAAAAATCTATTTCAAATCAGGATGGTGAGGCAGAAATTGAAGAAAAACCTTCTTCATAACTCGTTATTCCTAGAAGTTTTTTTAAAAAGCGAGGTAATACCTCGCTTTTTTTATGAATTTTTTCTTACTTTTAGCAAATTTTCAGTGAAAATAGATAGCTTCACGTTACAATCTTAGATATGAATAATTACCGGCCTTTTCAATCTCCTCAGTTTGAGCTCCACCATTTCTATGTGCGACTCCTAGTTGGCTCGTTATTGATGGTAGTTTTAACCTCGGTATTGATTGGTCGTTATTATTATTTACAGATAACAAGTCACGAAGAGTTTATGACGAGATCTGAAAGTAATAGCGTGCTTGTTCAACCAATAACACCGATACGAGGAGATATATATGATAGAAATGGTATTGTATTGGCGCAAAATAGAGCTAGCTTCAATTTATCTATTGTCAAAGAGCGCACAGATAATCTTGATTTATTATTGTCAAAAATTTCTAAACTGATAACTCTATCTGATTTTCAAAGAAACCAGTTCTATAAAAAATTAAAACGAAAACGACGACCGTTTGAGCCAATGCCACTAAAATTAGATTTAAGTGAAGAAGAGCGAGCAATACTTGCTGTTAACCAATTCGATCTTCGTGGTGTATTGGTTACCGCTAAACTTTTGAGGGAGTATCCTCTTGGTCTGAATACTGCACATCTGATTGGTTATGTGGGTAGCATTAGTGATAAAGAGATAGATGATTTAGATCCTGTCCTTTATACAGGGACTTCTGTTTTAGGTAAATCTGGAGTAGAAAAAAAATACGAATATGATCTTTTAGGTAGAGTCGGCTACCAGACAGTAGAAGTTAATAGTTTAGGCCGTGTAATGCGCAACCTTGATCAAGAGGACCCTATTGATGGTGAAGACTTACATCTATATTTAGATTACCGGTTACAAGAAAAAGCTTATGAGGTTTTGGAAGGAGAAAAAGGAGCTGTCGTAGTTCTAGAGATTGAAACCGGAGGAATTTTAGCTATGGCAAGCGCCCCAAGCTTTAATCCCAATGAGTTTGTAACTGGTATAAGTAATAAAACTTATAATTCGCTAGTAAACTCATCGAAAAAACCTCTGTTTGATAGAGCTTTGCGTGGACAGTATCCCCCCGGATCTACTATGAAGCCAGTGTATGGGTTAGCCGCACTCAATGAGCAAATAATCAAAGAAAATTATAAAATATATGATCCAGGTTACTTCCAGTTACCTAACTCTAATCATAAATATCGTGATTGGAAGAAAGGAGGACATGGTCATAATATATATTTAAATGATGCAATAATTCAGTCTTGCGATACTTTTTTTTACAACTTAAGTACATTGATGCCCATAGATATTTTTCATAAATATGGTTCTAGTTTTGGTCTTGGACAGAAAACTGGAGTTGACATGCCTTTTGAGCGAAATGGAATCATGCCATCGAAAACTTGGAAGAAAAAGACCCATAACTTAAGCTGGTACCCAGGAGATTCTGTAAACGCTAGTATAGGACAAGGCTTTACTTTAACAACACCTATTCAGCTAGTTGTCATGACTGCCGGTCTAGCAACTCAGGGAGAAATACCGATTCCGCAAGTAGTGCGTAGTACAAATAAAATTATTTTGATGAAGAGAAAAATTGAAATCTCTAAGCCAAACTGGAATTATGTTCGCAGGGCTATGAAGGATGTTGTTCATAGTCCTAGAGGCACAGCAAGACGTCTCAATCAGGGAATTGATTATCAAATATCGGGAAAAACTGGAACTGTGCAAGTAATAGGCATTAAGCAAAAAGAAAAATATGATATCGCAGCTACCGCAAAAAAGAATCGTGACCATGCTTTATTTATAGCCTTTGCCCCAAGTGATAACCCTAAAATTGCAATAGCAGTCATTATAGAAAACGGTGGTAGTGGTTCTGCACACGCTGCCCCTGCTGCAAAAAAAGTAATCGAGGCTTATATGGATTTATACCCTGAAGCCTCATGAGAATTTACCGAAGCATGATTTTTATTGATCTTCGAGTAAAGAATTTAAGGAGTTTTGATGAGCCAAGGTGAGTTTGTTAGGCATATGAACCAAGGAAACTCTGCTTTCTATGATACTCGTAGTCAGTGGGATAGATTTCATGTCGACCTGCCTATGTTGATATTACTTGTAGCTTTGGCTGGTATAGGAATATCTGTACTCTTTAGTGCTACTGGCCAAAGCATCGCTCTGGTTAAATCTCAACTGATTCGTTTTGGTATTGGCTTTATATTGATGTTAGTAATAGCGCAAGTTCAACCTCGATTTTTTGAGCGCTGGGCATTTATTCCCTATATTGGAGGCGTTGCTTTATTGCTAGCTATACCATTTTTTGGTATCGAGAGAAATGGAGCGCAACGATGGTTGGACATAGGGATTCAGTTTCAGCCTTCAGAAATCCTAAAGGTTGCGATACCTTTATTATTAGCTAGCTATATGGCTAAAAGAAGCTTCCCTCCAAGTTCTAAGCATATCTTTTTTTCATTGTTATTAATTTTTGCTCCTGTGGCATTAATTGCAATACAACCCGACCTAGGCACAGCAATTTTGGTTGCAGTAGCCGGATTTTCAGTATTATTTCTTGGGGGACTACCAAGAGTTTATTTAATTACATCCTCTTGTTCGCTAGCAGTTGCAATGCCTCTAATGTGGTTTTATGGACTACATGGGTATCAGAGGCAGAGAATTATCACCTTATTTGATCCAGAATCTGATAAATATGGTGCAGGTTGGAATATTATTCAATCTACTATTGCCATTGGTTCTGGTGGATTTAGCGGTAAAGGTTGGGGGCATGGTACGCAATCTCAACTTGATTTCCTTCCAGAAAGTCATACAGATTTCATAATTGCTGTATTTGCCGAAGAATTTGGTTTATTTGGTATTTTGGTGCTTATGGCTTTGTATGCAGCCCTTATAATAAGATGTCTAATAATAAGTATGCGAGCACAGAGTATGTTTGGTAAATTATTCGCTGGTAGTTACACTTTTTTATTCTTCGTATATATTTTTGTTAATCTAGGAATGGTTTCAGGTATTTTGCCTGTTGTTGGAGTACCTCTACCTTTTATGAGTTTTGGCGGGACATCTGTTGTTACACTAATGTGTGGGTTTGGTCTCCTAATGGCTATTAGTACAGAAAGAAACCTGACAGAAAAAAGACGTGGTGGTTAATTTAGTAAAAATTTTTTATTAATAAATTTGCAGGAAATGAATATGAATATATATATAAGATCTTCTTTAATCTTAATTTTTATCTCAATATTAGTCTCGTCATCAGTTTCAGCTGATTATACAGCGCATCCAGATGCTCAAAAATTTATTGATCAGGTAGTAAGTGAAAATAAACTAGATCGCTCAGATGTCTTACTTGTTCTTCAAAGTGCAAACAAACAGCAATCGATCATCGACGCAATGAATCGGCCGGCGGAAAAAGTAAAGACCTGGGCAGAATATCGAAAAATTTTTATTCAAGAGAGAAGAATTGATCAAGGGGTAGAATTCTGGGTTAAAAATAATGAAAATTTAGCCAGAGCATCAAAAAAATATAATGTTCCCCCAGAAGTTATTGTTGCGATTATTGGTGTGGAGACATCTTATGGAAGAAATAAAGGAAGTTACCGTGTTATTGACGCGCTATCAACCTTAGCTTTCGATTATCCAAAACGCAGTGTATTTTTTACGAAGCAGTTAAAGAGTTTTCTTTTGTTGTGCAAAGAGCAAAATCAAGATCCTTTGTCTTTAAAAGGATCATATGCAGGAGCAATGGGCTACGGACAATTTATACCTAGTAGTTATCGTAGTTACGCTGTTGATTTCGACGGAGATGGGTATTCAGATATATGGAATAATACAGCTGATGCTATAGGTAGTGTCGCCAATTATTTTTTTCAACATGGATGGAAAGTGGCAGAAAAAGTTATTGTTCCTGCTAAATTTGCCGTGGATTATGATCAATCTATAGTAAATAAGCTTTCACTCAAGAAGAATATTGGCGATTTAAAAACACTAGGTTTTTTTCCTTTGCAACCTCTACCGGACGATGATAAAGCGTTACCTTTACTTCTAGAAGCAGCTAAAGGTAAAGATTCTTTTCTTGGGCTGCATAATTTTTACGTTATAACTAGATATAATCATAGCCATCTTTATGCAATGGCAGTACATGAACTAAGTCAGCTGATTTTGAGTAGGGCTAGTCAGAAGTAAGATTTAGCTAACTAAAATGAGCACTTTTATCAGGCACAACAAGTAACTGGAGTTTTTAGCGTGAAACTAATTTTTCTGTTATGAGCCTAAGCCCATGTTAGAATAATTTAGATTACGAAATAGTGTTATTGATTTCGAAGAGTTTTAAGCGTGATTTGGTGCAACTAATTTATGAAGTGGTTTAATATTATGCAAAAAAAAATGTTCATTATTTGGTCAATAGTCTTTTTGATCAGCTGCATAGCATCTGCTCAAGCAAAAATATTGATTCCTGCACCACCAACACTTGCAGCTAGCGCATGGATTTTAATGGATGCTAATACAGGCAAGGTTTTAATTGAGCACAGTGCAGATCAACAGCTTCCACCCGCTAGCCTTACAAAGATTATGACAAGCTATATAGTCGCTTCTGACATTAATAGTGGCAAGGTAAATGAAGATGATCAGGTACCTATTAGCGTAACAGCATGGAAAATGGGTGGGTCTAAAATGTTTGTACGTGAGGGAACGCAGGTAGCTTTGTCTGATTTACTACGTGGGGTAATTATTCAATCAGGAAATGACGCTTCTGTAGCTCTAGCTGAGTATATTGCCGGTAGTGAGAGTGCTTTTGCAGATATCATGAACCAACAAGCGACACTCCTTGGTATGTCAGGAACGCATTATAATAATGCCACAGGTTGGCCTGATGAGGGTCATTTAACTACCGCAAGAGATTTAGCTTTATTGTCACGCGCACTTATAAATGACCACCCTGATCAATATAATATTTATGCAGAAAAATACTTCAAATATAACGATATAAACCAGCCAAACCGAAATCGATTGCTTTGGAGAGATAGCACAGTGGATGGGCTAAAAACTGGACATACAGAAGAAGCTGGATACTGTCTGGTAGCTTCAGCCTCTCGCAAGGGGATGAGGCTCATTTCTGTAGTCATGGGAGCAAAAACTGAGGCAGCAAGAGCGCAAGAATCCCAAAAACTCCTAGCATATGGATTCCGTTATTATGAAACTAATAAGATTTATACTGCAGGTGATGTGGTAGAGAAGAATGCACCGGTATGGTATGGAACTGAAGACCAAGTAAACCTAATTGTTCCAGAAGATGTTTTTCTCACAATACCACAAGGATCCCAAAAAGATCTTGATTCACAGATATTGCTTGATGGAATGATTGAAGCTCCTCTTGATACAACTCAAGAGCTGGGTAGAATGTCTGTCTCCTACGAAGGAGAGATACTCGCTGATTTTCCTATTATTGCTCAGCAGCCTGTATATGAGGCAAGTTTTTTCTCGAGACTATGGGACTCACTTGAGATATTGCTTAGGAGCTTTTCAGGAAAATGAAAAAGCAAGGTAGTCTTGAATCTTCCTTCATAGAGAATATAAAAATAGATAAATCTCAAAAGGCACCTAAAATCGAATATCCTTGTGAGTATCCCATTAAAATTCTAGGTAATTTTGGGGATGAGCTGCACGCATTGGTAATGACTGTAGTAGAAAAATACTCACCTGGTTTTGATCGGTCAAAAGTGAAAGTTAGAGATAGTAAAAACGGTAACTTTCAAGCTATTACTGTAGTCATAACAGCGACTGGTGTCGATCAACTGCAGGGCTTGTTTGATAATTTAAAAATTAACCCCTTAGTCAAGATAGTCTTGTAAGTTATTTTTTTATGCGCCAAACCTCTGTCCCTAGTTTAATTGTTCGAAATTTAGGTTGCTTGCAATACCTAGATACTTTCGAGCCCATGAAATTATTTACGTCTCAGCGTCAAAAAATTACTCCAGATGAAATTTGGCTCTTAGAGCATTTTCCTGTATTTACACAAGGACAAGCGGGAAATCAAGATCATGTACTCCGTCCGGGAAATATACCAATTATTCAGAGTGATCGAGGTGGCCATGTGACCTATCACGGTCCAGGTCAAATTACTGGCTACTTACTTATAGATCTTCAGCGTCTCGGTATTGGTATCAGAGATATTGTAAATATGATTGAAAAAGCCGTAATAGAAACTCTGTCGCATTGGGGCATAAGTGCTACGACGAATGCTAAAGCACCAGGGGTTTTTGTAGGTGACGCGACGACAAGTTTGGTTGGTGTTAAAAAAATTTCTTCTTTAGGGTTAAGGGTTCGTCGTGGTTGTAGTTACCATGGGTTTAATTTAAACGTCGATATGGATCTCGAGCCTTGGTCAAGAATAAATCCTTGTGGTTTGGATGTAGAAATGACGCAGGTAGTTGATATTTTGAAAAAAAATGTTTCCTTGGCAGATATTTCTTCGCATATAGCCAATATTTTGGCAAAAAAATTGGGGTATAATGATTATCAGGTTAAATTTAAATTCGATTAAATTGTTAGTAATAATTTTATGACAACGCTTAGCCTGCTTTACAAGGTCGATCATAATTCTTAAACACTTTGAGCGCCAAACCATGACAGATCTTAATGTAGTCCCTCCTCAGCGAACAAGACGAATAAAACAGGGTGAAAAATTACGGAGTGCAGAAAAGGTTGAGCGTATTCCTGTGAAGGTTATACCTACTGAAACTTTTCTTCGTAAGCCGGAGTGGATGAGAATTCGTGTATCTTCTTCACCAAAAGTTCAAGAAATCAAAAGTATTCTCCGTAAAAATAAACTCTCAACTGTATGCGAAGAAGCTGCCTGCCCAAATCTTAGCGAATGCTTTGGTAACGGTACTGCTACCTTTATGATTATGGGTGAGATCTGCACACGCCGTTGCCCATTCTGTGATGTTGGTCATGGAAAGCCAAATAAGCTTGATTTGAATGAACCTAAAAGCTTAGCTGAAGCTATTCATGAAATGAAATTACGATATGTCGTTATTACTTCGGTAGATCGAGATGACCTAAGAGATGGAGGAGCACAGCATTTTGCGGATTGTATCCGTGAAGCGAAGACTTTAAGTCCCGATCTTAAAGTAGAAGTTTTAGTTCCTGATTTTCGTGGAAGAATGCAAGTAGCGTTAGATATTCTTACCTCAACACCACCAGATGTTTTTAATCACAATATGGAGACTGTTTCACGACTCTATCGTGAGGCAAGACCCGGTGCTAACTATGATTGGTCACTTAAGTTATTACATGATTATAAGCGTTCTAATCCTAGCGTGCCGACGAAATCTGGTTTAATGGTAGGGCTTGGTGAAACCAAAGACGAGCTGATGAGAACACTTGACGATCTCAGAGCCCACGAGGTCGATA
>Ga0308004_10000513_pt1 | contig 18307 bp, 17 predicted proteins | sample Neamet38_FD_203156 | JGI IMG/M metagenome (GOLD analysis project Ga0308004, IMG submission 203156) | Marine microbial communities from water near the shore, Antarctic Ocean - #38 | ecosystem: Environmental > Aquatic > Marine > Unclassified | place: Southern Ocean | collected 2014-06-06 | reverse complement strand
ACAGGATATAAAATTTTCAACAACAGAAAAATGTACTACTTGCAAAGGAAATGGCTCAAAGCCAGGTCACTCTCCAGATAGATGTTCAGTTTGTGGAGGGAATGGTAAAGTGAGATCTAATCAAGGGTTTTTTACCGTTCAACAAACCTGTCCGCAATGTCAAGGAGCTGGTGAGGAAATTACCCACCCATGCACAGACTGTAACGGTCAAGGTAACAAACAAGCTTCAAAAAAAATATCAGTTACCATACCAAAGGGTGTTGATGATGGAACAAGGATAAGGTTAGCTGGTAAAGGTGAAGCTGGTATCAAAGGTGGGGCTAGTGGAGACTTATATCTATTTGTTAATGTCCATTCTCATGATCTTTTTAAAAGATCAGATGAAAATTTATTTTTTGAATTTCCAATTTCTATAGCTGATGCTGCATTAGGTACTACAATTGAAATACCAATAATTGATGGCGGAAGAGCAAAAATTAAAATACCAGATGGAACTCAAAATGGAAAACAGTTTAGATTAAAGGGCAAAGGAATGCCTTACATGCGTGGAAGTGGAAATGGTGATCTTTATGTTCAGGTGAATACCGAAGTTCCTATTTCATTAAACAAAGAACAAAAAGAACTACTTGAAAAATTTAGAGAAATTGAGAATGAGAAATCAAACCCCAGTATTAAAAAGTTCTTTCAAAAAGCCAAAAGTTTTTGGAAAAAGTAAAAGACTAATTAACCAAAAAAGGTTAATCTTTTTCTAGATGAAAAAAATTAATTTAGCAATTTCTGGTTGTCTTGGGAGAATGGGTCAACAACTTATTAAATCTACTAGGTCTAATAAAAACTTTAGATTAGTAACTCTTACAGAAAATAAGATTATTAATAAAAAGATAGCTGGAATTAAGCTTAATTTAAATACAGACCAGGCTTTTAAAAATACTGATATAATAATTGATTTTACAGTTCCTAATTGCACTATCGATATCCTTAAAATAGCATCAAGGCTAAAAAAAAGAGTAGTAATTGGAACAACTGGTTTTACTCAAAAAGAAGAGTCTTTAATTAAAGATTTCTCAAAAAAAATTCCTATTTTGAAAGCTGGTAACATGAGTTTAGGTGTTAATTTATTAATGCACTTAACTGAAATAGCTTCGAAATCACTGAATGAAGAATATTTAAGCAAAGTGTTTGAAGTTCATCATAAACATAAAAAAGATTATCCATCAGGAACTGCTTTGATGCTGGGAAAAGGAATAGCAGATGGTAAAAATAAGAAACTTTATAATTTAATTGGCAAAAAATTTTTAAATAAAGAATCTTTTCCCTATGGAAAAAAAATTAATTTTAATTCAATTAGAAAAGGTAAAATTATTGGAGAACATGAAGTTACATTTTCAAGTGGCAAAGAAATAATAAAATTGAATCACGAAGCTTTTGATAGAGCTTTATACTCGGATGGCGCCCTAACTGCTGCAAAATGGCTTATAAATAAAAAGCCTGGACTTTATTCAATGAGAGACATACTGAGTTTTGAATAATGAATGAAAAAGAAAGAGCTAAAAAAATACACAAGATTTTAAATAAAATTTATCCAACAACTCCTATCCCTTTAGATCATAGAAATAAATTTACCCTTTTAACATCGGTCCTTTTGTCGGCGCAATGTTCTGATCTAAATGTTAATAACGTAACTAGAAGCATATATTCAAAATATTATAAACCTGAGCATTTTGTAAAATTAGGTAGAAAAAAAATTGAAAGATTAATTAAAAGCATTGGCATCTTTCGAATTAAAGCAAAAAGTATTTATTTGATGTCTAAACAACTTTTAGAAAATCATGGGGGCAAAGTACCTAAAAGCTTCGAAGAGCTTGAAAAACTACCTGGCGTGGGCCATAAAACAGCAAGTGTAGTCATGTCTCAGGGTTTTGGCATACCGGCATTTGCAGTGGATACGCACATTCATAGGCTTGCTCAAAGGTGGGGCTTAACGAATGGAAAAAATGTTATTCAAACAGAAAAGGATCTAAAAAGATTGTTTCCTAAAAAAACCTGGAGCAAATTACATTTGCAGATAATTTATTATGGAAGAGAGTTTTGCAAGGCTAGGGAATGTTATGGTTTGACTTGTAAAATTTGTATGACTTGTTATCCTAATCGAAGAAATCCTATTAAAATAAAAAAAGCTTAATATGAAAATACTAGGAATTGGTAATGCAATTGTTGATGTTATATGCAAGGTAGATGATCAATACTTAGTAGATAATGAGTTAACAAAAAGTACAATGAAATTAGTTGATGAAAATGAATTTCACAAACTTTTATCGACCATTAAAATTGAGCAAACCGTCTCTGGTGGATCAGTTGCAAATTCAATTGTTGGACTATCTCAGTTAGGAAATGATGTTGGATTTATAGGTAAGGTTAATGCTGATGATTTAGGACAAAAATATGAAGAAGGTTTAACTAAAGAAAAAGTTCAATTTTTTTATAATAAAAAAAAAGAAAATTCGCCAACAGGAACTTGTTTAATTTTAATTACACCTGATGCTGAAAGAACTATGGTTACATTCCTTGGGATTGCAGGCAAAATAAACCAGAACGATATTAATGAAAAGTCTGTAAAAGAAAGTAAAATGATACTTTTAGAAGGATATTTGTGGGATGAGGGAGAACCAAAGTTAGCTTTTGATAAAGCAATGTCACTCTCTAATACTAAAGCAATGTCCTTATCGGATCAATTTTGTGTAGAAAGACATAAAGGTAATTTTTTAGATTTAGTTAAAAATAAACTCGATATTACATTTGCTAATGAACAAGAAATTAGATCATTAATAGATGCTAAAAACTTTGGAGATGTTACTGAATTTGGAAAACAATTGGGAAAACTTTTAATTATCACACGTGGTGAAAAAGGAAGTATTGCTATTAAAAATCAAGATATTGTAGAATGCCAAAGTAAACCTGATTTAAAAATTGTAGACTTAACGGGTGCTGGAGACCTCTTTGCAGCTGGTTTTCTTCATGGGTTCATTAACAATATTTCAACTAAAGAATGTCTTGAAAAAGGAACCGAAATGTCTTCAAAAATAATCCAAAAAGTTGGCGCTAGACTAAATTAACTCATTTTACTCTATAAAATACCCATTTTTGTGACTTAAAATAAAGTTTTCATCTTTAAATAAGTCGCTTATTTTTTTTCGTAATCTATAAATATGTGTTTCTACAGTATGAGTTTCCATGTTTACTGAATAACTCCATATATTTTTTTGTAGATCTGCAACATTGTGTTTAATTTTTAAATTATTTAAATATAAAATAATTTCAATCTCTTTTTCCGTTAACTTTAAATTTAAATTATCTTTAGAAAGGAATTTAGAATTTAAATTTAACTCATAACCTTTGATAATAATTTTAGACTGATGGGTGAATTTTAATTTTATTAACTTAATATTTATCAATTCTAGTAGTTTTTTTAAGGATAGGGGTAAGTCATCAAAATCTAGAAAATTCTTATCGGTAATTTTTTTATTTAGTAATAATTTAGGGTTAATTTTTGAAATTATTAAAAAATCTATTTTATCTAAATTATGGTTCTTATTAAAATCATGTTCATTTTCAAATTTAATTATTTTAAAATATAAATTTTCTTTTATCTCATCCAAGATTTCATATAATGAGTTAAGATTTATAATAAAAACATTTTGCATAATTATATTTAATATTTTCTATGATAATTCATGTGCCAAATAAAAACACTCTTATAATTGATGGTTTTAAATTGAAATGTTGTATTGGAAAAAATGGCTTAAATTCGAATAAAAGAGAGGGTGATTATTCAACACCTAAAGGTTTATTTAGTTTAAGAAAATTATATTTTAGAAAAGATCGCGTTGGTATTCCAAAATGCGAAATAGACAAAAAGGCTATAAAAAAAAATATGGCATGGTGTGATAAACCGAACAATAAAAATTATAATGAAGAAATTCAAACTCGTAATAAGGATTTGAAAGAACACTTATATAGAAATGATGATAAATATAATTATTTGATCTCAATTAGTCATAACCAGAATAAAATTCCAAATAGGGGCAGTGCTATATTTATTCACCTAACTGATGATTATAAACCGACAGCGGGTTGTATAGCGTTAAAGAAAAAAGATTTTGAAATTATATTAAAATTAATTAAAAAACATACCAAAATAAATATTGGTTAATTCCTGTTTCCAAAAATTTTAGAACCAATTCTTACATAAGTCGCGCCATGTTTCACTGCATTGAGATAATCGTTTGACATACCCATACTTAACTCTTTAACATTTATTTTCTGTGCAAGGTTTTTCATTTTTATAAAATACTTCTTGGTGTCTTCATCCTTAGGCGGTAAACACATCAGTCCAATAATATCTAAATCGAACTCGTTTACACATTTTTTGTAAAATTCATCAAGATCTGCTTCATCAATTCCATTTTTTTGATTTTCATTCCCGATATTAATTTGGATAAATATCTTTAACTTTTTTTTTATCTTATTTTGCTCTTCAGAAATCTTCTTTGCTAGTTTTAAACTATCCAACGAATGGATATAGTCAAACAAGGGCACTACAAGCTTGACTTTTTTTGATTGTAGTTTGCCTATCATGTGCAGTTGTAAATGCTTAAAATCTTGCTTAATTCCTTTCCATTTTTCAATTGCTTCTTGAACTTTATTTTCACCAAAATGGATTTGTCCATGGTTGATTAATGGCAATATTTCATTAATTGGAAATGTTTTGCTAACAGCTATTATATTAAGCTCTGTATTTTCTATCTTTAATGTATTTTGTATAGAAACTAGATTATTAATACTTTGATGCAAAAAAAATTACCTAAAATTTACTTGTTTGTTGAGAACTTTAATCTTTCTGATTTAAATAACTTAAATAAAAACATTTCAATTATTTATCGTAATTATAAAAAAAAACCAGACGAAAGTACAATATTATCCCTAAAGAACTATTGTAGAGTTAATAAAAGGAAATTTTATTTAACCATTGATATTAAAATGGCTATAAAATATCAACTAAATGGTGTTTATATTCCATCTTTTATTAGGACTAGTAATTTTAATTTTTTCTCAAAACCAAAAAATTTTTCAATCATAGGCTCAGCACATAATAAAGCAGAAATTAAAGTAAAAGAAAATCAAGGTTGTAGTTTAATCTTCTTAGCACCAACCTTTAAGGTAGACAAAAAAAACGGTTATCTCGATGTTAATAAATTTAACTTACTAGCTCTAGGCAGTAAAAGTAATTTTATTGCTCTTGGGGGGATAAACAAAAATAATATTAAAAAATTAAATCTCTTAAATTGTGATGGTTTTTCAGGAATTTCTTGGATAAAAAAAAACGGCCTAAAAAAATTTAGGCCGTTTTTAAATAATTTAAGTACTGATAACTAAAATGATAAACCTAAAGCAATTTCAGTTACGTCAATAGCGGCCGCATCATTGTCATACCCTGGATTTTTAGTTTGCATTTGGTAAGCTTTAAAAGACATACCACCCATTGAGTAAGCGATTTGAAGCGCTCTTGTTTTTTTCGTAACATCTGCAATAGCAGTAGCTGAGTCAACTTGACCATCATAAGTATCTTCAGTTTCAGTCAATGATACCGACAGATTTTCGTTTATGTTGTAAGCAATAGACATAGTATCACTTTCAAATATACCCGCTGCTGTTCTTACTACTTTTGCTGCATCTACAGCTTCAGCTGCACCAGTAACTCCTGAATCTAGGTAAGATTCTGAGTAACCGAATGATACTGGTCCATAGCTGTAATTAGCATACCAAACACCTTCGAAAGCGTCTCTAACACTGTCACCAGCAACTTTAGATACATTTGATCTTTCACTACCGTAAACACCAACTTTTAATGCATCGTAAGCCATAGTAACACCTAACGATGTACCATCTCTGAAAGTCTCAGAGTAAGTTCCTTGTCCACCGTCACCAGCTCCTGAGTCACTTGCATTTGGAGAGTATTCTAAATCAAAAGACATAGTTGCTCCCGAAAAATCAAATGATGGTGAGTTATAAACTAATGAACCACTATCCATTTGATTACCAACTAAGTTAGCACTGTTTTGATTTGAATCAGATGTTTGCTCATATGCTTGAGGTACTTCCTCATCATACTTGTAACTTGCTCCACCCGTATCAGAACCAGTACTAATAGTTCCTAAAGAACCCATAGTTAATGATGTGTAAGATGAAGATACAGTCATAGTATCAGTAGTTGTTGTAGATACTACAAAAGTCCAACCATTGTCTAATTCACCTTTTCCAGTGAAACTAACATCTTTATCTGAACCGATTTGTTTGTTGGTAAGACCATCTGCTGCTTTACCAGTTTTGTAAGTAACATTAGCAGAACCTGTCACTGCCATTTCACCTGCTTGAGCACTAACTGCAACTAGCGAACCTGCTAATGCTGAAAGACCCAATTTTTTTAGATTTGTCATATTTTTCCTTTGTTATTATTATTCATACGAATTCAGTATATTTAGCAAAAATAATTCTAAATATTTGTTTTAATTGCTTAATTATTAATATTTTTACGTAATGTGATAAAATTACCACATACAGTCAATTTTTTTGTTGAAATTCAATAAAACAAATGGTTTTTGCACTATAAATGCATTTTATAAAAAAATATTTTATCTTTTTAACCCTAATTTTACTAATTTTTTCTGGATGTTCTAGTAACATTTTTAGAAGAGCCGATGTCAAAGATGTTCCTATAAACGTTAATCAAAGAGTTGCGAAAAATATAGAAGAAGGAAGAGGGATTAGGTTTGGCAAAGGATCTTTTAAAGGTGGCACCTTTGATTTCGCCTCTTCAAATGAATTATGGAGAGCATCTATGGATGTCTTAGACTTTGTTCCCTTTTCAAATGCAAGTTACTCTGGTGGAGTTTTAATAACAGAATGGTTTGATGGTAACTCAAATAAAAACGGGAAAAGAGAGTTAAAAATCACAGTAAGATTTTTAACTAATGAAATTAGATCAGATGCACTTGATATTAGTATCCATGAGAGAAAATGTCAAAACAACGGAACTGGTTGTAGTGTTAATAAAATTACCTCTAAATTAGAGCCTGAGATAAAATTGGCCATTCTTAAACGTGCAGCAACTTTGCAAAAAAATCAGTTTTCAAAAAATGCCACTGAATATCGTGGTAAATCCCCTTTTAAAGAAAAAGAGGGGCCCTAATAAAAAATTAAATAGTTTTATTATTTGTGACCAGATATAATTTTAGAGTTGTTGAAAAAAAGTGGCAAAATTATTGGGTTAAAAATAATTCCTTTTTAAGCTCAGTAGATAAAAATAAAAAAAAATTTTATTGTCTTGAAATGTTTCCTTACCCATCAGGTAAAATTCATATGGGTCATGTTAGAAATTATACTATTGGTGATGTGTTAGCTCGTTTTAAGATGATGCAAGGATATAATGTTTTACACCCTATGGGTTGGGATTCTTTTGGTATGCCCGCTGAAAATGCAGCTAAACAAAATAATTTAGATCCAAAAAAGTGGACTGAAACTAACATTAAAACAATGAGAAACCAATTAAAGCAATTGGGGCTATCAATTGATTGGGATAAAGAAATATCAACTTGTTCACCCGAATATTATAAACACCAACAAGCTTTTTTCTTAGAATTATATGACAAGGGTCTTGTCTATAGAAAAGAAAATTATGTAAATTGGGATCCAGTTGATGAAACTGTTCTTGCTAACGAACAAGTAATTGACGGAAGAGGTTGGAGATCTGGCGCCTTGGTGGAGAGAAAAAAATTAAACCAATGGTTTTTTAATATATCAAAATTTTCTGATGAACTATTAGAGGGTCTAAAAGCACTTGATGAGTGGCCTAATAAAGTAAAAACCATGCAAAAAAATTGGATAGGGAAATCTTTTGGGTGTGAAATTGATTTTCAAATAGAAAGCTCTTTACCAGTTAAAAGTATTAAATGCTTTACTACAAGACCAGATACATTGTTTGGCTTTTCCTTCTTGGCGGTATCTGTTGACCATCCAGTAGCAAAATTTTATGAAAATGATGAAAAATTTTTAGCCTTTAAAGAAGAATGTTCAAAAACTGGCACCACAGAGGAATCTATCGCCCAAGCAGAAAAGTTGGGATTTTTAACAACCTTAAAGGCTATTAATCCTTTAGACACGTCTATGAAAGTACCTGTATTTTTTGCAAATTTTGTATTAATGGATTATGGTTTTGGAGCTATATTTGGTTGCCCGGCACATGACCAGAGAGATTTTGATTTTGCAAAAAAATATAATTTAAATTATATTTCAGTAATTGACCCAGTCAATGAAAAGGATAAAACTGGGTTAGATAACAAGGCCTACACAGGGCCTGGCAAAATAATTAACTCTGCATTTTTAAATAACTTAACTGCACCGAATCAGTCTATTTTAGAGACAATCAAAATTTTGGAAGAAAAAAAGTTAGGAAAAAAAAAAATTAATTTCAGATTAAAAGATTGGGGTGTCTCAAGACAAAGATATTGGGGGTGTCCCATTCCAATTGCTTACAATAATAAAAATGAAATTGTTAAAATTCCCTTAGATGATCTACCTGTAAAATTACCTGACAATATAAACCTAAATACTAAAGGCAATCCTCTAGATCATCAAAAAGACTGGTTTAAAATACAAATTAATGGTGAAGAATGTAAAAGAGAAACAGACACTTTAGATACATTCGTTGATTCGTCATGGTATTTCTTAAGGTTTTGCTCAAGCAAAAATACTACAGAAGGGTTTGACCTGGATGAAGTCAAATACTGGATGCCTGTAGATCAATACATTGGGGGGGTTGAGCACGCAATTCTTCACCTTTTGTATTCAAGATTTTTTATGCGTGCAATAAAATATGAAAGAAAAGAATTTATAAATCCAGAACCTTTTAAGGGTCTTTTTACACAAGGGATGGTTTGTCACGAAACCTACAAAAATAAAAATAATCAATGGTTAAGCCCTGATGAAATAGAAACAAATGATAAAATTAATTTTTATCTAAAGGGAATGCCTGGTGAAAAAGTAAAAGTTGGCACAAGTGAATCAATGTCTAAGTCAAAAAAAAATACAGTAGATCCAGAAAAAATAATTACGAATTATGGAGCAGATGCTGTGAGGCTTTTTATTTTATCAGATAGTCCTCCTGAAAAAGATGTGCAATGGTCTGATCAAGGCATGCTGGCTTCTTACAAATTCATCCAAAAGTTTTGGTTACTACATAAAAAAATTATCTCAATAATTTTACTAAAAAATGAAGATGAAAATGGAGATTCAAAGTCAATGGACTCTTTTACCAATACAATGATTGATAAAATTACAAAAAGTATAGAAAAATTTCATTATAATGTAATTGTGGCAAATTTTCATGAAACTTATAATTACTTGAATAAAGAGATTGAAAAACCAATCAATTATCTAAGCTTATCTAAAAACTATAAAAAAATATTAAGCTTAATGCATCCTGTAATGCCCCACCTTATAAGTGAATGCTTGGCCGAACTAGACCCAAAAATAAAACATGAATGGCCGACGGCTGATTATAAAAAAATATTAAATATAAACTTTAATATAGTAGTTCAAATTAATGGAAAAAAAAGAGCTATAATTAATTTAGATGATAAAATTTCTGAGAGCGAATTAATTTTAAAGATTAAAGAAGACCCTCTAATAAATAAATTTATCGGAGATAAAGAATTTAAAAAGACTATTTATATTAAAAATAAATTGATAAACATAATTATCTGATGAAAAAAACAACCTTAATAATGATGGCATTTATGATGTTGACTAGTTGTGGGTATAAAACAGTGTATTCAAATAAAAACTTTAATTTCAATATTACAAAAATTGAAAAACTCAAAGAGGATAAATTAAATTTAAAAATTGAAAAAAAATTAAAAAATTTTTCAAATAATAAAGCCTTAAAAAAAATTTCACTTAAAACAGATGCAGAAAAACAGATCACAATAGTTTCGAAAGATACACGGGGCGATCCTTCACGTTATCAAATGACTATAAAATTAAGTCTAACTGGAGTTGATGATCAGAACAAAAGAATAAACCAGAATATTGTACAACAATTTAGTTACAATACCAATTCTAATAGATTTGCATTAAATCAATACGAAAAAGAGATTGAAGAAATATTGATTAATAAAATTATCGAGAAGACAATAATTTACTTGTCAAAATTTTAAAATGATTGTCAAGTCATTCGACATTAAAAAAAATATAATAAATAATAAATTTTTTTTATTCTATGGAGAAAATCAAGGTTATAAAAGTCAAGTAATAGATGAAGAGTTTAAAAAAAATGCAGAAAGTGTTTACCTCTATGAAGAAAATGAAATTTTAAGCAATAAAGAAAATTTTTTTACAAGTCTTTTATCAAAATCATTTTTTGAAAATGAAAAATTAGTTTTAGTCAATCGAGCTACTGATAAAATAAAAGAAATGGTAGAAGAAATTATAGAAAAAAATATTGATGGAGTTGTTTTAATTTTAAATTCAAATTCCCTTGAAAAAAAATCAAAATTGAGAGCACTTTTTGAAAAAAGTAAGTTAGCTGTATGTGTTCCATTCTATGAAGATAATAACCAAACGTTATCAGCAATAATACGTCAATTTTTTAGAGATAATAAGATCTCAATTTCTCAACAAGTTATCAATTTAATTGTAGGAAGATGTCGTGGAGACAGACAAAACCTAAATAATGAACTTGAAAAGATTAAAAGCTATGCTCAAAATAAAAACAAGATTGAAATACAAGATATTCTTAAGCTTACAAATTTAGCTGAGAATTATAGTGTGTCTGAATTGGTAGATAACTGCTTATCTAAAAATAAAAATAAAACTATTAATATACTAAATGAAAATAACTATTCCTCAGAGGATTGTGTGCTTATTACTAGAACACTTTTAATGAAGACAAAAAAATTAGCCAAATTAAGTAAGGAATATATGCGAATAAAAAATCTAGATGCCACAATTGCGGGATTTAAGCCACCTATTTTTTGGAAAGACAAAGAGGCAGTAAAACAACAAATTAAAGGTTGGTCCTATAGTAAAATTGAAAAATTAACTTATGAGATTAATGAAATTGAATTATTAATTAAAAGATATCCTCAAAATTCAATTAATATTTTATCAGACTTTATAATAGAGAAAACTTCTTCAGTTAGTAATTAGATTTTACAATCATGATTATTTTATTTAATTGATCAATATCCTTATATTCAAAAATAAGTGATCCAGTATTATTTTTTCTATTTTTTATTAGAACATTGAGACCAATCTTTTCTCTAATTGAATTTTCTAACGATTGTAAATTGATATCTCTTGGTCCTTTCAGAGATTTTTTTTTTATCTTAAAAATTTTAACAAAGTTTTCTGCTTGTCGAACAGAAAGGTTTTTCTCAAATATTTTATTTGCAATAAATTCTGCATTATCAAGGCCGACTAAAATTTTTGCATGACCTGGGGTTATTTTTTTTGTTTCAATTAATTTTAATACATTTTCTGGTAGTGTTAAAAGCCTTAAGAAATTGGCTATGTGGCTTCTACTTTTCCCAATAAATTTAGCTACTTTTTCTTGATCATAGGAGAAATCCTCAATAAGCCTTTGATAACCTCGTGCTTCTTCTATTGCATTAAGATCGTTTCTTTGAACATTTTCAATAATCGCAAGTTCTAATGATTTTAAATCATCAACATCTGTTATTACGACGGGCACTACATGAAGGCCTGCTTTTTGGGCTGCTAGCCATCTTCTCTCACCAGCAATTATTTCATATTTGGCATTATTATCAGATGACTTTCTAACAATTATTGGCTGGATTATTCCCCTTTCTTTTATGGAGTTTGATAAATCTTGCAAGTCATCTTTCTCAAAAATTTTTCTAGGTTGAAACTTGTTACTAACAAGATCGCTTATGGATAATTTATTAACATTTATTTCTGTTTTCGTTTCACCTATTAACGATGACAGTCCTCTACCTAAACCTTTCTTTATTTTGGTTGTATCCATTATGCTGCGCTCCCTGTTTTTTTTTCTTGATTAATAAATTCATCTGTAAAACTAAAATATGATTTACTTCCTGGGCATGATTTGTCATAAATTAAAACCGGCATACCATGGGATGGAGCCTCAGACAGTCTAACATTTCTTGGAATGATGGTGAGATAAACTTTTTCCTTAAAATAGTCTCTTGCCTCTTTTTCAACTTGTGATGAAAGCTTGTTTCTCTTGTCATACATGGTCAAAAGAATTCCCCTAATTTTTAATTCGGGATTTAAGTTAACTTTTATCCTCTCTATGGTCTTCATTAGTTGAGTTAATCCCTCTAAAGCAAAAAATTCTGTCTGTAACGGTACCAAAAGTGAATCAGACGACACTAAAGCCATAACCGTAAGTAGACTTAATGATGGTGGACAGTCTATAAGAATATAATCATAGCACCCTCTAGAATCATTCAAATACAGCCCTAATTTAACCTTCAGTATGAAGGCTCTTTCATTGTCGCTAGCTGTTTCTACTTCTAGTCCTGATAAATCAACATTAGATGTGATAATATCTAAATTTTCAAACTCTGTTTTTTTAATCACCTCTGAAATTGTCTTTGTTCCATTCAGTGCACCATAAATTGTGTTACTAGAATTTTCTAAGTTAGATAGACCAAGACCTGTGGTGGCATTTCCCTGTGGGTCTAAATCAATTACTAAAACTTTTTTTTTTTGCTGAGCTAAGCCAGCAGCAAGATTGATTACAGTTGTTGTTTTTCCAACCCCACCCTTTTGATTTATTATAGAAATTATTTGCATTTTAATTCTTATGTTTTTTTTTAATATTTTTTATATTTAAAAAAAATGAATCTTCGCTTGTAATACTTTTTTTCTTTTCAAAGTCAAAGTTCCACACTTTTAAAGTTTCTTCTAAAATTTGTTCTCCATTTTTACCCATGAATAGAATTAAATTTTTATAGCTACTGAAATTTTTATAAACCAATTCCAGTATTATTGGCAAAGGTTTAAATGCTCTTGCCATTATAGTGCCTGACTCTAAATTTTGTGTCTCAAAAATATTTTTTTGTATAACTTCTGTATTTAATTTTAAGTCTCTAGACACTTTTCTGAGAAAAGAGCTCTTATGGTGACTTTTTTCATATAAATTCACCTTTACTGATTTTTTTAAATTTTTGATCATAATTGCTATGACTATTCCAGGCATGCCTCCACCTGAACCTATGTCTGTTATTATACTACTATTTAAATCAACAAAATCAAGTATTTGAGCTGAATCTACTATGTGACGCTCTCTAATAACATCATTTTTAGCAGTTTCTTTGCTTATAATATTTATTTCTTCATTTCCTTTTTGAAGCATAGCAATAAAGCTCTCAAAACCCATAAATGTTTCACGTGGAACATTTTGATCTTTTAGTAGTGGATATTTTTTTAAAAGTTCTTCCATTAAGCTATAAGCTTAATAGACTTTCTTTTTACATGTGACAACAAAATATAAACAGCTGCCGGTGTTATACCGTCTATTCTAAGTGCTTGTCCCATTGTTTTTGGTTTTATTTGTTTGAATTTGGCTTTTACCTCGTTTGAAAGCCCTGAAAGATCGTTATAGTTAATTGCATCTGGTATAATTAGATTTTCATCTCTTTTAAAAGCTAATATATCTGCCTTCTGTTTCTTAAGGTATCCTCTGTAGTGGGCATTTATTTCTATCTGCTCATCTATTTTTTTATCAAAAAAAGGTATGTCAGGCCAAATTCCTCTAATTTTTTTCATATCAACTCCTTTTTGAGTTAATATTTCATTTGATTTTCTTAAAACACCATCTTTTGCTATTTTTATATCAAATTCTTTAATTTTTGTTGGTGATATTGATAATTCGGACATTTTTTTTGTTATTATCTTTAATTTAGATTCTTTATCTTTAAATAAATTCTCTCTTTCTTTGAAAATTAATCCAATATCGATACCTTTGTTTGTTAGTCTTTGATCGGCATTATCTGCTCTTAAACTTAATCTATATTCTGCTCTTGAGGTAAACATTCTATAAGGTTCAGCAACACCTTTCGTTATTAAATCATCAATCATAACTCCGATGTAGGCATCTGACCTATCTAAAATAAAAGGTTCCTCCCCCTTGAAAGATAGAGCAGCATTTATCCCTGCAATCAAACCTTGGGCAGCAGCCTCCTCATAACCCGTAGTCCCATTTATCTGTCCTGCCAGATATAAATTTTGTATTTTTTTTGTTTCAAGAGTTAAAAATAGCTCCCTAGGATCTATATAGTCATATTCTATAGCATATCCTGGCCTAATTATTTTAACATTTTCTAAACCACTGATATTATTACATATTTCTTGTTGAACTTCCAGTGGAAGTGATGTGGATATACCATTTGGATATATAGTATGATCATTTAACCCTTCTGGCTCTAAATATATTTGATGTCGGTCCTTATCAGCAAACTTTACTATCTTATCCTCTATCGAAGGACAATATCTTGGTCCAACTCCTTGAATACTTCCAGAGTACATGGCACTTCTATTTAAATTTTTTTGGATTATTTTATGAACCTTTTCATTCGTGTAAGTCATTCGACATGAAACCTGTTTGTTCAAAGATTTTTTAGTTAGAAAAGAAAAGAAGTAGGGATCCTCATCTGCAAACTGTTCTTCTAAGTTCTCATACTTGATTGTTCTTGCATCCAACCTTGGTGGTGTTCCAGTCTTAAGCCTTCCTACCTTGAAGTCATATTTTTCAAGTTGTTCACTTAAACCCGTAGAGGGCTTCTCATCAAATCTTCCAGCTGGCGTTCTCTCATCACCAATATGAATTAGCCCATTTAAAAAAGTGCCGGTTGTTAGAATTAACTTGCCACATAAAACTTTTTTACCCGACTTTGTTTCAAAACCATTTATAGTGTTTTTATCAAAAATAAATCTTACTACTGGATCAGCAAAAATGCTTAAATTACAGTAGTTTAAGAGCTTTTGTTGCATATATTTACGATACAATGATCTATCTGATTGAGTTCTAGGTCCTTGAACAGCGGGGCCTCTACTTCTATTTAATAGTCTAAATTGTATACCTGATTTATCTGCAACCTCTCCCATTACACCATCTAGAGCATCGATTTCTCTAACTAGGTGACCTTTACCAAGACCTCCTATTGCAGGGTTACAAGACATCTCACCTATGGTTTCAATTTTGTGGGTGAACAAAGCTGTGCTAACTCCAAGACGTGCAGAAGCTGCAGCTGCTTCACATCCTGCATGACCACCTCCAATTACAACCACATCAAATGACAGATCTTTTTTCATAACTTAAATTTATAACCGATCAAATATTTTACAAGACGAGAGTGAAAAATAATAAGTACACTTAAGAAATTGATCTAGATTGAAATAAACTGAAAAATTATTAATAAATTTATCAAATAAGTTATGTTTATCAACGATAAGTGTCCAAAATTGGTTAAAAAGTCCAGTAAAAACGGTATTTGATAAAAAAAAAAATTTGTTGATACTGTTTGTTTATTTAAGCAAAAATGACTTTAAAAAAAATTTTATTTATTTTCCAATACAAAAATCACTAAAAATACTGCCTAGTATTTCCTCAACATCCACTTTTCCAACTATCATTCCTAAATGTCGAGTTGCTAAACGAAGATCTTCAGCCGCTTTATCAAAATCTTCTGCTGCATTTTTTTCTTCAAATTTTTTTAGGTAATTTAAACTTTGCTCAAGGTGTTGTCTGTGTCTTTCACGGGTAATTAAAATATCTTCACTTGTTATAAATTTATTTTTTAATTTATTTTTAATCTTTAAGATTAAATCTTCCAAGTTGAGATTTTTTTTTACTGAAATTAAAACGTATTCAAGTTTTTTTATTTCTATATTTAAATCTTCATTTAAAAGATCAGATTTATTAATTACAAGAATTGCATTTTCATCCATCAATTCTTTTAAAACTCCTTTAAAATCAAGGCTTTTACCATCTATAACAATAAGTTTTAAATCAGCATCTTCTGCCTTTTTAAGTGCTAATTTTATTCCCTTCTTCTCTATTTCATTTTTAGAATCTCTAATTCCTGCAGTATCAGAAACTACAACTGGATAGCCATCAATATTTAAGTGCGTCTCGATTACATCTCTTGTTGTTCCGGCTATTTCTGAAACAATTGCTGCATCTCGATTTGAAAGATGATTTAGCAAACTAGATTTTCCAGCATTGGTTGGTCCTATGATTGCAATCTTAAAACCTTCTCTAATTCTTTCACCAACCTTCTGATCGTCTAAAATTTTTTTTATATTTAAGATTACCTCATTGGAAATTTTTTTAATATTTTTCAGAATATCTTTGGGCAAATCTTCATCTGGAAAATCTATTTTTGCCTCCACATGTGATAAAATTTTTAAAAGTTTTTCTCTTAAACTATTAAATCTATCCGCAGACTTTCCGTTCATAATTTTTATTGCTTGCTGTCTTTGAATTTCAGTTTCTGCTGATATTAAATCTGCAATGCTCTCTGCTTTGAGTAAATTTATTTTTCCATTTTGAAATGCCAACTTGGTAAACTCACCCGGCTCAGCTAGACGACAATTTTCAACCGCTGAAATAGAGTTGTGCAGAGCATCAACTACTGCTTTGCTTCCATGTATATGGAATTCCGCCATATCTTCACCTGTGTAGCTCTCAGGCCCAGGAAACCATAGTATTATACCTTCATCAATAAGCTCAGAAGTGTTGATTTTATTGATTTTTCGTAGAGTAGCAACTCTTGGTTCTGGAACTGTTGTGTTAGTTAGTAATTTAATTACTCTTTTGGTATCTTCTCCTGAAACTCTAACAATTGCTATTCCAGAAATTCCGGGACCAGTCGATAAGGCATAAATTGTCATACCAATATTATAACTTCTATTTTGCGGTTCTGTAAAACTTTAAATTAATAGGTAAGGGGTAGTCGGTGTTAAGCTGGTTTATTCATCGAGCTAAAGAAATCTGCATTGCTTTTTGTTTCTTTTAGTTTTGAATTAATAAACTCTATTGCATCCATAGTTCCCATGGGACTGATAATTCTTCTTAACACATTCATTTTTGAAAGATCATCTTTATCAAAAAGTAATTCTTCTCTTCTTGTTCCAGATTTTGTTATATCGATTGCTGGGTAAATTCTTTTCTCTGCAATCTTTCTATCAAGAACAGTTTCACTATTTCCTGTTCCTTTAAATTCTTCAAAAATAACTTCATCCATTCTCGATCCTGTATCAATCAGGGCGGTTGAGATAATTGTTAAAGATCCACCTTCTTCAATATTTCTTGCAGCACCAAAAAATCTTTTTGGTCTTTGTAATGCATTTGCATCAACACCTCCTGTTAAAACTTTTCCAGAACTTGGTATCACGGCATTATAAGCTCTTCCTAGTCTTGTTATTGAGTCTAATAAAATCACCACATCTTTTTTATGCTCAGTTAGTCTCTTTGCTTTTTCTATTACCATTTCAGCAACGGCAACATGCCTAGAAGCAGGTTCATCAAATGTAGAGCTAATAACCTCTCCTTTAACTGTTCTTTTCATGTCAGTTACCTCTTCTGGTCTTTCATCTATCAATAAAACCATCAAGTAACTTTCTGGATAATTTTTAGCAATTGAATTCGCAATACTTTGTAGAATCATTGTCTTACCAGCTTTAGGCGGCGAAATAATTATTGATCTTTGACCTTTTCCAATCGGGCTTACAAGGTCAATTAGTCTTGGGGTTAAGTCAGGTTTTTTTTCAATTTTAGTTGTCTCAACCTCCATCACCATTTGTTGATCAGGGTAGAGTGGTGTTAGGTTGTCAAAAGCAATTTTGTGACGAGCTTTTTCTGGTTCTTCAAAATTTATTTTTTCTACTTGCAGTAATGCAAAATATCTTTCTCCTTCTTTTGGTGCTCTTACAGGTCCCTCAACAGTATCTCCGGTTCTCAAACCAAATTTTCTTATTTGACTTGGACTAATATAAATATCATCTGGCCCAGCTAAATAGTTTGATTCCATTGCTCTTAAAAAACCAAATCCGTCTTGTAATAATTGCAAAACTCCCGCCCCTGTTATCTCTTCTTTTTCTGCAACTTTTTTTAATATAGCAAATAAAATTTCTTGTTTTCTAAGTGTGCTAGCATTTTCAATCCCAAGTTTTTCTGCTTGCGTAATTAATTGTTCAGATGATT
>Ga0308004_10000511_pt1 | contig 18368 bp, 17 predicted proteins | sample Neamet38_FD_203156 | JGI IMG/M metagenome (GOLD analysis project Ga0308004, IMG submission 203156) | Marine microbial communities from water near the shore, Antarctic Ocean - #38 | ecosystem: Environmental > Aquatic > Marine > Unclassified | place: Southern Ocean | collected 2014-06-06 | reverse complement strand
AGTTTTAAAAATTTTATCTTCTTCAGCAAGCATCCTCTTAAAATCTTTCAATTTAATATGGTCAAAATTTAATAAGTGTAAAAAACCATGAATAAAAATTTTAGCTACTTTCATCTTAAACTCCAAAGTGTTTAGGATTTTTGGTTTATTTATAAACTCATAACTAATAACAATATCTCCGATATAGGGTGACTTTTTTATATTGAGCTTTTTTTCGGAAGGAAAAGATAAAACATCTGTTGATTTATTTTTGTTTCTAAATTTATTATTTAATTTTTTAATGTTTTTGTTGTTTGAGAGTAACATTGTTAAACTTACTTTATGTTTAGCAAACCTATATTTTTTAGGAAATGATCTTACTAAAGTGTTAAAAAAGATATTTTTTTTTTTAATCTTTTTGCTCCAAAGATTGCTCTCTGAAACTACATCAATACTAATCATTTTCTTGATCTGAATACGCTTTTACAATCTTAGAAACTAGTGGGTGCCTAACCACGTCAGAATGATCAAAATCTACTACTGAAATTTCGTTTAAGTGCCCTAATAATTTTTTAGACCTACTTAATCCAGACATATTTTTGTGGGGCAAATCAATTTGTGATGGATCACCATTTATAACAATTTTTGAATTTTCTCCAATACGTGTTAAAAACATTTTAATCTGCGTATCTGTTGCATTTTGTGCTTCATCTAAAATTGCAAAAGAATTTTTTAAAGTTCTGCCTCTCATAAATGCTAGTGGTGCTATTTCAATATCACCTATCTCGATCATTTTTTGAATTTTTTCAAAATCAAAAAGATCATAAAGAGAATCATACAATGGTCTTAAATAGGGATCCACTTTTTCTTTCATATCTCCTGGTAAAAAACCTAATCTTTCACCAGCTTCTACTGCTGGTCTAGATAAAATAATTCTTTCAATTTTCTTATCGAGTAATAATGTTAACCCTACTGCAACTGCCAAAAATGTTTTTCCTGTTCCTGCAGGACCTGCTGAAATTACAATGTCACTTTGTCTTAAAGCTCTAACATATTCTTTTTGCTTTTCTGATCTTGGAATAACTGATTTTTTTGGAGTCTTAATTATATCTGAAACATTATTATTTTTTACTTTTTCTTCAATCATAAATTTATCTATTGAAGAGATTATATCTTTTTTTTCTATACTACCATTATTTACAAACTGATTAGCTAAAAATTGAATAGCATTTTTTGTAATCTCATTTTTCTCCAGAGTTGATTTTATCAAAATAGAATTACCCCTAGAAAATAGACTTGTATTGGTGATTTTTTCTAGTTCCTTTAGATTCTCATTAAATTCTCCAACTACACCCATTAATAATTCATTATCTTGAAATATAACACTTAAAGAATTATTGTCTGAGTAAACAAATTTTAGTTTAGGATTAATTTTTTTTAAAATTGTGTTATTCAACTTTTAAGCTACCTTTTTTTTATAACTTTCTTTTAATTTACCAAACAAACTGTTTTGATTACTACTAGTTATTTCAACCTCTACAACCTTTCCTATATTCTCTAGATTGCCATCAAAAATTACTGAAGTCATATATTCCGTTCTACCAAATAATTTTACTCCATCTTTCATTTTATTTTCAACTAAAACATTAACTATTTTATTTTCTAGAGATTTATTTTTTTCTATTTGGTTGTTAAATAATTTTTTTTGGATTATCTCTAATCTCTCCTTGGATTTATTTTTATCAACTAGAGCAAGATCAGCAGCTACTGTGCCAGGTCTTGGGCTAAAGATAAATGAATAAGAGTTGATAAACTTTACCTTTTCTATCAATTCCATTGTGTTTTTAAAGTCTTCATCGTTTTCTTCTGGATAGCCAATAATAAAATCACTTGAAAATTCTATATTGGGATTAATTTTTTTTAACTTTTCATAAATCATTAAATATTCTTCAATAGTATGTTTTCTATTCATTAATTTTAAAATTTTATTTGATCCACTCTGTACTGGTAAGTGTACTAAAGGCATTAATTTAGTTGATCCTTTATAAACATTTATTAAATCACCAGTCATGTCTTTAGGGTGAGATGTCGTAAATCTAACTCTCTCTAACTTATCAAAATTTTCTATCTCTAGTAATAAATCAGATAACCTATATTTTTTATTCTGATCTTTATAACTATATGCATTAACATTTTGCCCTAATAGAATAATTTCTTTAGCCCCACTTTTAACTATTTCTTTGGCTTCATTAATTATTTGATCAAATGGACGGGAATATTCAGGCCCACGTGTATAAGGAACAACACAAAAATGACAAAACTTATCACACCCTTCTTGGATTGTTAAAAAAGAGGATATCTTACTATCTTTATTTTTAATTTTGCTTAAATAATTAAATTTTGAAATAGTATCGAATTCTGTCTCTTCTTCTTTTTTCTTGCTATTGGTATGCTTTTGTATGGCATCATTAATTTTATGATATGACTGTGGTCCAATCACTATATCAATATAGGGCTCTCGCTTTAGCATCTCTTGATTTTCTGCTTGAGCAACACATCCAGTAACAATCACAATTGGTTTTTTTTTTGATCTAAAAATTTTTTTCACTCTTCCAATTTCATGATAAACTTTTTCTTTTGCTTTATCTCTGATGTGACAAGTATTTAAGAGGTAACAATTTGCATCCTCATACTTATCTGTTTTTTTAAAGCCTATTTTTTTAACTATATCAAATATACGATTTGAATCATATTCGTTCATTTGACAACCAAAGGTTTTAATGAATATTTTTTTCAACATTAAGTTAGGATTTTTTTTTTACCCCATATAATTCTAATTTATGGTCCACTAATCGATAACCATATTTATCTGCAATTTTTTCCTGCAGTTTTTCAATTTCTTCATCAACAAACTCTATAATTTCTCCTGACTTAACATCTATTAGATGATCATGATGACCTTCATTTAACTCTTCATATCTGGCTTTACCACCCTTAAACTCATGCTTTGCTAAAATTCCAAGTTCTTCAAATAGTTTTACCGTTCTATAGACTGTTGCAATACTAATCTTTGAGTCAATTTTTGAAACTCTATTATAAAGTTCATCTACATCAGGGTGATCATTTGACTCTGACATAATTTTAGCAATAATTTTTCTTTGATCTGTAAGCTTAACTCCTTTAGCTAAACATTTTTGTTCAATATTTTCTGACATAGTTAATTTTAACTTAAATAAATAGGATTAATCAAATTCTTTTTAATTTTATATTTTTCACATAATCTTGGTACATTAGCATGTGCAGTACCCTCAGATTCCTTAAAATCATTGAAACTAAAGCAATAATAATGAATTTTTCTTGTCAGAAACAAAGCTTTGACTGTTGATAGGGAATTTCTAATTCCAGCAAAACTACCAGGCCCTCTATTAACATATATAACATCTATATCATCTAATGAACTTTTGTTATTTTTCAAAAATTCATTAATTAAAATCATCATTTTTTCAAAATTAATTTTACTATTTTCATGACTACAAGTATAAATATTTACACCTACAATGAATGTTAAAATAATTTTATCTCTAGCAGCGTCTATTATTAAGTTATTCATTATAATATCATTATTTGCCTCCAACTCTAAAGCAGAAGAGCAGAATATCAAATCTTATTCTGATGATAAGGGTATTCTTTCATTGATGTTTCATAGGTTTGATGAAAATAAATATCCCTCAACTAATATCCAAATGGATGTTTTTAAACAACAAATCACAATAATCAGAAACTCAAATTATAACTTTTATAACCCTAAAGATTTAGAAAAAAATTTTTTTATTAAAAAATCAGAAAAAAAAATACTTATTACCATAGATGATGCATTCTCTTCATTTTATAAAATTGCCTGGCCTTATTTAAAAAAAGAAAAAATTCCATTTATTCTTTTTGTTTCAACTGAAGTTATTGGAAAAAATGGGTATATGACTTGGAATCAAATAAAAGAATTAGATAAAGAAAATTCCGTGTATATAGGTAACCATTCACATGCTCATAACTATTTGGTGGATCTAAATAATGATGATTTTATAAACGATATTAATACTGCTAATAAAATTTTTATTAAAAAACTTGGATATAATCCTATTTTTTTTTCTTACCCATTTGGTGAATATAATAATTTTATAAAAGACCATATAACTAAAAATTTTAAATTTGCTTTTGGACAACACTCAGGGGTAATTGATGTTAATAAAGATCAATATGAGCTACCTAGATTTCCAATTAATGAAAAATATGGAGATTTAAAAAGATTTCAATTTTTAATCAACCTTCAACCATTACAATACAAGGCTTTATATCCAAAAGAAAAGTATCTTACCGAGAATAACCCTCCTGAATTTTCTGTAGAATTTTTTAATGAACAAAAAAATTTAAATAATATTAATTGTTTTTCTGATGAGGGTGACCAGTGGAAGAAGTCTAATACCATTCTTAATAAAAATATATTAAATATAAATTTCAGAGGTAAATTTTTATTTCGAAGAGGTAGGGTTAATTGTTCTTTAAATGATAATGGAATTTGGAGATGGTTTGGGGTTCAGTTTTCAGTTAAACAAAATTAAATTAAACTTTCTAGATCTATGCTTGTAGGTAGTAATTTAGCATCATCAAAATCTTCCAAATTATTTTGCCTTATTATTTGCTGCAAAATTTTAACATACAATTTTCCAGTTTCTGCATATTTATCCAAGTGTTCGGCAAGAATTACACTATCTAATTTTTGACCATTATCTCTTAATTGAGCTCTAGCACTTCTAAAATTTTTATATGTAGAGTGTGTATTTAAATTTCTTTGATATGCCTTTATTGAGGCTTGTAATACTTTAAATTTCATAACTTTATGAGTACTATTATTATCTGCCCCAGCCGGTTTAATTCCTTCACCCGTCCATGTCCATTGACCAAATAATGCATTTCCTTCCTGTGCAAATCTTGAGGTGCCCCATCCAGTTTCTTTTGCAGCTTGCGCTATAGCCATAGATACAGGTACTTCATCCATCCTGATCTTTAAGGTAGAGAGGTCTTTATTTACCACACCATATTGATTAAATTTTGAATTTAACCAATTATTTTCTTTTTTTGTATTTTGATTTTTATTCAAAATACTGAAAAGTTTACTTCGATCTGATTTGATATTGTTATTTTCTTTAATTACTAGTGGTAAAATAATTTGAATAAACAGCTCTTTCCTTTTTTTTATATTTTCTATTTTTCTTATTTCTTTAGGCAACAACGTAAGTGAAATTGGTTTGACTAGTTTATTTTTTCTTACATCATCTAAATTATAATCAGTTGATTTGAACAATTCTTCAATCGTTGAGGCACTCAATCTCACAGTATCAGTTGGTTGTTCATTAAGCTGTAAAACATCATCAAATAAAAATTTTTTATTCAATTCATTATCTATTAGTTTTTTTAGATTTTTTTTTGAATTATTTTCAAAATCCTTAGAAAAAATCATTCTTTGTTTTGTAAGGTCAATGACTAATGGAGTAATAAAGAAAACTAGTATAATTATTAAACTAGTTAAAAGAGTTCTCAGTAAACTACCAAAGCTGTTTTTCTTTTTTTCTTTCTCTTTTTTTTTATTTATTACAAATCCTTTTTTTTTTAGAAAATTTTTTATATCTAAAATTGTAATTTTTTTTTTCATTTTATACCGCAACAACTTCTTTTACTTCAGGAATGTAATGGCATAAAAGATTTTGAACACCTTGTTTAAGAGTCATGGTTGAGCTTGGGCAACCAGAGCAGCTTCCTTGCAGCTCTACTTTAACAATTCCATTTTTAAATTCTTTAAATTTAATATCACCACCATCTTTTGCAACAGCAGGCCTAATTTTTGTTTCTAAAATACTGACAATTTGTTTCTCAATTTCACTATATTCTTCTTTTTTTTCTTCAATTAATCCATTTGCAATAACGAACATTTTTCCTGTTAAATAAAAATCATTAATCAACGATATTGCTATATGCTTAACATCTTCCCAATTTATATCTTCATTTTTATTAATTGATAAAAAATCAGCACCTAAAAATACTCCTACTACACCATTTATAGATAAAAGGTTTCTAACTAATTCGTTGTCTGTTTCCTCTTTTTTTGTTACTTCAAAAGAGCCGTTATTTGATACAGGTTTTCCAGGTAAAAATTTAAGGGAATTGGGGTTTGGTGTAACTTCAGTTTGGATAAACATGCTTTTATATATAATGATTAATTATAAAATTAATACTAATTAATATATTTTATTAAAAGCCTACTAATTTTTTAATTTCTTTCATTTTCTTTGAGGCAATTTTATCTGCTTTTTCAGAACCTTTTAATAAAATTTCATCTAAATATTTTTTATCATTTAATAATTTTTTAACTTCTTTTGATATTGGTTCAATTTTTTCAATTAGAACCTCTGATAATTTTTCTTTAAATTCTGAAAATTGTTTTCCATAAAAATCTTTTATGGAATCTTCTAATTTTTGGTTTTTTATACTTGAATATATTCCTAATAAATTTTCTGCTTCAGGTCTTTCAATTAAATCTTTAATATCAGTTGGCATAGGCTTGGTATCTGTCTTTGCTTTTTTTATTTTATTATATATTTCATCTTTTTCATCCGTAAGATTAATTCTACTTAGATCCGAAGGATCTGATTTACTCATTTTTTTCATTCCATCTTTCAGACTCATTATTCTAGAAAATTGTTTTTGTATTAAAGGCTCTGGAACTTTTAAAAAATCTACTGCATTAAAATCATTATTAAATTTTTGAGCAATATCCCTACAAAGCTCCAGGTGTTGTTTCTGATCATCTCCCACGGGAACGTGTGTTGCATCATACAATAAAATATCTGCAGCCATTAAAACTGGATAAGTATAAAGTCCTATGCTAGCTTTTTCTTTGTCTTTACCTGCTTTTTCTTTAAACTGTGTCATTCTATTAAGCCAGCCAACTCTTGAGACACAACTTAAAATCCAAGCAGCTTCTGTATGGGCAGAAACCATAGACTGGTTAAAAATAATGTTATTATTGGGGTCTATTCCACTTGCTAAAAATGTTGCAACTGTCTCTCTTATATTCTTTTTTAATTCTTTTGGATCTTGCTTAACAGTTATAGCATGAAGATCTACAACACAAAAGATGCATTCATTTTCAATTATGTTTTGTAGTTCTACAAAATTCTTAATAGCTCCCAGATAATTTCCAAGATGAAGGTTTCCTGTTGGCTGAACACCTGAAAAGATTTTTTTGTTCATAATTAATACTTTAGATGAATATCGCTAATTTTAAAAGCTTTGATGAATATCGCTATCATAATATAGAATAATAGTCCTAATATCACAGCGCCTATAAGATATGCTGATTTAAAAATTTCTTCATATATTAGTTTGTCTTTTAAAAAATGAATTAAGAAATTAAAAAATATCCCCATTACTATTGTAGCAACTATAATTCTCATAAACCTATCTATAAAAATTAAATTAAAATTAAATAAATTTTTTTTTTTTAATAAAATAAATAAAAGAATAGCATTAAACCAAGATGATATTGTGGTTGCTATTGGTATAATTATGAAGCCAATTTCTTTAAAAAAAATAATACTAATAAAAATATTTAGTAGAACTGATGTTAAAGAAATATAAAATGGGATTTGGGTATTATGTCTAGCAAAAAAAAATGTTGAAAAAACTTTAATTAAAGAAAATGCTGGCAACCCCACTCCAAAATAAAATAATGCTTTTGCAGAATTTTTAACACTTCCTTCATCAAATGACCCATACCCAAATAAAGAAGATATAATTTCTTCAGAGCCTATCAATAAAGCTATTGCTGCTGGTATGCTTAAAAACAAACTTAATTCTAGAGCCTTGTTTTGTATTAAATTTATTTTATCAATTTTATTTTTTTGTACATATTTAGAGAGTTGAGGAAGTACTACTGTTCCTATTGCAATACCAGCAATTGCAAGGTTTATTTGATAAACTCTATCTGCATAATAAAGATAAGATACAGCACTTGCTTGAAAAGAAGCAATGATTGTTCCCACTAAAATATTTATTTGAGTTACACCAGAAGAAAAAATGCTTGGTAATAGTTTTTTAAAAAAAGTTTTTATCTTTTGATCAATTTTAATATTTAGTTTTAATCTAGGAGAAAAATATTTTTTTATAAAAAAATATAAAAATATAAATTGCAATATTCCTGAAATGGTAACAGCATAAGACAGGTAATAAACTAGTTGATCATTTAAAATTTTTCCAAATATTAACACTCCAATTAAAAGTATATTTAAAATAATTGGTGCTGCTGATGCAATTGCAAATTTATTATGTGCATTTAAAATCGCTGAAAAGAAAGATGCTAAACTTATAAACAATAAAAAAGGGAATGTAATTCTTGTTAATGTTATAGCTAATTCTATTTTTTGTGAATCTCCTTCAAATCCTGGTGCAATCAGAAATACAAATATTGGCATTAGTATTTCGATAATAATTACTAGCAAAAATAATCCCAAAATAAGTAAATTAAAAATATTGTTAGCAAAATTTTCTGACAATTTTTTTTTATTCAATAAAGATGAGTAGCTAGGTACAAATGCAGCATTAAACGTTCCCTCTGAAAATAATCTTCTAAATGTATTGGGAATTCTAAATGCAACAAAGAATGCATCCGCCAAAGGTCCTGCACCAAGAAATACTGCTATTAGTATATCCCTGACGTAACCTAATAGTCTGCTTATTATTGTAAAAAAACTGAATGTGCTTGTTGACTTAATAAGGTTCATAAATCATATTAGTCATAAATTAACTCCATTTGTATATCTAATTATCATAAATGAAAAAAACTAAAATAGACCATTATACTGATAAAGAAGCTTTAGAGTTTCACAGTCAAAACAAACCTGGAAAAATAGAGATTAATTCTTCCAAACCAATGACTACAAAGAGAGATTTGGCTTTAGCTTATTCTCCCGGAGTTGCAGTTCCTGTTAAAGCAATTTTTGCAAATCCTGAAGCGGCCTATGATTACACTTCTAAGGGAAATTTAGTAGCTGTTATTAGTAATGGATCTGCAATCTTAGGTATGGGTAATCTAGGAGCATTAGCTTCTAAACCAGTGATGGAAGGGAAAGCAGTTTTATTTAAAAGATTTGCAGATATAGATTCGATTGACTTAGAGATTGACTCAAGTGATGCTAATGAAATCATCAACAGTATTAAAAATTTTGCATGCAGTTTTGGTGGAATAAATTTAGAAGATATTGCTTCTCCTGATTGTTTTGTTATTGAGGAAAAATTAAAAGAACTTTTAGACATTCCAGTTTTTCATGATGATCAACATGGTACTGCAATTATAACTACTGCAGCACTAATCAATGCTTTGGATGTAAGTGGTAAATCAATAAAAGACATTAAAGTTGTGGTTAATGGGGCTGGTGCTTCTGCTATAGCTTGTACAAACTTATTTAAGAATAGTGGTGTACCTAATGAAAATGTAACGATGTTAGATCGTAAGGGGGTAATTTATAAAGGCAGAACTGAAGGTATTGATCAGTGGAAATCGGCACATGCAATTGATACAAAGAATAGAACTTTAAAAGAGGCCATTAATGGTGCTGATGTGTTTTTAGGGTTATCTGCTAAAGGAGCTTTAAAAAAAGAATTAGTAAGAACAATGGCAAAAAATCCAATAATTTTTGCTTGTGCCAATCCAGATCCAGAGATAACTCCTGAAGAAATAATGGAAGTTAGAGATGATGCTATTATTGCAACAGGTAGATCAGATTATCCTAACCAGGTTAATAATTTAATTGGCTTTCCATATATATTTAGAGGAGCTCTAGATGTTAGAGCAACTACAATTAATGAAGAAATGAAAGTTGCAGCTGCTAACGCAATTGCTAAGTTAGCAAGAGAAGATGTTCCTGATGAAGTTATTGCTGCAATGGGTGGTGATCGACCAAAATATGGGAAAGACTATATAATTCCATCTACCTTTGATCCAAGACTAATTAGTGTAATTCCAGCAGCTGTTGCAAAAGCTGCTATGGAAAGTGGTGTTTCAAGAAAAGATATAAAAGATTTTGAGGTTTATAAAGATCAGCTTAAACAAAGACTTAATCCTTCCATTACTATTATGCAGGGTATTAATTCTCATATTAAAAAAAATCAAAAAAGAATTGTTTTTGCAGATGGTGAGGATGAAAACACACTTAAAGCTGCAATTGCATTTAAAAATTCAAAATTAGGAATTCCAATTTTAGTTGGTAAAAAAGAAAACATTAAAGAAAGAATAAAAGAAATAGGTTACAGTGAAAATTTTGATATTGAAATAATTAACTCTCAAGATACCAAAAAACGAGAAAAATATGTAAGTTATTTATTTAAAAAAATGCAAAGAGAACAAGGACTTTTAGAAAGAGATTGTGATAGGCTTGTAAGAAATGATCGTGTTATATGGGCCTCTTGTATGGTCGCCTGTGGAGATGCAGATGGCGCTATTACTGGTAATACAAGAAGATTTGGAGCTTCTTTAGATAAAATTACTCAGGTAATAGATTCTCGTCCTGGTGAAATAATGTTTGGTTTAAATATGGTTGTTGCTAAAGGAAAAACTATTTTTGTTGGAGATACAAGTGTTAACGAATATCCAAGCTCAGAAGAACTTGCAGAAATTGCAATATCATCTGCTAGAGTAGTAAAGTTATTTGGTTTTATTCCTAAGGTTGCCTTTGTTTCTCATTCAACATTTGGTCAACCTCTTACTAGTAGAACCAAGCATATCAAAAAAGCTGTTGAAATTTTAAAAAATAAAAAGGTAGATTTTGATTTTGATGGTGACATGCAACCTGATGTAGCTCTTAATGAAGAATACAAAGAACTTTATCCTTTTTCGAGCATTGTTGGTAATGCAAATATCTTAATCATGCCAGGGCAACATAGTGCTGCCATTTCATACAAAATGATGAAAAGTTTAGGAAATACCAAGGTTATTGGCCCGCTTCTAATTGGCTTGGGTCAACCAATTGAGATCGCACCCTTAAGATCTTCTACTTCTGAGATAATTAATTTAGCTTCAGTTGCTGCTTACTCTGCTGATGTGATTGATTATAAAAAAAACTAATTCTTTTGAATTCTTAAATCTTCAACTAAAATAATACTTGCTATAACATTTTCAACATCAAGTATCTCTTTTGCTTCACTTAAAACTTCTTTTCTTTCATCAACAGTTAGCGAAATTCCATAAATAAATATCTTTTTTTTATAAGTGTCTATTTGATAATTGGTTGCCTTAATTTTTTTATTAAATATCATCGCCGTTTTCAATTGTGCGGTTATTAGTAAATCTTTGGATGATTGCTTAAAACTAAATTCTTCTTTTAGCTTAATATCATTTTTAACAGATCTAACTCCTTTAGTTTCCCAAGCTAATTTAGTAAGTTGAAGTTTTTCTTCTGGATTATTTACCTTGCCTGTTAAAAAAATTCTACCATCCAAAACATTTGTGCTGACAGATAATAGATAGCTTTTATCTCTTAGAATCATTCTTGCAGAAAGGTTTTTTTGCATTACAGAATCGTCTATTTGAGTTCCTAAAGATCTTGGGTCAAAAGCGATGCTAACACCGGAACCAAAAAGACCTTTTGAACTAATTCCTACACACCCCGAAAAAATTAAAAAAACTAAACTAGTTAAAAAAATTCTACTTTTCATTTTTTAACTTTAAACAATAGTTATAAATTTCTTTTTTTGGTACATCTGAATTTTGACTAATTAAATCTGTTATATCTTTAATACTTAATTTTTTTATCATTATCTGAATATTTTTTTTATCAGATTCTCTTAACACTATCGATAAGTTTTTTTCTTTATTTTTTTCAGATATAACTATGGTTAATTCTCCTTTTGGATTAGATTCAAAAGGTTCAAGATTATCAATATCAGCTCTAATATACTCCTCATAAAATTTTGTCATCTCTCTACATATTAAGATTTTTCTTCCTGAAAAATGATTCTTAATATTTTTTACAGATTTATTAAATTTTTTAGGAGAAATAAAAAAAACAATACAGCTATCTAAATTTGACAATTGCTCAAAATCTTCTTTTAATTTAATATTTTTAACTGGAAAAAAACCATAAAAAAAATATTTTTCACTAAACCCACTTATTGAGACAGCTGTTGAAACAGCAGATGCTCCAGGTATTGGAAAAATATCTATTTCATTTACTAAGCATTCATTAATTAGTATTGCTCCGGGATCAGAAACTGAAGGTGTTCCTGCATCAGAAATTAGTGAAACAATACAATCTGACTTTAAAATCTCAATTATCTTTGATAAATTTTTTTTTTCATTAAATTTATGATTTGAAATAAGTTTTGACTTAATTTCATATTTATTCAATAAATTTTTAGATGTTCGTGTATCCTCACAAAGTATATAATCAGATTTTTTTAGGACTTCTATTGCTCTTAATGAGATATCACTCAAATTTCCAATTGGCGTAGCAACAATATAAAGACCACTTTTAACTTTGTTATTTTTATTTTCAATATCTAGAATCATCAGGCTATAGTCGCTATAATAACATCAAAATGAAGAAAATTATTAAATTTATATTATTTTTTGCTTTAACTTTTTCACCTTCTATGGGGAGTGAATTGGTTAAAGAAAAAATTAAAATTGGATTACTTGTTCCATTAACTGGTAAAAATTCAGAAATAGGTCAATCAATAGTCAAGGCTGTTCGACTTGCAATCAATCAAATTGATAATTTATCTATTGAAATCATTCCAAAAGATACTGCATCGAGTCCTGAAATTACATTAAGATCAGCAAAGGAATTTGATACTTTAGGTGTAAAGATTGTTATTGGGCCAGTGTTTAATGAAAATTTGATTTATCTTGATGAATTAAATAACTTGATTTTTCTATCCTTAACAAACAAACATAATAATGGATCAAAAAATATTATCAATGCAGGTATAAACGCCACCTCTCAGTTAAATGCAATTAAAAAGTTTATAGAATTAAAAGAAATCAAAGAAACTATTTTTTTAACTCCTGATGTAAATTATAAAGATGAAATTAAAAAAGCTGTATCTGGTTCTAAAATAAAAATAATAAAAAACTATATTTACAGTACTGACCCTACAAAACTCACAAAGCAAATTGAAATAATTACTGAGTATGACAAAAGAAAACAGAGCCTAGAAGATGAAATAAAAAGAATTGAAGAGTCAGATGAAATTAATAAGGAAAAATTAATAGAAAGATTAAAAAAAAATGACACTATTGGAGATGTAAAATTTGATTCTATAATAATTGCAGATTTTGATGAAAGCTTAAAAAGTGTAACTACCTCATTATTATATACAGATATTTCACCTGAAGAAAAATATCTTATAACACTCAACCAATGGTTTGATAAATCTTTACTTAAGGAAAAAAGCTCACAGTCATTATATTTTCCATCTATTAATAAAAAAAATTATGAAGATTTTTCAACTGAATATTTTGAGAAATACAATCAATATCCCAATCAATTATCTTTTTTAAGTTTTGATTTGGTTGGGCTCGTTTATTATTTGATTCTTCAAAATAATTCTATTGTAGATAAAAAAATGTTTACTAAAAAAACTTTATTCAGGGGGAAAGTAGGAGATTTTGAGATTAAGGATAATAGAATTAATCATATCCTAAATTTTTATAAAGTAGAAAATGAAGAATTTAAAAAAATTTTTTAATTTTTTGAAAAGCTTTAAACCTATGATCCATTTTATATTTTTCAATAGGTTTCATTTCTCCAAAAGTAATTTTTTTTCCTATGGGTATAAAAATAGAATCATAGCCAAATCCATTTTTTCCTTTAATAGAGCTTGAGATACGTCCTTCAATTTTGCCAGTAGAATTAATAATTTTTTTATTCATTCCATAAATAGTTAAAGCACAAACGAATCTAGCTTTAACTATTTTATTCTTCCAATTTTTATCTTTTTTATCCAATTCTTTAAAAACTCTATTCATCGCTTTAATAAAATCTTTTTTTTTCCCTCCCCACCTTGCGGAATAGATGCCTGGATCCCCCTCTAAAATATCTATCTCCAACCCAGAGTCATCTGATAAACAAATCATTTTTGATTTTTTAGAAAAATACTTAGCTTTAATTAAAGAATTTTCCTCAAAAGATTTCCCATTCTCGATTGGGCTTTGAATCTTAAATTTTGAGGTAGGGTAGATTTGAAGTCTTTTAGGTAATAAGCTCTTGATTTCCTTTAGTTTTCCCTTGTTATTTGTGCCTACCAATAGTTTTGTAATTTTTTTTTTTAACATCTAGCAATTATTAAATTTCATACCATATAAGTCTCAATGGAAAAAGATCAAAGCATCAATACTGAAGAGCTAGTTAATGAATCTAAAGAAATTAACTCCGAGGAGCTAGTTAATGAATCTAAAGAAATTAACTCCGAGGAGCTAGTTAATGAATCTAAAGAAATTAACCCTAATGAAAAAATTTTAGAACTAGAAGATAAGATAGCTAGAGCTTTTGCTGAAATGGAAAACCAAAGAAGAAGATTTGAAAAAGAAAGAGAAGACGCTTTTAATTATGGTGGATTTGCTTTTGCAAAAGAAACCTTAAACTTAATTGACAACCTAGAAAGATCAAAACAAATATTAAAAAATGATGAGGCATTAAAAAATTCTGAGACTTTGAAAAAAACTTTAGAACATTTTGATATTATAAGTAAGGATATGTTTTCTATTTTATCAAAAAATGGAATTACACCCATAGATTCGATTGGAAAAAAACTTGACCCAAACCTTCATCAAGCCATGATGGAAATTAATGATGATCAAAAAGAACCTGGTTCAATTGTTCAAGAAATTCAAAAGGGATTTATGATGAAAGACAGATTACTTAGACCCTCTCTAGTCAGCGTCTCAAAGAAAACTGAAAATAAGGAAGAAAAAAGTGAGGAAAATAAAGACAATTCAGACAATTAATAATACTTGTCAGAACTTGTAGATTAAAAATTAACACTTATATGAAAGGTAGAATTTAAATTATGAGCAAAATTATTGGTATTGATTTAGGAACAACAAATTCATGTGTATCAATCATGGAGGGTAGCCAACCTAAAGTTTTAGAAAATGCAGAGGGTGCAAGAACTACTCCTTCTGTTGTTGCTTTTACTGATGATGGAGAAAAACTTGTTGGTCAACCTGCAAAGAGGCAAGCTGTAACTAATCCTGAGAATACTATATTTGCAGTAAAACGATTAATTGGAAGAAATTTTGAGGACCCAACTGTAAAAAAAGATATTGCAGCTGCTCCTTTTAAAATTGTTAACTCTGAAAAGGGTGATGCATGGATTGAAGCTAAGGGAGAAAAATATTCTCCTTCACAAATTTCAGCTTTCATTCTTCAAAAAATGAAAGAAACTGCTGAAAAATATTTAGGTCAAGAGGTCACTAAAGCAGTAATAACTGTTCCTGCTTATTTTAATGATGCACAAAGACAGGCAACAAAAGATGCTGGTAAAATTGCTGGACTAGAAGTTTTAAGAATAATTAACGAACCAACAGCTGCCTCTCTAGCGTATGGTTTGGATAAGAAAAAAGAAAATAAAAAAATTGCTGTATACGATCTAGGTGGTGGAACATTTGATGTATCTATTCTTGAGTTAGGTGATGGTGTCTTTGAGGTTAAGTCTACTAATGGTGATACTTTTTTAGGTGGTGAAGATTTTGATAACACAATTGTTGATTATTTAATTGGAGAATTTAAAAAGGACAATGGAATAGATCTAAGGACTGATAAACTAGCTCTTCAAAGGTTGAAAGAAGCTGCTGAAAAAGCCAAAATCGAACTTTCTTCTGCTGAACAAACCGATGTTAACTTACCCTTTATAACTGCAGATAAAACGGGCCCAAAACACATTAATTTGAAAATGACTAGAGCTAAATTAGAAGCTTTGGTTGAAGACTTGGTTTCAAAAACATTGCCACCCTGCAAAACTGCTCTTAAAGATGCTGGTCTTACTGCGAATGAAATTGATGAAGTTGTAATGGTTGGTGGTATGACTAGAATGCCAAGAGTTTTAGCAGAAGTTAAAAATTTTTTTGGAAAAGAGCCAAATAAAAGCGTAAATCCGGATGAAGTTGTTGCGATGGGTGCTGCTATTCAAGCTGGGGTGCTTCAAGGAGATGTTAAAGATGTACTACTTTTAGATGTAACACCCTTATCCCTTGGAATTGAAACTTTAGGTGGAGTTTCAACAAAATTAATTGAAAAAAATACAACTATCCCTACAAAAAAAAGCCAAGTTTTTTCTACAGCAGATGATAATCAGCCTGCTGTATCAATAAGAGTTCTTCAAGGTGAAAGGGAAATGGCCTCTGATAATAAAATGTTAGGAAATTTTGAATTAGTTGGTATTGCACCAGCTGCAAGAGGAATACCTCAAATTGAAGTAACCTTCGATATTGATGCAAATGGAATTGTTAGTGTTTCTGCAAAAGATAAAGGAACTGGAAAAGAACAAAAAATTCAGATTCAAGCTTCAGGTGGTTTAAGTGACGAAGAAATTGAAAAAATGGTTAAGGATGCAGAAGCGAACAAAGATGAGGATAAAAAGAAAAGAGAATCTGTAGATGCGAGAAATCAAGCTGACACTTTAATTCATTCTACAGAAAAAAATCTAAAAGAACATGGTGCTAAAGTTTCAGATGCAGACAAAAAAGCTATAGAAGATGCCTCATCTGCCTTAAAAGAAACAATTAAAGGGACTGATATTGAGGATATTAAGAAAAAGACAGAAACTTTAGTTCAAGCTTCTATGAAATTAGGTGAGGCGATTTATAAGTCTCAAGAGAAAAAACCAGATTCATCTAAAAATGGTGATGAAAAAAAAGATGATAATGTAGTTGATGCTGACTTTGAAGAAGTAAAAGAAGAAGTAAAAGAAGAAGTAAAAGAGGATAAAAAAAAAAAAGATAAAGAAAAAAGTGCTTAAGACTTAAAACAACTATCATCTCAGAGTAACTTATGGCTAAAAGAGATTTTTATGACATCTTGGGTGTTAGCAAGAATGCAAGCCCTGAAGAATTAAAATCTGCTTATAGAAAATTAGCAGTAAAATATCACCCCGATAAAAACCCTGACGATAAAGCTTCAGAAGATAAATTCAAAGAAGCTGGTGAAGCATACGGTATTCTTTCTGACGCAGAAAAAAAACAAAATTATGATAACTTTGGCCATGCTGCATTTGAGGGTGGTGGTGGAAGACAAAGTGGTGGCTTTGGTGGAGCTGATTTTTCAGATATTTTTGAAGACTTTTTTGGAGATTTTGGTGGTGGTGGAAGAGCGAAAGGAAGAAATACAAATAATAGAGGCTCTGATTTAAGATATGATTTATCAATTACTCTTGGAGAAGCATATGAGGGGAAAAAGCAGGATATAAAATTTTCAACGACAGAAAAGTGTAATACCTGTAAGGGAAATGGCTCTAAACCAGGTCATACTCCAGATAGATGCACAGGTTGTGCCGGGAATGGCAAAGTAAGATCTAATCAGGGGTTTTTTACTGTTCAACAGACCTGCCCTCAATGTCAAGGAACTGGTGAAGAAATTACTCACCCATGCACAGACTGTAATGGTCAGGGTAACAAGCAAGCTTCAAAAAAAATATCCGTATCAATACCAAAAGGCGTTGATGATGGAACGAGGATAAGATTAGCTGGCAAAGGTGAGGCTGGTACCAAAGGTGGAGCTAGTGGAGATTTATATTTGTTTATTAATGTCCATTCTCACGATCTATTTAAAAGATCAGATGAAAATTTATTTTTTGAGTTTCCAATTTCTATAGCTGATGCGGCATTAGGTACTACAATAGAGATACCAACAATTGATGGAGGAAGAGCAAAGATTAAAATACCGGATGGAACTCAAAGTGGAAAACAATTCAGACTAAAGGGTAAGGGAATGCCTTATATGCGTGGAAGTGGAAATGGTGATCTTTATGTACAAGTAAATACCGAAGTACCAATTTCATTAAATAAAGCACAAAGAGAATTGCTTGAAAAATTTAGAGAAATTGAGAATGAGAAGTCAAACCCTAGTATTAAAAAGTTTTTCCAAAAAGCTAAAAGTTTTTGGAAAAATTAAAAGACTAATTAACTAAAAAGGTTTAATATTTTCTTAAATGAAAAAAATTAACATAGCGATTTCTGGTTGCCTTGGAAGAATGGGTCAACAACTTATTAAATCTTCTAAATCAAATAAAAACTTTAAATTAGTAGCTCTCACAGAAAATAAACCTACCAATAAAAAAATATC
>Ga0308004_10000509_pt1 | contig 18389 bp, 19 predicted proteins | sample Neamet38_FD_203156 | JGI IMG/M metagenome (GOLD analysis project Ga0308004, IMG submission 203156) | Marine microbial communities from water near the shore, Antarctic Ocean - #38 | ecosystem: Environmental > Aquatic > Marine > Unclassified | place: Southern Ocean | collected 2014-06-06 | reverse complement strand
AGAAGTAAAACCTGAAATTGCCTCAAAATATGAATTAATAAAAGTTAAATTATAAATACTAAAATAAAAAGGTATCGCAATAATCAATGGTAATAAGAAATAGCCTAAGAGAATTGTTAGTATTTTTTCATAAATTGTAATTTTTTTTTCTTCGTTATTTTTTATTAAATAAAAGATTATTGTTAAAATTACAGATACTAAAAAAGTATAGATGTAAGTATTTAAATTTAAGTAAAGGTTTAAATAGTAGGAGTAAACAATATTAAAAAAAGATAATACAGAAATTATTCCACAAAAAATACTCAAGTAAATGAGTTTAAAGTAAATCATTAAATCTACGTTGAGCTTAAACGAAACATATTTTCAACAATATGTAAAAAATCTTTTTTTGCTAAAAGAACAATTATATCTTCTTTTTTAAATATAAAGTTTGATCTAGGAATAATAACCTCATCACCTCTTAAAATGGCTCCTATCCGAATATCATCAGGAAGATTTGAATTCTTTAATTCTTTATTAATTAATTCTGAAGTTTCGATAATTTCTGCCTCAATAATTTCATACTCACCATTTAATATACTATAAGCATTTGCAATTGTTCCTTTGTGAATATGTTTTAGAATACTTGAAACAGTATTCATTCTTGGGTCAATAAAATCATCAATTTTTAGAGAAGATTGTAAAAGTGAGTAATTAGGTTTATTTATTAATGCCATAGTTCGTTTGTTGTTTAATTCACTTTTATCTTTGGTGAATTTTTCAACTAACACACTAACCATCAAATTATCTTCATCGTCATTTGTGAGGGCTAATACTGTTTCTACTTCATCTAAATTTGCTTCTAATAAAATCTCCTCATCAAGTGCATCTCCATTAATAACTATCGTATTATTAAGTTCACTTGCAATAAGTTCTGCTCTTTCTTTGTTTTTTTCTATAATCTTAACTCTAGCTGAATCAAAACTTTCTTCGAGATTTTTAGCTAGATTAAAACCGATGTTTCCTCCACCAATAATCAAAATCTTATTTGAAATTTTTTCATTATGACCAAATGCATCCAGTGTATCTTTCATTTGAGATGAGTTAATTATGACATAAGCTTTATCATTTTTTAACATAACATCATTTTTTTTAAGAATTACAAACTTATCATTTCTAATAACACCTAGAATATTTGCATCTAATTTTGGAAATTTTTTAGTTAAATCATTAAGTTTAATGTCCACTAATGGACAGTCTTCATTGATTAAAATTTCAATTAATCTAATTTTATTATTAGCGAATGGTACATTGTCTAATGCACCAGGTGCCTCTAATTTTCTTTGTAAAGATTTTGCTATCTCAATTTCTGGTGAAATAATTACATCTATAGGTAAATTTTCTTTATTATAAACTCTTGTAAACTTAGGGTTTAAATAGTCTTGTGATCTTATGCGTGCTATTTTCTTTGCAACATTAAAAATTGAAAATGCAATTTGACAAATAAGCATATTTATTTCATCATTCCTTGTTACAGCAATAATCATATCAGCTTCTGAGGCATTTGCTTTTTCTAATATTGATGGATAGGTTGCTTTTCCAACGATTGCCTTAACATCAAGTATGTCATCTATTTTTTGTATATCTTCGCTAGATTGGTCTATTACAGTAATTGAATGCCCTTGTTCACTTAAGATTTTAGCAATGGTAAAACCAACTCTGCCAGCTCCACAAATAATTATGTTCATTTAATTTAACTCCTTAATACCTAAACCTTTAATTTTTCTATGTAGGGCAGATCTTTCCATTCCAATAAAATCAGCAGTCTTTGATATGTTGCCATTAAATTTTTTTAATTGTGTAGTTAAGTACTCCTTTTCAAAATTTTCTCTAGCTTCTTTTAATGGTATGGATAAAGAGTTTTCTGGTGTCTCGGTAGCAATATCTGGTGTTTTTAGAGATTCTTTAATAATATTAGAGATCTTATCATCATTATCAGGGCTTAAAATTGCTATACGATCAATTAAGTTCCTCAATTCTCTGACATTGCCTGGCCAATCGTAACTAAGTAAATATTTATTATTAATATCTATATTTAGTTTTTTAAGATTGTAACTAGAACAAAATTTTTTCGAAAAATATGCAACTAAGTCAGGGATGTCAGAAATTCTTTTTGTAAGAGGTTCTATATTAATTTCAAAAACATTCAAACGATGGTAAAGATCTTCTCTAAAATTTCCAATTTCAATTTCTCTTTTAATATCTTTACCAGATGAGCAAATAATTCTAACATCCACATTAATGTCATGGCTGCCATTAATTCTTTTAAACTTTTGATCTATTAATACCCGTAAAATCTTAGATTGAGTTTCAAGGGGAATTTCTGAAATTTCATCTATTAAAAGAATTCCACCTGTTGCTTTTTCAAGTGCACCATAAGAAATTGTACCATTATCTTTTTCTTCACCAAATAACTCAAGTTCATATTTTGTGATATCCAGTAAAGCACCATTTAGAATTATAAATGGTCCCTTTTGTCGTTTAGATTGTTTGTGTATTTTTCTAGCAATCAATTCTTTACCAGATCCCGTGGGACCATTAATAAAAATTCTACTTTCAGAGATTGATATTTTATTTATTTGCCCTCTGATATCGTTAGTATTGTTGCTACTCCCAATCAAATCATATGAATAAAAAAGTTTATCTTCAAATTCTTTATTTGTATTTTTTAAGTTAATATTTTCAACAGCACGATTTACAAAATTTAACAACCTTTCTTGGTTAAAAGGTTTTTCAATAAACTCAAATGCTCCTGCTTTAAGAGCCATAACAGCCATCTCTATATTTGCATGGCCTGTTATGATGATAACTGGAATATTTTTATTTTTTTTTTTTATATGAGATAACAATTGTAAACCATCATTGTCGCCTTTATCTAACTTGACATCAATAATTGCAACGTTAGGAAGTTTTTTGTCAATTTCACTTAACGCTTGATTATAATTAGCCGCAAGTCTAGTTTTAAAACCAGCATCAATTAAAAGATCGTTTATGATGCTTCTAATATCAGCGTTATCATCAATAATTAGTATTTCTGTGCTCATTATTTGTTAAATCTAATTTTTGTTTCAGCACCATCCTTTAAAGATTTAAAGTTTAATGATCCTTGGTGATCGTTAATAATCTTATTGACAATTGACAAACCTAATCCTGTACCATTTTCTTTTGTTGTAAAATATGGATTTAAAATATCTTTTATATTACCTTTAAACATTTCAAACCCAACCCCGTTGTCTTTTACCATAAGTTCAATGTAAGTATCATTATTCATCAATTCTATCTCAATTTTACCTTTATAATTAACTATATTTAGTTTTTTTTCCTGAATGCTTTCTATTGAATTTTTGATTAAATTAAAGATTACTCTAGACAGTTGCTCACTATCAGAGTTTAAAAATATACCGTCTTCAGGGGAAGTAAAAACTAGTTCTATAGTATTGTCCAATTCCCTAAGTAAATTAACATTATCTTTTACTATAATTGCTAGATTATTATCCTTTAAAATTGGTTTCGGCATTCTTGCAAAATCTGAAAACTCATTAACCAGATTTTCTATTTGTTTAATTTGTTTTCCAATAATTTTTAAACTTTTTTCATAGTCTTGTTTTTCATCAGATTCTAACTTTTCTGAATATTTTATTTTTAAACGATCAACGGTTAGTTGAATTGGAGTTAAGGGATTTTTTATTTCATGTGCTAATTTTCTAGCTAGACTTTCCCATGCCTCATGTCTTTCGTTAGTAATTAATTTTTCTTGCTGGGTTTTCAATTGACTAATCATTAAATTAAAGTTTTTATTTAATAATTCCATATCCTTATCTGTTTTAATTTCTGGAACTTTAATATCAAGGTTTCCCTTTCCAATACTTGATGACGCTATGATTAAATTATTTATTGATCTAAAAAACCTTGAGGAAAATCTTATTGCAATTGTTATAGATAAAAATAACAATAATGAAACTACAACTAGGTATATAAATATAAATGAAACCTTTATACCAGTTTGTTTATTTAAAACTGTGTAGTAGAAATTTAATGCCTCTTGAGATTCTACCAAATATTGTGAAATTTTTTTGTCTAGATATTTAACAATATATAAAAATTTACCATCAAAGTTTTCAAGCTTAATTATTGATGCTGATTGATTTTTGTATGCATTAATTATTTTAAGTGGCCGTTTATCAGTAGAAACCATTTCTAAAACTTCTTCTAATGGCTGTCTATACTTTGTTGTGTCATCTAGTGTAGTTAAATAAAGATTCCCTTTACCATCAATTATATGGACCTCATCCATGTCTCTGATTATCTTTTGTGTATTAAGAAAACTCTTAAATGTATTAGCATTACTCATTAAAAAATTAATACTTTTGTTTAAATCATAGGCTATTAAAATAATCTCTGATTGAGTTTTGTTTCTAACTTCCTCTGTATAACTCTTTGCAATTTCATAAGAATTATTAACAGCCGTTGTAATCTTTTTGTCTAAATATTTATCTAGAGCAAAAGATAATAAAAAAAGTGAGAATACTGAAATCAGTATCGAGGGTATTAAGGTGAATAAAGCAAAAAAAGTTATGTATTTTCTGTTAGCTCTGGATCCACTTATATCAATATCAACCTTTAAGGATTTTCGAACTTCGATAAAAATCATAAAAAAAAGGATTAGTAAGAAAACAATATTAACGATTAGTAGTAATTGTAGGTTTTTATCACTTAACTCGATGAAGCTTTTATCTATAAATGTTAAAAAAGTTAAAAAAGCTAAGAATAGAGTGGCTATAAAAACTAGACCTATGATGAAATTTTTTTTGATAAAATCAGTCATTATGAGATAAATAGGATATTAATTATTTTTATCATGGATAGCTGCTTTATAATACTTGCTGGTGGAGAAAGTAAAAGATTTAATTCAAAAACTCCTAAATCGTATCATTTTTACAAGGGGAAACCTTTGTTGCTTCATTCAATTGATAAAGCTAAAAACTCTAAGAAGTTTAAGAAAATAGTATTGGTTATTAATAAAAAGGATAGAAAATTAATAAAGAATCTCAAAATAAAAGACATCAAGGTAATTGAAGGTGGCAACACTAGAGCTGCTTCTGCTTATAATGCATTAAGAAGTATTAAAAATCAAAATATAAAAAATATAATGATTCATGATGCTGCTAGGCCTAATTTTTCATTAAAACTTTTAAATAGATTACATAAAGAACTTAAATCAAATGATTGTGTTGTACCTGCAATACAAACTCCAGATTCAATAAAACAAAAAACTTCAAATGTAATAAAAAATTTGGAAAGAAATGATATTTATTTAATACAAACTCCTCAGGCATTTAATTACAATGCGTTATATAATTTACAAAATCATAAAGATATGGATCTTACAGATGATGCAAGTTTATTTGTAAATTCTGGTAAAAAAATAAAGATTATAAAAGGTGAGATTAATAACAAAAAAATTACAATAGCTTCAGATATTAAAATTGATAGTTCTATTAAATATGGATTAGGATTTGATGTGCATAGACTGGTTCCAAATAAAAAATTATATCTTGGTGGTATTAAAATACCTTCATCTCTTGGTACCTTAGGTCACTCTGATGGTGACCCAGTTTTGCACGCAGTAACAGATGCAATATTAGGAGCATGTCAAATGGGTGATATAGGACAAAAATTTTCTGATAAAAGTAAAAAATTTAAAAATATTAGATCAACTATTTTATTAAATAAGATAATTGATGAAGTGATAAGAGAGGGATACTTAATTAATAATATTGATATCAATATTATTACTCAAAAACCTAAAATTCAAAAATATAGAAAAAAAATTACAAATTGTATCGCAAAAATATGTAAAATTTTACCAACTCAAATCAACATTAAAGGTAAAACAACTGAAAAACTTGGTGTAATCGGTAAAGAAAAAGCTATAGCATGTGAAGTAATAGTCTCTGTAATTAAATATGATTAAAACCTTTAACTCTCTTTTAGTAACTATATTTGGTTTGGGCAAGATTAGATTGATGCCAGGTACAATTGGGTCTCTTGCTACAACTATTTTTCTTTTTTACTTATTTCACAAAATTAATATCTCATCAAATGTGATTTTAGTTGGGTGGATAATTATTTTTATTTATTCTTTTTATGCAGTTTCAACACATATAAAAGATAGCAAAAATAAAGATCCTGGAGAGATTATTATTGATGAATTTCTAGGTCAATCTATACCAATTTATCTTTATGAAATATCACATGGAACAACTAAAGAAAGCAGTGATGCAATTATCTATTATGTATTGTTTTTTGTATTGTTTAGATACTTTGATATTATGAAACCCTTTCCAGTTAACTTCTTTGATAAGAACTTTAAAAATAGCTTTGGTGTAATTATGGATGATATTTGTGCTGGGCTATATGTTGTTTTAACACTTGTTTGTTTTATGATGGTTAAAAGTTATGTTTTATAATGAAAAAATTAGCAAATAAACTTGTAAAAATACTAATAAAAAAAAAACTTAAAATCTCATTAGCAGAATCTTGCACTGGTGGAATGTTATCAAGTACTATTACATCCGTAAGTGGTTCTTCTAAGATATTTAATCTAGGACTAATTACATATTCAAATAAAACCAAGATGAATATTCTTAAAGTCCCAAAAAAAATTATCAGTAAATATGGAGCTGTAAGCCACGAATGCTGTCTGTCTATGGTTAAAAATTTAAGCAGAATTAGTAAAGCCCATATATCTGTATCGATCACTGGCATTGCTGGCCCCAATGGTGGAACTAAAATAAAACCAGTTGGGTTAGTTTATATTGGGATTAAAAAAGGTAATAATATTATTGTGCAAAAGAATTTATTTAAAAATAAAGATCGGATTTCAATACAAAAAGCTTCTACTCGTAAAGTTTTAAAGGCAGTATTAGCTCTTAAATAATTGATTGGCCCTGTTTTGAAAAGCATCAGCAATTTTATCTAACCCATATTTAAAAGAAGTTGTCATTAGAATATTTAGAAATTTATTTTTTATTTCAAAATCTACATCAAAGCAAATTTCTGTTCCCTCGCTATGGTCTTCAAATAGCCACTTATTATCCAAATTTTTAAGGGGGCCACCGATATTTGTAACGTAAATAGAATTATGTTTTTTATCAAATTTTACGTCACTTTTATAGGTGTCTTTAAACAAGCCTTTACCAATTGTTAAGTCTGCTATAATGTTTATAAAATTACCAGTATCATTTTTTTCATAAATTTTTGCTTCAATGCAGTATGGTACGAATGTTGGATATTTTTCTATATCTAAAACTAAATCGATCAGTCGATTTTTTTCACATTTAATTATGCGCTTAACTGAAGCTCTAGGCATTAATTATTTAGTCTATTCTTTTGTAATTGTGTAAAATCTTCGTCCGCATGATATGACGACCTAGTTAACGGTGTTGAAGAAACTAATAAAAAACCCTTTGATTTAGCAATGGTTTCTAACTCTTTAAATTCACTTGGATAATAATAACGATCTAATGGATGATGCCTTACAGAAGGTTGCAAATACTGACCAATGGTTAAAAAATCTACATCTGCTGCCTTTAGATCATCCATCACTTGAACAATTTCATCTTTTGTTTCACCTAACCCAACCATTAAACCAGATTTAGTAAAAACATTTTTATTAATGATCTTTGCATTTTTTAAAAGTTCTAGAGAAGAAAAGTATCTAGAGCCAGGTCTTACTTTTAGATAAAGTCTTGGTACAGTTTCAATATTATGATTGAAAACATCAGGATTCGCTTCTAATACTTTTTTATAGAAAATCTGGAGTTAAGACTTCAATTGATGTGTTAGGATTTAATTTTCTAGTTTGATTGATAACTTCATAAAAGTGATTTGACCCACCATCATCTAAGTCATCTCTATCAACAGAAGTTATAACCACATGCCTTAGATTTAATTTGAGTACAGCGTCAGCAATTTTAACAGGTTCCAATGGGTCTAGTTTGCCAGGCTTACCAGTTTTAACATCACAAAATGCACAGGCACGTGTACATGTGTCTCCCATAATCATAAAAGTGGCATGTCTTTTACTCCAGCATTCTGTAATATTTGGGCAGTTTGCTTCTTGGCAAACGGTTATTAAATTATTGTTATTAACAATTGTTTTAGTTAAAAAAAATTCTTTACTATTAATAAGTTTTGATCTGATCCAATCAGGTTTTTTTTTAATTGGATTTATAGGTTTGTTAACTTTTTCTGGATGTCTAGTTGTCATTGTTTTTTATTATATAAAGCGTCTCACCCTCTTTGCCAAATAAAAACTTTTCTCTAATAAGGACTTCAACGTAATCAAGGTCTAACTTATCGCTCAATAAAGAGTTTTTAAACACCAGATCTTTAATATTATTAATTAATTCAGCTTCTTTGATCTCTAGACTAATTAAAATCTTATTTTTTTTTAAATAAGAAAAAAAACCTCTCTCACCTTCTAAAAAATTAAAAAAAAAATAAAGTATCAAAAATGTAGTAATTAACAAAAAATAATTCTTTTTTATTTTACCTAGCATTAATAAAGTTTATTCATTTTGGCTTTTTTGCCAAGCTCTTCTTCAATACGTAATAATTGATTATATTTTGCAACTCTCTCAGATCTTGCTAATGAACCAGTTTTAATTTGATTGGAATTAGTACCTACTGCAAGATCAGCAATAAATGTATCTTCACTATCTCCAGATCTATGTGAAATAATTGTTTTATAACCAATAATATGAGCAAATTTAATAACTTCAAGTGTTTCTGAAACTGTTCCAATTTGATTGAGTTTAATTAAAATTGAATTTGATGAATTGTTTAAGAAACCTTTTTTAAGTCTTTCTAAATTTGTTACATAAAGGTCATCACCAACAATTTGAACATTCTTTGTGTATTTGATTATTTTGCTCCATGCCATCCAGTCACTTTCAGCAAAAGGATCTTCGATAGATTTAATTTTATATTTATTTATAATATTTTGATATTTTTTAATCGATTCGTCAACAGAGATATATTTTTTTGAATGGATTGAATACTTTTTTTTTTTATACAACTCGTTTGCCGCTACATCTAAACAAATTGATACATCTTTACCATTTTTAAATCCTGATTTTTTTATTGCAGCAACTACTAAGTCCAAAGCTAGTTCGTTATTGTTAATCATTGGTGCAAATCCACCTTCATCACCTACAGATGTAGATAAATTTTTTTTTTTAATCAAATCTCTCAAATTGTTAATTACAATAAAACAAATTCTCATTGCTTCTGCAAAACTTTTAGCTTTATCAGGTCGAATCATAAACTCTTGAATTCTCAATCCATTATTAGCATGTGCACCACCATTAATAATATTCATCAACGGATAAGGTAGTTTATAATCATTTTTTTTTAAAAAAGTTTTGTAAAGTGGCTCTTTTTTAATTTTTGCTGATAGTTTTTTTACAGCCATTGACACTGCTAGTATTGAGTTTGCACCAAGAATTGTTTTTTGTCTTGTGCCATCAAGATTAATCAAGATTGTATCGATACGTACTTGATCATGAACATTTAAACCTTTAAGTTTCTTAAAAATTTTTGTATTAACCAATTTTACAGCACTTAAAACACCTTTGCCTAAATAACTCTTATCATTTTTGTCTCTTTTTTCATAAGCTTCATATGTTCCTGTTGACGCTCCTGATGGACAAATAGCAGAAGCGCTTAAATTTTTAGAATAAACCTCTGCTTCAATGGTTGGATTTCCTCTACTGTCAAAAACCTGACGAGCTCTTATTTTTAAGATTTTACTCATTTATTTTTTAATCAAATTATCAATTTCGAATAACTGAGATAATAATTTTTCCAACTTATCTAGTGGAACCATATTCGGTCCATCAGATGGCGCATTATCAGGATCTTGATGAGTTTCAATAAATACACCAGCTACACCTACTGCAACAGCTGCTCTTGCTAAATATTCGACAAACTCTCTTTGTCCGCCACTAGTTTCACCTAATCCGCCTGGCTGTTGCACTGAATGTGTTGCATCAAAAATAACTGGGTAACCATTTTTTGCCATTATAGGTAATGATCTCATATCAGAAACTAGAGTATTATAACCAAAACTTGCACCTCTTTCTGTAACTAAAATATTATTGTTGCCTGAGTCTGCAATCTTTTTTGTAACATTGACCATATCCCAAGGAGCAAGAAATTGTCCTTTCTTAACATTGATAATTTTTCCAGTTTCAGCAGCAGCAATTAATAAATCTGTTTGTCTACATAAAAATGCTGGTATTTGGAGAACATCAGCATGTTTCGCTACGATCTTACATTGTTCGGCATTATGAATGTCAGTTAGAATTGGAACATCCAATTCTTTTTTTATTTTATCAAAAATTGGTAAAGACTGCTCTAAACCAGCACCTCTTTTACCTTTTAAACTAGTTCTATTGGCTTTATCAAAAGAAGTTTTATAGATAAAGCCCATATTAAATTTAGAGGTAATCTCTTTAATTTTACCAGCCATATCCATTGCGTGTTGCTCTGTTTCAAGTTGACAAGGACCCGCTATAATACAAATTTTATTATTGTTTGAAATTTCTATTTTTCCACAATTTATTTTAATATTTTTCATTTATGATTTTTAGCTGCATTGATAAAAGAAGAGAATAAAGGATGTGGCTCCAAAGGTCTAGATTTAAATTCTGGATGAAACTGAACAGCCACAAACCATGGGTGATTTTTTAATTCAATAATCTCTGGTAATTTGTTATCAGGAGATAATCCTGAGAAAATCATACCTTTTTTTTCAAATTGGTCTTTGTAGCTAATATTAACTTCATATCTATGTCTGTGTCTTTCCTGAATAGATTTTGATTTATATATCTTTTTAATTAGAGAGTTTTCCTTTAATTTAGCAGCATAAAGACCAAGTCGCATTGTGCCGCCAAGATGTTTATCTGTTCCTTTAATTAACTTACCATCTTTACTCCATTCATTAATTAAGCCTATAATTTTAACACCTGTTGTACCAAATTCACTTGATGTAGCTTTTTTTATGTTAAGTTTATTTCTAGCAAATTCAATAATAGCCATTTGCATACCAAAACAAATTCCAAGAAAAGGAATTTTATTTTGTCTAGCATATTTAATAGCTTCAATTTTTCCTTCAGTTCCCCTTTTTCCAAAACCACCTGGTATTAAAATTCCTGACACTCCTTTTAATTTACTTTTAATCTCTGTAATTTTCAATTTTTCAGAATCAATCCTAACTAAATTGACTTTTAAATTATTATTAATGCCACCATGCGTTAGGGCTTCATCTAAAGATTTATAAGCATCCTTAAGATTAACATATTTTCCTATAATAGCGATATTGATTGAATTTTTAGTATGAAGAATAATTTTTGTTATTTTTTTCCAAGGTTTTAAATTAACTTTTTTCTTTGATTTAATTTTAAAATACTCAAGAACTTGGGTGTCTAAATTTTCCCTATTAAAACTAATTGGCGCTTCATAGATAGTTTTAACATCAACAGTTTGAATTACATTTTTGATATCTACATTACAAAATAAAGATATTTTTTTTCTATGTTCTAATGGAATGCTTCTTTCAGACCTGCAAATAATAATATCTGGCTGAATACCTAAACTTCTAAGCTCTTTCACAGAATGTTGGGTTGGTTTTGTTTTAATTTCATCAGATGCTTTAAGATATGGGACTAGTGTTAAGTGAATAAATAAAGCATTTTTTTTACCAACATCATTAGAAAATTGTCTTATTGCTTCAACAAATGGAAGACTTTCAATATCACCAATTATTCCTCCTATTTCACAAATTACAAAATCTTCTTTTGCTGTATCATTTTTTATAAAGTCTTTAATGCGATCTGTTATATGGGGAATAACTTGTACTGTTTTACCAAGGTATCCACCCTCACGTTCTTTTTTTAAAACATCACTATAAATTTTTCCAGAAGTAATATTATCTGTTTTTTTTGCAGACGTTCCTGAAAATCTTTCGTAATGGCCAAGATCTAAATCTGTTTCTGCACCATCGTTAGTTACAAAAACCTCACCATGTTGAAATGGACTCATAGTTCCAGGGTCAACATTTAAATAAGGGTCTAATTTTCTTAAACGAACATTGAAACCTCTTGATTGAAGTAAATATGCAAGAGAAGCTGAAGAAAGACCTTTTCCTAAAGAAGAAACCACACCGCCGGTGACAAAAATATATCGCGCCATGGAATTATCTTATAGCGATTAATTTAAGAATTGAAAAGTATTAATTATTATTTTCGGGAATTGCTGGGGTATCGTCAGATTTTTCTTCAATTTGATCTAAAATAGAATTGGTAGGAACTAACTCACTTCTGGATATAATTGTTAGAGCAAGACTACATATTATAAATAATGTAGCAACTACAGCGGTAGCTTTGCTCATAAAATTACTAGCCGATCTAGAAAGCATAAAATTATCTTGAGAAACACCTATACCAAGTGCTCCACCTTCAGATTTTTGAATGAGTATTAAAAGCACAAGTATCACAGCAAGTACAATATTTAATACTAATAAAATATTTTCCATCGGAATTAACTATATGTTTTTTTGACTATATCAATAAATTTTTTGACATTTTGAGAGGCTCCACCAATCAAAAATCCATCTATGTTCTTAATTATTTTTAGGTCTTTAATATTTTGAGGATTAACAGAGCCACCATATAATACTTTTGGTATTTTATCTTTGAATTTGCTTTTAATAAACTCAACAGTTTTAAAAAGATCTCTTGGATTTGGGATAATGCCAGTACCAATAGCCCAAACAGGTTCGTAAGCTATAAATATATTTGATTTATTTTTTAACCCCTCTAAACCAACTTTAATTTGTTTAGATAAAATTGACTCAGTTTTTTTTTTTCTTTTGTCGTTGGCAGATTCGCCAATACAAAAAATAACTTTTAATTTTGCTTCTAGTGCACTTTTTATTTTTAGATTAATCAATTTATCATTTTCACCTTTTTCTCTATTTTCCGAATGTCCTATGATTACAAAGTGTGCACCTATATTTTTCAGCATACGAGGGTTTACAGAGCCTGTATGTGGGCCATAGCTTAAACTTTCATGACAATTCTGGCCACCAATACCAATTTGACAATTTGAAAATTTTTTTGAGAAGGAACTAATTAAAGTGTAGGGAGGGCAATAAATTAATCGGCCTTTATTAATTTCTTTAGATTTAGAAAATTTAATAACTTTATTTAATGCATTTAAAGAAGATAAATTCCCATACATTTTCCAATTAGCTACAAAATACATATATTTATTTGTCATAATGAAAAATTTAATCTATAGGTTTGTATTTTACAGATCAATAAATTAATAAAATAGTGATAAATTCTTTTAAAAATATTACAAAAAAAAAATTTGGTGGGTTGTTATTAATTATTGTTATTATTATAGCCTTTGGATTTGGTGGTTTTGGTGGTGGATTTAATATTGGAGATCAAAACAGCATAGCAAAAATAAATAATAAAAATCTGTCAACTCAGGATTTCATGGACTATTTGAATAAATCTGGGTTAAGCCAACAAGTCATAAAGGATAATATAGATAAAAATATTATTGAAGAGCTTTTATCAACATTAATTTCAACGACACTTCTTAATCTTGAAATTCAAGAGTTAGATCTTTCAATGACAAAGGAAGTGTTAATTGAAAAAATCAAAAATAATAAAAACTTTCAGGATGAAAAAGGTGTGTTCAAAAGAACCTTGTATGAAAAATTTTTGTTAACAAATAATTCATCTGCACCAATTTTTGAAACAAAATTAAAAAACAATGAACTTCAAAAACAATTATTTACTTACATAAGTGGTGGAACGAAATCTCCTGAATTTATGGTTAATAAGTTCTATATAGAAAAAAATAAAAAATTAGATATTGAATATATCAATCTAGGTATTTTTTATAAGAAAGCTGAAGCGTTTACAGATGCAGACATAAAAAATTTTGTAAATGAAAATAATGAAAAACTAAAACAGGATTATATTGATTTTTCTTACGTTAATATTAGTCCAAAAAATTTAATTGGTTTGGAGGAATTTAATCAAGAATTTTTTAACAAAATTGATGATATTGAAAACAAAATTTCTAAAAATATTGATTTTAAAACAATTATTAAGGAACTGAATTTAACTCCCACTTCTGTGACTGCTTATGTAAATCTTGATAATAAAAAAACAATAAATAACAAAATTTACAACTCAAGAAAAGACAACATTGAAATTCTTGAAGATAATGGAACTTATATTTTTTATAATATAGATAATTTAGATACTAAATTGCCTAACCTTGAAAATGATAAATTTAAAAAACAAATTAAAAATCTTTTATTTCAAAAAGAAAAGTATGAATATAACAATAATATTATAAATAGTATAAATCAAAAAACTTTCAATCAAACATCCTTTGATGATCTCGGTAAAGCGGGTATTGAAACAATAAATCTTAATTCAATTAAAGATAATAAAAAGTTTGAAATTAATTCGGTTAAAGTATTGTATTCTTTACCTGTAAATACTTTTACTTTAATCGCAGATGATCAAAACAATATATTTATTGCAAAAACTTTAAGTTACAAAGAAGAAAGCATAACAAAAAGTTTTGTTGATTTTAATAAGATATCTATCGAAGAAGAATCACAAAGCAAAAATGGTATTTTAAAATCTTATGATTTATTTTTAAACAATAGATATAAAGTTATAGTTAATGAAAAAACTCTTGATAGAGTAAAAAATTATTTCAGATAATGTTAAATCGAAACTTTAGTGATTTTAAGTTTCAGCATAAAAGAAACAAAAATCAAATTTTATACACTTCTAAAAAATCACACAATAATCATGAGGTTTTAAATTTAATTGATAATTTTCTAAGTGAAAAAAATAGCTTTATTTTTGAATCTGTTGAGAAAGGGAAGATAAGAGGTAGATATACTATCTTTGGTAAAAACCCTGATAAAATTTGGGAGTTCAACAATAAAAACTCTTACTTAATTACAAACAAAACTAAAAAAAAAATCAAAGGAAGTCCTGAAAAAATTATTGAAAAAATAATAGAAAATTTCAAATTTAAAACCCCCAACAGTCTACCTCCTATTTGTTCATTAATATCTGGGTATTTTTCTTATGATTCAATAAGGTATATAGAAAATATTCCTAATAAATGTACGGATGATTTAAAATTACCCGACGTAAGACTGTTAAGACCAAGGACATTAGTTATTCATGACAATTTCAAAAAAAAGATTTTTTATATTGTAAACATCTTTAATGATGAAAAAATTTCAGATTATAAATTAAAATATTTAGAAATTGAAAGTGAGATAAATGATTTGTTAATCCAATCTTCACTAGAAAAAAATAATTCCTATAAAGATATTAAATCAAATATTAAAGTCAAATCCAATACAACTAAAAGCAAATTTTTAAAGATGGTAAATAAGGCCAAAGAATATATTAAAATTGGTGATATTTTTCAGGTAGTTTTAAGTCAAAGATTTGAAGCAAAATTATCAAAAGAACCTCTTGAAATATATAAAAAATTAAGAATTACGAACCCTTCCCCATTTATGTACTTTTTTAATTTTCATGATTTTCAAATAATTGGTGCTAGCCCAGAAATTTTAGTTAGACTAAGAAATAATAAAATTACCGTTAGACCAATAGCTGGAACAAGACCAAGGGGTAAAAACTCTTATGAAGATAATTTTTTTGCAAAAGATTTACTTCAAGATAAAAAAGAGCTTTCGGAACATTTAATGTTACTTGATTTAGGGAGAAATGATGCGAGCAAGGTTTGTAAAATTGGCACTATTAAAGTTACGGAGAGTTTCGTGATCGAAAAATATTCTCATGTAATGCATATAGTTTCTAATGTGATGGGGATTTATAATAGTAGATATTCAAGATTTAAATCATTACTTGCTGGTTTTCCGGCTGGAACCGTTTCTGGTGCACCTAAAATTAGGGCCATGGAAATTATTGATGAATTAGAGACAACAAGAAGAAAAGTTTATGCGGGTGGCATAGGCTATTTCTCTGCCAATGGTGAATTTGATACCTGTATAGCCTTAAGAACCGCTGTTGCAAAAAATAAAAAATTTTATGTACAAGCAGGTGCAGGTATTGTTGCTGATAGCAACCCAATTAAAGAATATGAAGAAACTGTTAATAAGGCTAAAGCATTACTGAGTGCACTAAAATAATGAAGATTATATTAATTGATAATTATGATAGTTTTACATTCAACCTATATCACTACCTATCCTCACTAAAAGTAAAAGTTGATGTAATTAGAAATGATAAAATTAATTATAAAAAGATAATTCAAGATAAGTACGATAAAGTTGTCATATCACCAGGACCTGGTAATCCCGATCAATCAGGAAATTGTATTAAGATAGTTGAATCTCTTTATAAAAAGATTCCAATACTAGGTGTGTGTTTGGGTCATCAAATTATTGGGCAAGTTTTTGGCTCAAAAGTTATTCGAGCTAAAAAACTAATGCATGGAAAAACTAGTATAATTGAATCTAAAAAAACTGGCATATTAAAAAACCTTCCTTCAAGATTTGTAGCAACAAGATACCACAGCTTAATTATTGATAAAAAAACACTGTCAAATGAACTTGAAATTACTGCACAGACTAAAGATGGAACTATAATGGGGATAAAACATAAAAAATATAATGTTCATGGTGTTCAATTTCACCCCGAAAGCATTAAAACTATTATTGGTATCAAAATATTAAAAAATTTTATTAATTATAAAAACTAATGGAAAAGTTTCTTAAAAAGTTAAAAAATAAAGAGGATTTATCTTTCAATGAAAGTAAAGCTGCCTTTGAAACAATAATGCAGGGTGAAGCTTCAGATGATAATATATTCGATTTTTTAACTCTTCTTTCAGCAAAAGGTGAAGTCTCAAACGAGATAGCTGGTGGTGTATATGTATTGAGGGATAAGTCTAAAAGAGTTAATATTAAGGACTGTGTTGACACATGTGGGACTGGTGGTGATGGAATGAATACTTTAAATATCTCAACAGCCTCAGCTTTATTATTAGCTAGTATGGGAATTAAAGTTGCCAAACATGGGAATAAAGCTGTTTCATCTAAATGTGGCTCTGGTGATGTTTTAGAGGCTTTAAATATTAAGATTGATTTGGAACCTAAGGATATTGAAAAGCAAATAAACAAAAATAACTTTGGTTTTATGTTTGCTCCTAACTATCACAGTGCAATGAGATTTGTTGGTCCGACAAGGAAAAAGATTGGTAAAAGAACGATATTTAATATGATTGGCCCTTTGAGCAGCCCTGCCCTTGTGGAAAGACAGGTTATTGGTGTTTATGATAAAAGTTTACTTAAAATATTTGCTGAAGCTCTAAAAAATCTAAATATAAAATTTGCTTGGATTGTTCATAGTGAAGATGGACTAGATGAAATATCTCCTTATACAAAAACAAATGTAGTACAATTAAAAGATGACAAGATCACAGAAATTATCATTGATCCTAATGAGCTAAATATAGCTGCTAATAAATTTGAAGATCTATTAGGAGATAACTCAGAATTTAATGCAAATAAAATAATTGATATATTTAAAGGCAAAGATAATGATTTTTCTAAAGCAGTTTGTTTAAATGCTGCAGCAGGACTAATTGTTGCAGAAAAATATTCCTCTTTTAATAATGCTTATGTAGAAGCTAGAAAACATATCTTATCCGGAAAAACATATAATGATTTAAGAAAAATACAAAATGGGTGAAAATACTTTAGAGAAGATAATTAAAAAAAAAATTGAAAAAATTGATTTATTAAAAAAATCTATTTCTTTAAAACTATTGCATGAAAGAATTAATGAAAATAAATTGTTTATTAATTTTAAAAAAAAAATTCAAAATAATATTGATAACAATAATATTTCAATAATTGCTGAAATTAAAAAAGCTAGCCCGTCAGCAGGTATAATTATAGAAGAATATGATCCTATAAAAATTGCAAAAATTTATGACAAAAATAAAGCAACATGTTTATCGATTCTAACAGAAGAGGATTTTTTCCTTGGAAATTTAATTCATGTAAGTAAAGTTAAAGGAAAAATAAATCTCCCTATTCTTTGTAAAGATTTTTTTATAGATAAATTTCAAGTACCGCTGGCAAAAAGTTTTGGGGCAGACGCAATATTAATAATATTAGCTGCAGTATCTGACGACCTTGCTATTGAATTGTACGAAGAAGCATTAAAATTTGATATGTCAATCATAGTAGAAGT
>Ga0308004_10000506_pt1 | contig 18473 bp, 17 predicted proteins | sample Neamet38_FD_203156 | JGI IMG/M metagenome (GOLD analysis project Ga0308004, IMG submission 203156) | Marine microbial communities from water near the shore, Antarctic Ocean - #38 | ecosystem: Environmental > Aquatic > Marine > Unclassified | place: Southern Ocean | collected 2014-06-06 | reverse complement strand
GTTTGGTGAATCGTACGACTTAGCCTTTGCAAACGGAGGAGATCAAAACAACGATACCATCCCCGAAAGAGTTATTTGCAATACTATGTCTATTGCACTTTTAGATGGTTTAGGAGATAAAATACAATCAAGTAGCTGGCTTTTAAAAAATAGTTAGATGGATCTTTTTAAAGAAATAGAAGCAGATTTATTGCAACATAAATTACAGATAGATTCTTTTGATCTTTCTAGACCTTGGGGGGCTTTTTTGTAATTAACGAAGAGGATGCGCAAAGATTTTCTAATATTTACTTTAACGCATACGATATTGAAACTCTACGTATGGCTGGAAAACTTAGTCCAAAAATTTTATTGGTTAAACCCCAGGCAAGGTTGTCTTGGCAATACCATAAGAGAAGAGCTGAGACTTGGAGAATTATAAAAGGCCCTGTTGGTGTCGTTCGTAGTCTAGATGATACTGAAGGAGAGGTTGAAATATTTAAAGAAGGAGAAATTATCATCCTACAACAAGGAGAGCGACATCGTTTAATTGGTCTTGACTCCTGGAGTGTAGTTGCTGAGTTTTGGCAACACACAGACCCAACAGAAGCATCAAACGAAGAAGATATAGTTAGACTACAGGACGATTATTTGAGGAAATAAAATAGTTGTTAAGTATATGTTAATAAAAATTAACTTTTAGAATTAATGATCACAAAAAGCTCAAAAATATATATTGCTGGCCATAGAGGAATGGTGGGTGCTGCCATTTGGCGGGTGTTGGAAGCTAAAGGCTATACCAATTTACTTGGACGAAGTAGTACCGAATTGGATTTGAGAAACCAAGTGAAAGTACAACACTTCTTTAAAGAAGAGCAACCAGAAGTGGTTATTGATGCTGCCGCAAGAGTTGGTGGGATATTGGCAAATAAAGATTTTCCCTATCAGTTTCTGATGGAAAACATGCAAATTCAGAACAATTTAATTGACACCGCTTTACAACAAGGGATTGAGAAATTTATTTTCTTAGGCAGTTCATGTATTTATCCTCGATTAGCAAAGCAACCCTTAAAAGAAGTCTATTTATTAACGGATTCTTTAGAGCCAACCAATGAGTGGTATGCCATCGCAAAAATTACAGGAGTAAAATCGTGTCAGGCAATCCGAAATCAATTTGGTAAAGATTATGTAAGTTTAATGCCAACCAACCTGTATGGTACGCATGATAATTTTGATTTAAAAACATCCCATGTTTTGCCTGCAATGTTGCGTAAATTTCACGAAGCAAAACTGAATGATAATGCTACAGTAAACCTCTGGGGTAGTGGAACACCAATGCGAGAGTTCTTGTTTGTTGATGATTTGGCAGAAGCCGTAGTTTTTGCATTAGAAAATAAATTACCTGAATATTTATATAATGTAGGTACAGGGATCGATTTAACAATTAAAGAATTAGCAGAAACAATTCAGAGAGTTGTTGGACATAAAGGAGAGTTAGTATGGGATCATACTAAACCTGATGGAACGCCAAGGAAGCTACTAGATGTTTCTAAAATGCACGCATTGGGTTGGAAGCATAATATAAATTTAGAAAATGGAATACAAAAAACCTATAAATGGTTTTTGGAGAATATAGAAAATATAAAAGAAGTCAAATTATAAAACTTCAAAAAACGAAACAATGAAAGTAGCTTTAATTACAGGGATTACAGGTCAAGATGGCTCTTATTTAGCAGAGTTATTATTAGAAAAAGGCTATATGGTACATGGGATTAAAAGAAGGTCATCGCTTTTTAATACCGCAAGAATAGATCATTTATATCAAGACCCACACGATACAGATCAAAGATTTAAATTGCATTATGGAGATTTATCCGATGCAATGAATTTGACGCGTATTATCCAAGAAACACAGCCAGATGAGATTTACAATCTAGGAGCGATGTCTCATGTTGCAGTTTCATTTGATACGCCTGAATATGTAGGTAATATTGATGGATTGGGTACTCTACGGATATTAGAAGCTGTAAGAATTCTAGGTTTAGAAAAGAAAACAAGAATTTACCAAGCTTCAACTTCAGAATTATATGGTGGGATGCCAGAGAATAAAAATGCAAAAGGGTTTTATGACGAGTCTTCTCCATTTTATCCTCGCTCTCCTTATGGTGTAGCTAAAATATACGGTTTTTGGATTACTAAAAACTATCGGGAAGCGTATAATATGTTTGCTTGTAATGGTATTTTATTCAATCATGAATCTCCAAGAAGAGGAGAAACTTTTGTAACTAGAAAAATTACACGTGCGGTATCAAAAATAGCTTTAGGGCTTCAAGAAAAACTATTTCTAGGAAATTTAGAAGCCAAACGCGATTGGGGCCATGCGAAAGACTATGTTAGAATGATGTGGATGATATTGCAAGCTGAAGAAGCAGAGGACTGGGTAATTGCTACAGGGGTAACTACCACGGTACGTGATTTTGTACGCATGGCCTTTGGAGAGGTTGGAATCGAATTAGAGTTCAAAGGAGAAGGAGTAGTTGAAAAAGCGTTTATTACAGCATGTAATCATAAAGATTTTCAAGTTGCTATTGGTCAAGAAGTTTTATCTGTTGACCCATCTTATTTCCGTCCAACAGAAGTTGATTTACTAATTGGGGATCCTTCAAAGGCTAAGAACAAGTTAGGTTGGGTACCTGAACACGACTTGGCTTCTCTTGTAAAAGACATGATGGAAGGTGACGTTTCGTTAATGAAAAAAGATGTTGTTTTGCTAAAAGCTGGTCATGATATCTTGACACAGGCTGAGTAAAAGAGATTATGGAAACTGATAAAAATAATAATATTTTATGATTCAAAATAACATAGTCTTAAATGAGTAATGTAGAAAATAACAAAAGAATAGCAAAAAATACAATATTCTTGTTTTTTCGAATGTTTTTTACAATGGGGGTGTCTTTGTATACAACTCGTATTATATTAAACGCTCTTGGTGTTGAGGACTTTGGACTCTATAATGTAGTAGGAGGAGTTGTTTCAATGCTTTCGTTTTTAAGTGCCTCTATGTCAGTAGCTACTCAGCGATTTTTTTCTTTTGAGCTAGGGAAAAAAAACTTTATTCAATTAAATAAAATATTTTGCATGAGTGTAAATATTCATGCAATCATTGCTCTTTTTGTTTTATTGATTGCAGAAAGTATTGGTCTTTGGTTTTTGAATAATAAATTAATGATTCCTATTGATAGAATTGAAGCTGCTAATTGGGTATACCAATTCTCTGTAGCATCTTTTATTGTAACTATCATGTGTGTGCCATACAATGCTACGATAATATCAAATGAGCGCATGAAAATATATGCTTACATAAGCATTATAGATGTTGTAATAAAATTAATTATTGTATTTTCTTTACTTTGGATTGGATATGATAAACTGAAAATATATGCAGTTTTTACTTTTTTTGTAACAGTAATAACTTTTATGATTTATAAGGTGTATTGTAGAAGAAATTTCACTTCTAGCAGGTTTGTTTTTTTTTGGGATAAAAAATTATTTATTACTCTATTAAATTATTCAGGGTGGAATCTTTTTGGAAGCGCTGCTGGGGTGACGATGGGGCAAGGAGTTAATATTCTTTTAAACATATTTTTTGGACCGACAGTTAATGCTGCTAGAGGAGTGGCTTATCAAGTTAAAGGGGCTGTAAATATGCTTGTGACTAATTTTCAAGTAGCAATGAATCCACAAATTGTTAAATCTTTTGCCTCAAATGATTTAAAATACATGCATCAAATAATATTTCAAGGGTCTAAGTTTTCGTTTTTCTTGCTATATATATTTTCATTACCTATTCTCTTTGAAACTGAATTTATTTTAAATTTTTGGTTAAATAATGTTCCTGAGCATACAATAATATTTACAAGGTTAGCTTTGATTAATGTTCTTATCGATAGTTTATCGGGGCCTTTAATGAGTGCAGCACAAGCCTCTGGTAATATCAAAAAATATCAAGCGGTTGTTGGAGGTTTGTTATTGTTAATATTACCACTTTCTTATGTGTTTTTAAACGCAGGTTTTGAACCTGAAATTACTTTATTCATAAGTATTTCTATGTCCATAATCGCAATGTTAGCCAGACTTCATATAATAAGTTCTTTAGTGAGTTTCCCTATTAGATCATTTATGGAAAAAGTTATATTGAGAGTTATATTAGTCGCAATAATTTCTATTTTTTTACCTTTAATTTTAATACAAACGATGGAATATGATTTAACAAGAACTATTTCTGTTCTTTTGTTTTCTGTAATATCAGTTCTATTATCAATTTATTGGTTAGGAATAACAAATAAAGAACGTATACTGTTTAGTGGGAAAATAAAGAATCTAGTCATTAAAATAAAATAGCACAAGAAGTATACTTTTCAAACTTTAAAAATATAGAATGAAAAATATTCCTATAGTAATTGATTTCGTTGTTAATAATGATCTTTGTATTGGCTGCGGGTTATGTGTTTATAAATGCCCTTCTAAGGCGTTAGATATGAGGTTTAACGAATTAGGCTTTTTGGTCCCGGAATTAGTCGATGATTGTGATCTGGATGGTGCTTGTATAACGGTATGTCCTTTTAATATTAATCCATTAGCAGAGATTAAGTCAGAGAATGAGTTGGCGAATAATTTTCTAAATGAAACTGAGAATAGCCATCCAAAAATCGGGAAATATAAAAACATATATGCAGGTTATTCTGAAGAACATCGGTTAACATCTTCCTCTGGAGGCATGGCAACTTTTGTTTTAACAGATTTACTACAGAGAGGAATTGTTAATCATGTATTTTCAGTTAAAAAAGGCACTGAAGGGGGGGCGCATTATGAATATGCAATAAGTAATAATAAACAAGAACTTTTAAAAGGTTCAAAAACTAGATATTTTCCTGTTACATTAGCAACAGTTTTTTCTCAATTAGATAAATTAAATGGTAATGTTGCTATTGTAGGCGTAGCCTGTTTCATTAAAGCAATAAGATTAGCCCAATTTTCAGACCCTCTATTAAAAGAGAAGATTCCATTTTTGGTAGGGATAATTTGTGGAGGAGTTAAAAGTTCTTTTTTTACAGATTACCTTTCTAATAAGTCAGGAGTAGAAAACAAGCAATATACCAATCCAAATTACAGAATTAAGAATTTTGATAGTTCTGCAGGGGATTACTCTTTTGGATGTACAAGTGTAATTACTAAAGAAAAAAAATCTATTAAGATGCGCCATGTTGGTGATATGTGGGGAACTGGTCTTTTTAAAGCCAATGCGTGTGATTTTTGTGATGATGTAACTACAGAATTGGCAGATATTTCTGTAGGAGATGCTTGGTTACATCCTTTTGTTGAAAATGGTAGAGGAGATAATGTTTTAGTAACTCGTTCAAATTTAGCAGAGCAAATTATCAAAGAAGGGATAGCGAATAATAGTTTAAAGCTAGAAAAATTGTCTTTAGATCAATTTTTAGCATCACAAAAGGGAAGCTTTAATCACAGACACAAAGGGCTTCCTTATCGGGTTAAAAGAGCAAATTCGAAAGGGCAACTAACTCCCCCCAAAAGAATTTTAATAGATGAATCTTCCTTTTTTTTCAAAATAGTACAGTTTTTTAGGTTAAAAACTCGCCAGCGAAGTATTGAGTTATGGAAAAATAATCCTTACTCACTTAATTTTGATGCTAAAATTAAAACATTATTATCTGTTTTAAAATTTGCTACAAGACTAAATCATAAATTTAATTCATTAAAAACTAAACTTAAAAGTGAAAATTAAAAATAAGAAATTAAAAATTGGAATAGTTACATTTCATTGGGGAACCAATTATGGTGGAGTTTTGCAATCTTTTGCGTTGCAATCTTTTTTGAAAAGACAGGGATTTGATGTTCAAATAATAAATTTTGCTCCTACCTCCTATAGGGACTCATTTTTAAGATGTTTTAGGGCCCGAAAATTAAAAACTGTAATTTCAAATATTAAAAATTATTCTAAAGAAAAAAACATTGATAAATTTAGAAAAGAATATCTGAATTTAACAGCTCGATATTCTTCATTAGATGAAGTGAAGGCAAATACTGTAAGTTTTGATTGTTTAATAACAGGAAGCGATCAAGTTTGGAATCCTTACGGTATACAGACACATGGTTTAGTTTACTTTCTGCCTTTTGGAGGTAATAAGACTAAGAAGATGTCTTATGCAGCAAGTTTTGGTTGTGTCAATTATCCAAAAGATGTAATGAAAAAGATAAAACCTTTAATTACAAAATTTAATGCTATTTCTGTTAGAGAAAAAAGTGGCTTAGATATTTTGAACAAGGAAGGATTTAATGACCTTAAATTACTGCCAGATCCTACTTTATTACTAGATAAGGTAGATTACATTAATTTAATGGGGCCGAATAAGCCAGCGAAAACTAAATACGGTTTTTTCTATACGTTGCAACCCAACCAAAAAACAATGGACTCTATTTATAATGGTGTTAGCATGAAAATTAAAACAATTAGTACTTTAAATATTCAGTCTAGGACTATGGGTATTGAACAGTGGTTGCGTACTATTTATAATTCAGAATTTGTTATTACAAATTCATTTCATGGGGTGATCTTTAGTTTATTGCTAAATAAAAACTTTATTGTAGTCCCTATTGAAGGTTCTTTAGTAGGAATGAATGACCGTATTTACACTCTTTTAGATAGGTTTAATTTAAGAAATAGGTTAATTGAGCGCTATGATGAAGAGACTATTTTTTATGAAATTAACAGTCCGATAGACTGGGATTCCATACATAAAGCACAAAAAGAGTTACAGGAAGAAGCCTTAAGCTTCTTTTCTGAAAATTTGAGCAATAATTAATATTTAAAATGAAGACAAATATTCTATATATTTTTCATGTTTCAACTTTTGGAGGAGGGTCATTATGTCTTTTGAACCTTGTTAAAGAATTAAATAAGGAAAAATTTAATCCAATTATTCTTTTAAAAAACTGGGGTCCATTGTGTGAAGAACTTGAAAGAATTGGTGCTACGGTCATCATTGAATCTTCTATAAATACAGTGCCATATAATAGAGCTTTATTTAAGTTTAATTCAATTAAACAAATTATATTTATGTTGCTTTCTATTAAAAAAGTAAAGTATTGGATACATAAAACAGAAGCTGATATTGTACATATTAACACAATGATGATGTATCCATATGCTATTCCCGCACATAAGTTAAAAAGAAAAGTAATTATACATATGAGAGAACATTGGCCTGTTAAGGAGAATGTACTTCAATTAAATTTTGCTAAAAAAATTATAGAAAAATATACTGATTTAATAATTGCCATTAATAAAACGAGTGCTGGTATTCTTAATTTACCGCATAAAACCCAAATTATTTATGATTGGATTGATTTTAATGAGCGAGATAGATTCATTGATTTTAAAACTATTTTTGGAAAGGAGTATAAAAAATTAAAAGTATTTTTGTTTTTAGGAGGAATTCAAAGAACTAAAGGAGCACTGCAAGTAGTTAAAGTGTTTCAAGAAAACTTGAAAGGTAAGGATGCTCGATTACTCTTTGTAGGCTGTGATTCGAAACAAATTATATATACTGGATGGAAAGGGATCCTAAAAAAAGCACTTCATTTTTTTAATTATTTTACCTATTCAGATAAAATTAAAAAGATTCTACAAAAAGATGATAGAATTATGTGTATCGCAACAACTAATCAAGTAAAATCATTGTTTGAACAAGCTTATTGCACTGTTGTTTTCCCTACAATACCGCATGCAATTATACCTATTGTAGAGTCTATTTACTTAGGGAAACCCATTTTATCGGCGAATACACCTGAAGCACTTGAATATAGTAATCAAGGAAAAGGAGCAATATTGTTTAAAATGAATGACGAAAAAAAATTTATTGATGAGCTTACATACGTTTATGAAAACAAGGAAGAAGTTTATGAAAGGGCGTCTGAAAATACTAGTTTTGTAAAAGATTTATTTTCTTTAGAAACAAATAGAAGAAAATTAAATAAAATCTACAATAAGTTATTAGAAGAATAAAAGATGTTAAAAAACAAAACATTATTAATTACAGGTGGTACAGGTTCATTTGGTAATGCAGTATTAAGTCGTTTTCTACATACTGATCATTTTAGTGAAATACGTATTTTTTCTAGAGATGAAAAGAAACAAGATGATATGAGAAATCAACTTAAAAATAATAAGTTGAAGTTTTATATTGGAGATGTACGCGATTATTCTAGTATTGAAAGAGCAATGAGAGATGTAGATTATGTGTTTCATGCTGCTGCTTTAAAACAAGTACCTTCTTGTGAGTTTTTTCCTTTAGAAGCAACTAAAACAAATGTTTTAGGGACTCAAAATGTTATCGATGCAGCTGCAGTAAATAACGTTAAAAAGGTTATTTGTTTAAGTACAGACAAAGCCGCTTATCCTATTAACGCCATGGGTATTTCTAAAGCTTTAATGGAAAAAGTTGCTATTGCTGCTTCACGTAATTATTCAAAAACAACTGTTTGTTTAACAAGATATGGAAATGTAATGGCATCTAGAGGATCTGTGATTCCTCTCTTTTTAAATCAAATTAAAAATGGAGAAGACTTAACAATTACGGATCCAAATATGACACGTTTTTTAATGTCTTTAGATGAAGCTGTAGAGCTGGTATTGTTTGCTTTTGAAAATGGAAAATCAGGTGATCTATTTGTTAATAAGGCCCCAGCTGGGACTATTGGGGATTTGGCTCAAGCACTAAAAGAAATATTTAAGGTGAGTAATTCTATTAAAGTTATTGGTACACGACATGGTGAAAAACTATACGAAACCCTTTGTACTAGAGAAGAAATGACTAAGGCTGAAGATATGGGAGATTTTTATAGAATACCAGCAGACAATAGAGATTTAAACTATGCTAGATACTTTTCTGAAGGTGAAAAAGATATTTCTAAAATAATGGATTATCATTCCCATAATACACAACAATTTGATGTGGAAGGCATGAAAAAAATACTAATTAAATTACCTTTAATTAAAGATGAATTAAAACAAAAACGTTAATATGAAGCCAAAGTTAATTCCTGGTGGGAGCTACAAGGATTCTAGAGGAGAATTATTTTATAATAACTCTTTTAATTTATCACAAGTAAAACGGTTTTATGTCTTAACAAACAGAGACACTACTTTTAAAAGAAGATGGCAGGGTCATAAAATTGAGCAACGTTGGTTTACTGCTTTAGCAGGAAGTTTTGAAATTCAACTAATTTTAGTGGATAATTGGAATAACCCATCAGTTGAATTAGAAGCAATAACGATTGAACTTAGCCATAAGACATTAGATGTTTTGCAAATTCCTTCTGGATATATTAGTAGTATCCAGTCTAGAACAAATAATGCAAAATTATTAGTTATGTCAGATTATGAGTTAAATGAAATTAATGACGATTATAGGTTTTCTACAAACTATTTTAATAAGAAATAAAGTTAATTATGAAAAATACAACAGTAATGACAATTGTTGGAACCAGACCTGAGATCATTAAGTTGAGTGAAGTAATGAAAGAGCTCGACCAATACACGAATCATATAATCGTCCATACAGGTCAAAATTATGATTATGAATTAAATGAGTTATTTTTTGAGCAATTGAATGTAAGAACACCAGATTATTTTTTAGAAGCTGTAAAAGGATCAGCTTCTGAAACTATTGGTGATATAATTGCTAAAGCTGATAAAATTTTTGAATTAGTAAAGCCTGATGCTTTATTAGTCTATGGAGACACAAATAGTTGTTTAAGTGTTATTCCAGCTAAGAAAAGAAAAATCCCTATTTTTCACATGGAAGCCGGTAACAGATGTTTTGACCAAAGGGTTCCAGAAGAAGTTAATAGAAAAATTGTTGATCATTTAAGCGATATCAATTTGCCTCTTTCTGAACAAGCAAGAGATTATTTAATTGCTGAAGGGTTAAAACCTGAAACAATTATAAAGACTGGATCGCCAATGCCAGAGGTTTTAAAGGCAAATATGGATAAAATTCTTTCATGTAACATTTTGGTAAAAGAAAGTTTAAAAGCTAAAAAGTATATAGTAATGAGTATTCACAGGGAGGAAAATGTAGATTCTCCTAAAAATTTTAAAGATTTATTAGAATCTATAGATGAATTAACTAAAAAATACGAAATGCCTATTATAATTTCTACACATCCAAGAACTCGTAAAAAATTGGAAGAAATAGGTTATGAAGATAAAAACCCTCTAATTAGATTCTCTAAACCATATGGTTTTCATGAATATAACAACCTTCAGATGAATGCGTTTTGTGTGATTTCTGATAGCGGAACGATTGCTGAAGAAGGATCGATTTTAAATTTGCCTGCTGTTACAATTAGACAAGCACATGAAAGACCAGAAGGGATGGATGAAACAACTGTAATTATGTCCGGCTTAAATAAAGACAGAGTATTAGAAGCTGTGGATGTTGCAACAAATCATAACAAAGAACCTGAAAGAAGTATTAATCCAGTTCAAGATTATACAGCAGAAAATGTATCTAAAAAAGTGTTAAGAATTATTCTTTCTTATATAGATTACGTAAATAGAACAGTTTGGCATAAAAATATTTAAAAAATGAAATTAAAAGTTTTAGTTCTTGGATCTACAGGTTTGATTGGGCATCAAGTATATAATCATTTAGAAAGTACTCAAAAATATGAGTTACACAATATTGCTTATAGAAAAAAAATAAATAATAAAACGATCCTTTGTAATGTTAGAGAAGAGAAAGAATTTATAGATACTATAAAATCAATCTCACCCAATATTATTATAAATTGTATTGGAATTTTAATTAAAGGAGCCAATTTAGATCCTGAAAATGCAATATTTATAAATTCATATATGCCTCATCGATTAATGAGGTTAGCTAATGAGATTAATGGAAAACTTATTCATATCTCAACTGATTGCGTATTTTCGGGAAATAAACAATCTGCTTATCTTGAAAATGATTTTAAGGACGGTGTAGATACTTATGCAAAAACAAAAGGTCTTGGTGAAATTGTAAATGCTAAACATTTAACTTTACGAACATCCGTTGTAGGCCCAGAATTGAAAACAGATGGTGAAGAACTATTTCATTGGTTTATCAGTCAAAATAAGGGAATAAAAGGCTTTACAAAAGCTATTTGGTCAGGGATAACAACCTTAGAGTTGGCTAAAGCTGTAGATTGGGCTATAATAAACGAGATTACAGGCTTGTATCATCTAACTAATAATAAGTCAATTAATAAAAATGAACTTTTAAAATTATTTAAAAAACACACAAAAAAAAATATTGAAATTGAGGAAGTTGATGGTATAGTAGTTGACAAAAGTTTTATAGATACTCGTAAATTAATAGATTATGTAATTCCAAATTATGAGATTATGATAAGTGAAATGGTAGAGTTAATTAATAAAAACCAAAAGATATATTCTCATTATTTTAATCCAGAAAATTGAATTCACTAATAAAGAAATGACTAAGTCTAATAGTGCAATATTTCTTATTGTCTTATACTTTATTTTAAGGACATATGGGATTACAGAACTTATACCAACTTTATGGGTAATTCCATTATTATTCATAAGTATTATGTCTCTGTATGTTCTACTATTCCAAAAACAGAAGGTTAATTACTTTTTGTTTAAGGAGTCAAAATGGATTATAATATCACTTTTTATTTTGTTAATACATAAATTTTATGATCATGGTAACTTTAAGTTGGAGACTACATTTACATATCTCTTAGGTTCAATACCGTTTTATATATTAGGTTTTTCTAATGGAGTGAAATCTAATGACTCTTTTGTGACAAAAATAACCATAGGATATTTATCATTTTTATTTATATATTTATTGCCTAAAATTTATACAGTATTGTCATCAGGCTCATTTAACTCTGATTTATTTAATTCGCTTTTTGTAGTAAATATTGAAGATGCAAGTTTTATCTTTTTCTTGCCATTTATAGCTTTTGTAACTATATATGGATTTATATTAATGTACGAATCTAAATTGTTGTACGTGAAAATAATGGCTTTAATTATTTTATTTTCAAATTTATTATCCTTGTTTTTATCTAGTAAAGCAGCCCCTATTTCAATGATCATATTTGTAATTATTATTTATTATTTTTATGACAACAAAAATATATTAAAAAAATCTGGTCAGTTAATAGTAGTGGTTAGTATTATTATAGCTTTTATCTATGGTCTGAGTTCAGGGTATTTTGGAGAGTTAGGCTCATTAAAAGCGAAGAGTATTGCTTTTGTTAACTTTATTAAGAATGACTTCCTTATTAATAATCAAGTTTTAGATCAATTAACTAGTCAACGTTGGACTGCAGATGTTTATTCTTTTCAACAATTTTTGAAAAAGCCATTTTTTGGTCATGGAGGATATTTAGAGTCTGTAAATGGTATGTTAGGAGACTCTTCAAATTTTACAACGGCATCTGGAGGTCATAGTTTTGTTCTCGATACATTAGCATACTATGGGGTTTTTGGGTTACCAATTATTTTTATTTTATTTAAATTCTCTAAAGATGGGTTTAGGTATTATAACGTCATTAAAAATAAGGGATTTGAAAGTAAAAAAGTATTATTGTATTCTTCATTGATGTCAAGTGTATTTATTTTAAATATTTTAAATACAGGTTTTCTTTTTTCAACTTTTGATAATTTTTTGTTTCTGATTGCTGGCTTCTATTTAGGAAAGCGTTATTTAAAAACTAAATTAAGTAAAATATGAAAAATAAAGTACTTTTTTTTTTAAACAGTTTACCTCATAGGAATACTGCTGGAGGAATGTTATATAATCAAGTTTTGGAGTCTTATGGTCCTGAAAATGTATCTGTAATTGGGGTTTCTTTTCCTCAGGAAAATAGTTTTAATTCTTCTTCTAATAATAAACAATTTAGATTGCGATTTCCAGAGAATAATCTATTTTGGAAAGTTTTAAAAAAAATATCAATTCTTGAAGATCTTTTTGTTTTAATTAAATACTTAATTATTAAAAAAAAAGTTATTGATCATTTAAAAAAAACAAATCCAGAAATAATTTTATTTCAACTAAGAGGTGATTCTCTCTTTTTTTTAAAAAGTGTTTTTAAGCATGCTAACATACCAATAGTCGCTATGATAGAGGATACTGTAGAAAGAGAAATTGACGGAAGCTATTTATCATACCTTATAAAGAAGAGATTATATTATAAATATATTTCTAAAATGAGTAAAATTGGAGTTGCTGGTGAAACTATGCAAAATTACATTCAAAGTAGTTTTAAAATTGAATCAATTATAATAAGACCTTGGTCTGAAAGGATGAATGTTTTAAAGATGTCGAAAAAGGTAGTTGATGGTAAAATAAATTTATTCTTTGGGGGTAACATATATGCTAAAAAAGAGTTTAAATTATTTTTAAAAGCATTAGATTTATTTTTAAAGAATAATAAAAAGTATGATTTTAATTTTTTTATAGCAAGTCGAAAAAAAATTGATTACCAACCAGAAAATTATAAAATTACGGAATTAGGTTGGATTAAAGAAAGTGCATTAAGAGAGTATATGGATATCTCTCATTTTTCATATTTACCTTATATTTTTGATTCTAAGTATGAGCACTCTATGATGTATGCTTTTCCGAGTAAGGCGGGGTTTTATATTACAAATAATTTACCAATTTTTTTTCATGGTCCTGTACATTCCTCTTTTAATACTTTCTTAAAGTCACATAAAGTAGGGGTGAGTTGTTCTTCTTTAGAAATTAACGACGTTGTTACATCTATTTCAACTTTAATAGCAGATGGTAAAGAATGTTTTTCCTCTTTTAACAATGCAATTGATATTGCATATAAAACAGAATATACTCAAGAACAATTTGACAATAGAGTGAAGAAACTATTTGAAGTTATCTAATTTTTTTAGATTTAGAGATTGAAACTCATATTTGTGTTGTTTTTATGCAACTATAAAGAATACTATAAGTTAAAGATTATTATTTTATGTGTTTAGCACCAATATGTTTGTTTACCTATAATAGATTAGAGGAAACAAAAAAAACAGTTGAAGCTTTAAAAAACAACTTTTTAGCTTGTGAAAGTGAATTATACATTTTTTCTGATGGCTGGAAAAAGGACGCTTCTAAGCAAAAAATTGTGAAAGTTCGAGAGTATATTAAATCGATTGAAGGTTTTAAAAAGATTACAATCAAAGAATCTATCTTAAACAAAGGCTTAGCTAATTCTATCATAGAAGGTGTTACAGAAATAATGAATTTATATGGAAGCGTTATTGTACTTGAAGATGATTTAATAACGTCACCAAATTTTTTAAATTTCATGAATGAAGGATTGACTTTTTATAAAAACAATTCCTCAGTTTTTTCAATATCAGGGTACTCAATGGATTTACCCTCTTTAAAAAATCATGATAAAGATTATTACTTAGGAGTGAGAGCTTCTTCTTGGGGCTGGGCAACTTGGAGTAGGTCTTGGGCTGATATAGATTGGGATATTAGTGATTACGTTGGTTTTGTTAATTCTATCAAATCTAAAAAAGAATTTAGAAAAGGAGGGAGTGATATGCCTAGGATGTTAGCTAATCAAATGAATAAAAAAATTGATTCATGGGCCATACGTTGGTGTTACAATCAGTTTAAAAGAAAACAATATACAATATACCCTGCAGCTTCAAAGATTGTGAGTATTGGATTTGGAGCTTCTGCTACACATACTAAACAAACAAAACGTTTTGATACAACCTTGGATTATAGTGATCAGTCTACTTTCTCTTTTGATACAGTTGTAATAGCTAACAAAAAATTAATAAAAGAGTTCAATAATAAATTTTCTATCTATTCAAGATTGAAGGATAAATTTTTGTAAAGATTATGAATAAAAAGAAAATACTATTTATACTTCATATACCACCACCTGTTCATGGTTCTTCCATAGTAGGCAAACAAATTATGGATAGTAAATTGATTAATTCTAGTTTTAATACAGAATATATTAATTTAGGCACCTCAAAAAACGTAAGTGATATAGGTGGGATGAATTTAAAGAAAATATCAACGTATTTTAGGATACTTTTTACATTATTGAAAAAAGTAATTAGAAATAAATACGACCTAGTTTATATTGCTCCTACAGTAAGTAACTTAGGTTTTTATAAAGATTTTATGGCCATTGTAATCATAAAAACTTTTCAAAAAAAAAGCGTATTTCACCTTCATAACAAAGGGGTGGCTGATAGGAAACAAAATTTTTTTAGTGATTTTTGCTATAGATTCGCTTTTAGTGATGTGGATGTTATATTACTATCAAAATTATTATACAATGATGTTCATGAATTTGTTTCTGAAGAAAAAATACATATTTGCCCTAATGGAATTGAGCTTATTCCAGATTTAGAAATAAAACTTACCAATAAGCACAAAAATATAGTTCCAACCATTTTATTTTTATCAAATTTAATAGAAAGTAAAGGAGTGCTAGTCTTATTGAAATCATGTAAAATTTTATCTGAAAAAAAAATAAAGTTTAAATGTTTGTTTGTTGGTGGAGAAGGAGATGTTTTTAAAGATGATTTTAATGAAAAAGTTAGAAAATATAATCTTTCAGACAGGGCTTTTTATCTAGGAAAAAAATATGGGAAGGACAAACACGAAGTTTTTTTGAATGCGGATATTTTTGCTTTTCCAACATTTTATAAAAACGAGACATTTGGATTAGTTAACATAGAAGCAATGCAATACTCAATACCAGTTATAAGCACTGCCGAAGGAGGAATACCTGATATTGTTAAAAATGGCGTTAATGGATATATTATACAGAAAAATAACTCATTAGAACTAGCGGATAAATTAATTAATTTGATTCAAGATGAACAATTAAGAATAGAGTTAGGGAATAATGGTAGGGCAAAATTTTTAAATGAATACACATTAGATCAATTTGAGAAAACCTTATTAAACATACTTATTAAGTTGACATGAAAAAATATTTTAATATCAAATTAGAATTTTCTCACCAAAGGTTAGAGGATATAGTTGAAATGACCGCTGATGAAGGTAAAGGCTATTGCTGTTTTGTAGATTTAACGTCATTAGTGTATTCTTATCATAATATAGATTTCAGAAAAATACTAAATAACTCTACAGTAAATTCTTGTGATGGGAGCTATATTGCAATGTATGCAAGTAAGTTACATAGTTCGAAATTGAAAGAATATATTGGCCCAGATTTTTTTAAAAAATTTATATATTCAAAAAAGAAGCACCTCATTATAGGTAATACCCAAGAAGTTTTTAATAAAGTAAAATCAAAAGTTGAGTTAGTTCATAATCCGGACTTAACTTTTTTGCCATTGCCATATAAGAAGGTTGAAGACTTTGATTATGAGGAAGTAGCGTATTTTATTAATAAACTATCTCCTGATTACATATGGGTTTCATTAGGAGCTCCAAAACAAGAACGTTTTATGAGTATTCTCCTCCCTAAAATAAATAGAGGAATGTTATTAGGTGTCGGAGCAGCAACCAATTATTTTTCAGGAGAAATTAAAGATATACCGAATTGGACAAAGAAACTACATGTAGTTTGGGTTTATAGAATATTTACTGAACCTAAAAAACAATTAAAAAGATTACAATCTATTTTACTTACATTTCCTAAAATGATTAATGAGGAAAAGAATAAACTTAATATATTAAATGTTGAAAAATAATACACACATAATTACTGGTCATAAAGGCTTTGTCGGTGTAAACCTTGTTAATTACTTAAAAGTTGAGAATAAGATTATAATGGGTGTTTCTAGAACTCCTTCAAACAATGATTTGACTTATGATGCTTTAAGTTTAGAAAAGCTGAATCAATCCAAAAGTTGTATTCACTTAGCAGGCAAAGCACACGATCTAAAAAACACCTCAGAAGATAAGGAGTACTTTGAAGTAAATACAGACTTAACAAAAACAGTATTTAATAAATTCTTACAAAGTGATTGTGAAGTGTTTATATATATGAGTTCAGTAAAAGCTGCTGCAGATGTTGTAGACGGTATTTTAAATGAAGATGTTGCCCCAAATCCTATAACAGTATATGGGAAATCGAAATTAGCCGCAGAAAGTTATATTTTATCTAAAGAAATTCCAAAAAATAAAAGAGTCTATATTTTAAGACCTTGCATGATACATGGCCCTAATAATAAAGGGAACCTAAACCTCTTGTATCGTTTTGTTTCTAAGGGAATCCCTTATCCATTTGGTTCGTATGAAAATAAAAGATCTTTTGTTTCGGTAGACAATTTATGTTTTATTATAAACGAGTTATTAGAAAACAAAACGATTAAATCGGGTATTTATAATATTGCCGATGATATCTCAATTTCGACAAATGAATTGGTTCAAATTATTGGAGCTACTATTTCTAAACCCGTAAAAATTTTAAATATCCCTAGATTTTTTATTGATATCTTAGCTAAGATTGGAGACCTTATACCTTTGCCCATCAACTCAGAAAGAGTCCAAAAGCTTACAGAAAACTATGAAGTTTCCAATTTTAAAATAATGGAGGCAATTCAAAAAGACTTGCCATTGTCAACAAAAGAAGGAATAGAAAAAACAATTGCATCATTTTAATTTATGGAAAAATACATAGGAGTTTTAGGGGTTATAATAGCAGTTTCTTACCTCTATTTAAAATTGGCTGTAAAATTAAATATCATAGACAATCCGAACGAACGCAGTTCTCATAGAGAAATTACTATCCGTGGAGGAGGTGTTTTATTCCCTATTACTATTCTTCTTTGGAGTCTTATTGAAGGCGTTTTCAATCCTTTTATACTAGGCTTATTATGTATTTCGATCATCAGTTTTATAGACGATTGTAAACCCTTATCTAATAAGATTAGGCTATCTATTCATTTCATAAGTATAGGGTTATTGCTCTATCAATTAGGCTTTTTAGAATATTCATTTATTGCATGGGGGCTAGGTTTATTATTTGTTGTTGGTTGGATAAATGCATTTAATTTTATGGATGGGATTAATGGTATTACAGTACTCTACTCTCTTTCTATTTTGGCTACATGTTTCTATCTAAATACTCAAATTGACTTTATACAAGACAGTCTTTTACTGTACACCGTAATTGCATTGCTTGTCTTTGGTTTTTACAATGTCCGTAAAAAAGCAAAAAGTTTTGCTGGTGATGTGGGGAGTGTGAGTATGGCCTTTATAATTGCTTTTATTGTTTTGAGTCTCATTTTATTTACCACAAACTGGCAATATGTATTATTGGTAAGCGTATATGGTATAGACAGCTTACTTACTATTATACAGCGATTAGTAAAAGGGGATAACATTTTTCAGGCTCATCGCTCACATTTATACCAATATTTAGCGAAT
>Ga0308004_10000502_pt1 | contig 18506 bp, 14 predicted proteins | sample Neamet38_FD_203156 | JGI IMG/M metagenome (GOLD analysis project Ga0308004, IMG submission 203156) | Marine microbial communities from water near the shore, Antarctic Ocean - #38 | ecosystem: Environmental > Aquatic > Marine > Unclassified | place: Southern Ocean | collected 2014-06-06 | reverse complement strand
TAGCTTCATATATAAATTGTAAGAATACAATCCATACGATTTTGAAGTGTGTACGACAAATTTTGGTAACCTTAACCGTCCACACTTCTCTTCTTAAATTTTTACTTTTTAAATAGCTAATTGGGTACAAAATGCCCAATAATCCTCACTAATCTATTGATTAAACAATAATTTTATTGAGAAAGTATGGAGCTTATAAGCTAAAATAAAAGTAAATCAAGCATTTAGCATTTAATTAAATAACTGCATATATCAACAAATACAGGGTTTATTTGATTTTTTTCAATTACTAAATTAGTAATTCAAAAATCAAAATGATATTCAATTTAAAAAAAGCACCGAAATTAATCAAAAAACACCTAGAATTATTATTACTTTTTTTTCTAACAGTTATCGCAATTTTAAGCACTACATTTTATAACAATAGTAAGAAACAAATTAATGAAAATTATAAAGAAACAATTAATAATATCTACTTTCAAAAAACTATTAATCATATTTTCGAAAACTTAAATCCAAGATACAAAAATATAAACCATAAAATTTCTGTTGGTGAAACATTTGATAAGATATTAAGTAACTACTCAATTACAAATAATGAAATTATAAAAATTAAAAAAGAGTTAAATTTAGATTATAATCTAAACATTCTTAAAACTGACCTTTTTATAAAACTTACAGTAGATGAAACGGATAATAGAAAAGTTACTTTTTTTATGTTTCCAGTTTCTAGAACTGAAACAATTCAGTTAGCTCTAAACTTAGAGACTGATTTATTTGAAAAAAAAACAATTATAACAAACCTAAAAAAAAAAATTATTTTTAGAGAAGCAAAAATTTTACAAAGTTTATATAAAACTGCCATTGACTTAAAAATTCAGCCAAACATAATTATTGAATTTGCTAGAATTTATGGGTTTCAAGTAGATTTTCAAAGAGACATTAGAAAGAATGATAATTTCCAAATTATGTATGAAGTTTTTGAGGACGATAGCGGAAAAATATTTGAAACAGGAGATATAATTTTTGCTGATTTAAAGTTAAGTGGTGTAAATAATTCATTATATTATTTTGATAAAAAGGGTAGTAAAGGACACTACGATAAAAATGGTAAGAGTGTTAAGAAACCTTTGATGAAAACACCAATTAATGGTGCAAGGCTTTCATCCGCATTTGGAATGAGAAAACATCCTATAGATGGATACAATAAAATGCATAGAGGGACAGATTTTGCTGCACTAATGGGCACACCTATTATGGCTTCAGGAAGCGGTATTGTAATAAGAGCTAGATGGTGTGGTGGTGGTGGAAATTGTATCAAAATAAAACATAATTCCACCTATGAAACAATTTATGCTCACATGAAGAATTTTGCCAGAAATATAAAAGAAGGAACTAGAGTTAAGCAAGGTCAAATTATCGGCTATGTTGGCTCTACTGGAAAATCTACAGGTCCACATTTACATTATGAAGTAGTTAAAAATGGGAAAAAAATAAATTCACAAAAATTAAAGCTTCCCTCTGGTAAAATATTAAAAGGTCAAGAGAGAAAAATATTTGAGGTTATAAAAATAAAACTAGATGTTTTAAAATCAGAGTTAATTATTGGCTTAAATTAAATTGCAACTTTTTTCTTTTCTACCAATTTCTTATCGTCTGTTTTTATAGCTTTTTTGATTTCTTTATCAGGGATTATTTTTTTCACCTCTTCAGTTTTGACAGCTTTAACTACTTCTTTTACTTCATCAGCTTCATTTTTAATAAGATTTACTGACTGAGCAGCGACTGTATTTACTCTACTCATTCGGATACTTTCTTGCTCATTCTGCACTCTTGTAAAGTGATCGGCATGCTGAAAGTAGTTTTCAGATAAAACTCTATCTTCATTTGCTAGAGCTTCTCTAGCCATTTCATTATATTTTTCAATTAATTTTACAGCATTGTGATTATTTCTGCCTGGAACATTTCTTCGAAAATTATCATTATTAGAAAATTTTGACCCTTCGTTATTACTTCTAAATGGGGGTCTTCTGTTATTGTTACTTCTAAATGGGGGTCTTCTATTATTATTATTGCTTCTAAATGTTACCATATTTTTATCTTTTAATTTAAATTTTAGTGCTGATTATACAGCGATCATTATTTCCATAATCTTTTATGGCTTTGTTTATGTAAAAACCCTCTTTTTTTAATATTTTCTTAACTTTATTTTTTTGATTAAATCCAATCTCTAAAACAAATTTACCATTTTTCTTAATCAGAGTACTTGCTTTATTAATAACTCTTCTGATTTTTGAAAATCCATCAAGTCCACCATTTAAAGCTAACTTTGGTTCGAAGTTAACAACATCTTTTTCCAAATATTTTAAATTCAACAATTTAATATAAGGAGGGTTTGAAACAATTAGATCATATTTCCCAATTTTAAAATTGTCAACACTAGAATGAAAAAACTTTACTCTGTTTGTTAAGCCAAGTTGTTTTGTATTGAATTTACTTACATTTACACTTTTTTTAGAGATATCTATTCCAGTTCCATAAAAATTAGGTCTCTCTTTTAATATGGATAAAAGAATGCATCCAGATCCCGTTCCAATATCTAAAACTTGTAATTGCACATATTTTGAATAGATTTTTAAAACTTGCTCTATTATTATTTCAGTATCAGGCCTTGGAATTAGTACATCTTTATTGACAAAAAATTCTTCTTTCCAAAACTCTTTTTTTTTTATTAGGTAGGCAATTGGTTCTCTTTTTTTTCTTCTTTCAATTAAACTTTTAAATTTTCCTAATTTTTCTGAATTCAAAATTTCTTTAGGATTTAAAATGATATATTTTTTATCTCTTTTAATTAAGCTGGATAGCAACATCTCACTATCAAGCTGAGGGTTGGGTATTTTATTTTTTTGCAGGATGCTTATCCCTTTATTTATAGTATCTTCTATATTCATTTTAAATAAGATTGCTCAATTTCTCTTCTTGTGCCTGTAACGTTAAGCTTTCTACCATTTCATCAAAGGCTTCGCCTGCTAAAAAAGCTTCAAGCTTGTGTAATGTTAGATTAATACGATGATCAGTTACCCTTCCTTGTGGAAAATTATATGTTCTAATTCTTTCAGAACGATCCCCAGTCCCTATTTTACTTTTTCTTTCCTGTGATCTTTCACCTTCTATTCTTGATCTTTCCAATTCATAAAGTCTTGATCTTAAAATTAACATTCCTTTTGCTTTATTTTTGTGTTGTGATTTTTGATCTTGCTGAGATACAGATAATCCAGTTGGAATGTGGGTAATTCTTACAGCACTGTCAGTTGTATTTACGGACTGCCCTCCTGGGCCACCAGCCCTAAAAACATCAATTCTTAAGTCTGAATCATTTATTTTTATATCAACCTCTTCGGCTTCTGGCAGAACAGCTACCGTTGCTGCTGAAGTGTGAATTCTTCCTTGTGTTTCTGTGTCTGGAACTCTCTGAACTCTATGAACTCCACTTTCATATTTTAAGGTTGAATAAATATTTTTTCCTCTAATTGATGCAATTACCTCTTTAAGACCTCCTGCTTCACTTTGAGACATGCTTATTAATTCTAATTCCCATTTTTTTTGATGACTAACTTTTTCATACATTTTAAAAAGATCTGAAGCAAACAAACTTGCTTCTAAGCCACCCGTGCCAGCTCTAATTTCTATAATTGCATTTTTTTTATCTGCATCATCTTTGGGCAATAAGAATAATTTTAATTTCTTTTCTATTGTTTCATTTTCTAATTTGAGATCTTTTAATTCAGTTTCAGCCATTTTTTTAAACTCATTATCATTATCAGAGCTATCTAAAATTTTTTCTAAGTCTTTTTTCTCTTCTTCGTATGAAAAATATTTTTTAACATCATTAATTACATCATTTAAATCTGAGTATTCTTTTGATTTTTCAGCAAAAAGTTTTTTATCCACATCACCTGTTGATAGTTCTTTCTCCAGCAAGGAGTGTTTAGATATTAATTCTTTAATAGTTTTTAAAGGTATCATTTTAATTTTTTATCAATTTCAGAAGCTTTTTTTTCAACTTCACTTACCACTCTCGAGATTATGTCTTCTGATAAAACCTTTTCACTTTGAATGCCAGATAAATAAAGCATGTTATTTCCTTTACCACCTCCAGTAATGCCTATATCAGTCATTGCTGCTTCTCCAGGTCCATTCACTACACAGCCAATAATTGATAAAGTGATTGGGGTCTTTATATGAGAAAGTTTTTCTTCAAGTGTTTTAACTGTATCTATGACCTGAAAGGCTTGCCGTGCACATGATGGGCAAGATATAATTTTTACACCTCTATTTCTTAAATTAAGTGATTTTAATATTTCATTCCCTATTTTAATTTCTTTAACAGGATCGTCTGATAATGAAATTCTTATTGTATCACCTATTCCATCCATTAAAAGTGATCCCAAACCTATCGAAGATTTAATGCTCCCTGAAATAAAGCTGCCTGCCTCTGTAATTCCTAGGTGTAAAGGATAGTCTGTTACTTTTGAAAGCTGACGATAAGCAGCCATAGATAAAAAAATATCTGAAGATTTAACGCTAATTTTAAAATTATAAAAATCTTGATCTTCAAGAATTTTTATATTTCTTTGTGCACTCTCAACTAAAGCCTCGGGACATGGCTCTTTGTATTTTTCTAAAATATCTTTTTCAAGTGAGCCTGCATTGACCCCTATTCTTATAGAGCAGTCATTGTTTTTAGCTGCGCTTAATACATCATGTATTTTTGATTTATCACCTATATTACCTGGGTTAATTCTTAAGCATTTTGCACCACTTTCGGCAGCTTCGATAGCTCTTTTATAATGAAAATGAATATCAGCAATTATTGGTATAGAAACATTCTTGATAATTTCCTTAAGTGCTAAAGAAGATTCTTCGTCTGGGCAGGAAACTCTGACAAGGTCAGCTCCTTCTTCATGAATATCATTAATTTGTTTAATAGTTGCCTGAATATCTGTAGTTAATGTATTTGTCATTGACTGTACAGAAATAGGATTATTGCCACCTATTTTTACATTCCCAACATTTATAACTTTTGTTTTCTTTCTATAAATATCTCTAAATGGTCTTAAGCTCATTATTTAATCTAATTTAAATTCTTTATGAAGTACAGCAATAGCCTTTTTAACATGCTTGTTTGAAATTAAAACTGAAATTTTTATCTCTGAAGTTGAAATAACCATAATATTAATTTTTTTTGATGCCAATGCTTGAAACATTCTGTAAGTAATTCCAGGTGTTGTAATCATTCCAACTCCTATAATTGATACTTTTGATACATTGCTGTCATGTGTAAATTTTCTAAAAGAGATTTTTTTATTTTGTTTTATTATTTTTTCTGTTTTTTTTAAATCTTCTGATTTAATAGTAAATGTCATATCAGTTTCTTTACTATTTAATGAAATATTTTGTACTACCATGTCTACATTGATTTGATTAAGTGATAGTGGTTTAAAAATAGAAGCTGCCACACCTGGTTTATCCTTAACTCCAACCATGGTAATTTTGGAATCATTTTTTGTTGAGGTTATACCTGTGATAATTTGATCGCTGAAAGCTTTTTTATTACTCGTTATTAAAGTGCCTTTCTTTTTTATGAATGAAGATTTAACTGAAAAGCTTATATTATTTAATTTAGCATCTTGAACAGAAGTGGGTTGCATAACTTTTGCACCAAGTGAAGCCATCTCCAACATCTCATCATAAGAAATTTTATTAATTTTTTTTGCTTTTAAATGGTTCCTAGGATCTGTAGTATAAACTCCATCTACATCGGTATAAATAACACACTCACTGGCATCAAAAAACTTTGCTAACATTATAGCTGTTGCATCAGTTCCTCCTCTACCCAATGTTGTGATTCTATTATCTTGGTTAACGCCTTGAAAACCAGATACAACAGGTATACCACCAATGTTTATAAATTTTAATATTTTGTTTTTATCTATCTTTACTATTCTCGCTGCGCTATGAGGGCCGTCTGTAAAAATAGGGAGCTGCCAAGACATCCAAGATCTTGCTTTATATCCAAGATGTTTCAACCTACCCGCTATTAATGCACAAGCTACTTGCTCACCTGAAGACAACAAAACATCATACTCTGCAGGGTCAAAGTTATTACTCAATTGTTTTGTTTTTTTTATTAAGCTATTAGTAGTTCCACTCATTGCTGAAGAAACGACAATTACACCAAAATTTTTCTTTCTGTAGGAGCCAACTATATTAGCAACTTTTTTAATTCTATCTATGTTTCCCACAGAAGTTCCACCGAACTTTAAAACAATAGTTTTCATTGATAATTATAATTAATTTATATTTGATAAAATACATCTTAATTGTTATGTCCACAAGTGATCTATTATGAATTCAGTAAATAAAAAAGAAATAGAAAAATTTTCAAGGATTGCTCAAGAATGGTGGGATCCTAATGGAAAATTTAAACCTTTGCATAATTTTAATCCTATAAGAATTAAATATATAAAAGACAATATAGTCAAAGATTTTAATATTAAATCCTCCGAAAAGCCATTTAAGAATATTAAGATACTAGATATTGGTTGCGGTGGAGGATTATTATCTGAGCCAATGAGCAGACTGGGTGCAACAGTGGTTGGGATAGATGCCTCAGAAAAAAATATTGAAGTTGCAAAATTTCATGCAAAAAAAAGTAAGCTTAAAATAGATTACAAGGTAGCCTCACCCGAAAAACTAAAGACTAAGTTAAAATTTGATGTGATTTTAAATATGGAAATAGTTGAGCATGTTGATGACATAAATTTTTTTATTAAAGAAAGTTCAAAATTATTAAGAAAAAATGGCATAATGTTTATTGCAACTTTAAATAAAACTTTAAAGTCATATGCGTTTGCAATTATAGGCGCTGAGTATATTCTAAGATGGCTACCAATTGGTACACATGATTGGGAAAAATTTATAACACCAAATAATTTAGTAAATATATCAAAAAAGAATAATTTAATTTTTAAAAAATTAGATGGCATGAAGTTTAATATATTGGATAATAGCTGGAAAGTAAGTAGAGATACTTCCATCAATTATATAGCTAAATTTTTGAAAAATTAATTTATAATATTTTTTACCCAAGGTATCACTTGTACTTTTATACCTTCTTCATTTAATTCTTTAAGATCTTTTTTGCTAGCTGTACCATAAACTCCTCTAGAGGCTTTTTTATTATTATAATGTACAGATCTTGCTTCATAGGTAAAATTTTCACCTACATAATCAAAGTTTTTTTTTATAAAATTTTGATTTTCTAAAATTATTTTTTTTATTTCTTTATTTTTTAAATCCTGATTATCAATTTTATTATTATGTTTTGACCTAAGTAGATTTGGTGACATTAAAGTCTTTTGTACATTTAATGAATCACAAACATGGCAATTAAGTAATTTTTTTTTTTTTAATTTCTCATATTCTTTGGACGATGAAAACCAACTATCAAAAGAATTTTTACAATCTTTACAAATAAGTTTATATAAAATCATTAGTTAAAATTAATAATAATCAAATTAATTCAATGATCTACTAACTTCTGTAGTCAGCATTAATTTCTATATATTTTTTAGTTAGATCCATCGTGTATACTGTAAATTTTTTAGAACCCATATTAAGATTTATTGAAATATTTATTGCATGTTCCTTCATGTAGTTTGCAACTTCAGCTTCTTTGTAATTATTCACAAGTTGTCCTTTGTCTATAACTTTAATATTCCCAAAATTGATTGATAGTTTTTCTAAATTTATATTTATTCCAGATTTACCTATGGCCATTATTATTCTGCCCCAATTTGGATCTTCACCTGCAATAGCGGTTTTAACAAGAGGTGAATTAGCAATAGAGAATGCAATTTTTTTTGCATCCTTTTCATTTTTTGATTTAACAATATTAATTGTTATAAATTTATTAGCACCTTCCCCATCAGCAACTATTCTTTTTGATAAATTTAATAAAACTGAATGCAATGCCTCATTAAAATTTTTTATTTTTTTATCATCTATGTTTTCTATTTTTGAATTTTTAATTTTTCCAGTAGAAAAAATTGAAACCATGTCGTTTGTACTTGTGTCTCCATCACAAGTAATTGCATTAAAGGTTGTTTCAATATTCTTTTTAAGCAATTCATTCAAAACATCATTAGAGAGATCAGCATCAGTAAAAACGTAACCTAATGTTGTTGCCATATTTGGAAAAATCATTCCTGACCCTTTCGCAATACCATAAATTTTTATCTTTTTATTTCCAATTCTGCATTCTTCCATTGCAAGTTTTGGTTTTAAATCAGTTGTCATTATACCTAATGCAGCCTTCATCCAAATTAGTTTATTTTGTGTGTACTTAATTTTATTAATTAAGTTTGGAATACTTGCTTTAATTTTTTCTGTTGGATACTTTTCACCAATTGTGCCTGTACAACCAAAAATAATTTCATTAGGGGATATATTTTTTGGGTAATCCTCATCTTCTATTTGTTTTTTAGAAAGCTGCAGTGAAATTTCTTCTGCTACTTCTTTTAAACCTTTGTAGCCCTCAGGGCCAGTAAATGCGTTAGCACTTCTTGTGTTAATGATAAGAGACTTTATTTTTTTACTTTTTACATTTAAGTTCCATTTGATATTTTCTGAAACTATCTTTGATTGAGTATAAACGGAGGCATAGTTTGCTCCATCTCTAAAATAAAACATAACCAAATCATCTCTTGGTTTATTGTAAAGGTTTGCACAAGTTGTAGAGATTGAAACTCCATCAATATGATCTAAGGCCTGAAAGTCGTTCATTTTTGACCTAGATGGTTGATGTCTTATAAAATTTTTAAAATTAATTGCCATAGTATTTAAAATATTTGTTTCATACTTATATTAAAAGTTATAATTAAATAATATATCAAATAAATCAGATGCTTAATCCTTTTAATTTTCTTTCAAAATTCATAAAATCAAGCAACCAAAAGGAGCTTGATAAAATTGTAAAAATTGTTGAAAAAGTTAACTCATTTGAGGACAAGATTAAGATACTTTCAGATGAAGATTTTCCAAAGAAAACACTCAAACTGAAGGATCAAATTACCCAAGGAACTGACATTAGCATGTTGTTACCAGAGGCTTTTGCCCTTGTAAGGGAGGCATCTAATAGGACTAGAAATGAAAGACACTATGATGTTCAAATAATAGGTGGCGTTGTTTTACATGAAGGAAAGATTGCAGAAATGAGAACTGGAGAAGGAAAAACTTTAACTATCTGTCTTGCAGCTTATTTAAATGCTTTAATTGGTAAAGGTGTACACGTCGTTACTGTTAATGATTATTTAGCTAAAAGAGATTCTCAAGAAATGGGCGTGATTTATAAATTTTTAGGACTAACTTCTGGATACATAGATAATAAACAAGATGACTATGAGAGAAAAAAAAATTATAATTTTGATATTACTTATGCAACCAACAGTGAGCTTGGTTTTGACTACTTAAGAGATAACATGAAACTATCTAAAGAGGAAATGGTTCAAAGAGGACATGTCTTCACGATTGTTGATGAAATAGATTCTTGCTTAATTGATGAGGCTAGAACGCCACTGGTCATTTCTGGTGCAGCCGAAGATAAAACAGATCAATATCTTTCTATTGATAAATTAGTTAGAATGTTAAAATCAGAGCATTATGAAATTGATGAAAAAGATAGAAATATATTACTGACAAACGAGGGGATCAATAGTGTAGAAAAAATGCTTTCTAGTGCTGGCATCCTAAAAAATAATAATTTTTATGATCCTGAAAATTTAAGTCTTGTTCACCATGTTAATCAATCGCTAAAAGCAAATCATTTATTTGAAAAAGGTAAGGATTATATTGTTAAAGATGGAACTTTAAAAATTATTGATGAACTTACTGGTAGAATTTTAGAAGGAAGAAGGTTTGGAGACGGTCTTCACCAAGCACTGGAGGCTAAAGAGCAAATAGATGTGCAGGCTGAAAATCAAACGCTTGCTTCCATAACTTATCAAAATTATTTTAAACTTTATAATAAAATTTCAGGATGTACTGGAACTGCAGCTACCGAGGCTGAAGAATTTTATGAAATATACAAATTAATTGTAGTTATAATTCCTACAAATAAAAAAATGATCAGAAATGATTGGAATGATCAAATTTTCAGAACTGAAGAAGAAAAAAATAAATCTATAATTAAAAAAGTTTTGGAGTGTCAAAAAATAGGCCAGCCAATTTTAATTTTTACTTCAAGTATTAATAAATCTGAAATTTATTCAACACTACTTGATGAAGAAAAAGTAAGTCATGTAGTGTTAAATGCAAAAAACCATGAAAATGAAGCAGAAATTATAGCAAATGCAGGAAAATTTAACTCAGTGATAATTACAACTAGTATTTCTGGAAGAGGAGTTGATATTCAACTTGGTGGTAAAAAAGGTAGTCAGCCTGATAAAGAACTTTCAATTAATAAGAATAAAATAAAATTATTAGGTGGGCTGTTTGTAATTGGTACTGAAAGAATGGAATCTAGAAGAGTTGATAATCAAGCAAGAGGCAGGGCAGGTCGTCAGGGTGATGAGGGAAGTTCTATTTTTTATGTTAGTTTAGAAGATGACTTAATGAGAATTTTTGGCTCAGAGTCCATGAACAATATTCTTCAAAAACTTGGATTAAAAGATGGAGAAAGTATTGATCATCCCTGGATCAATAAAGCACTTGAGAGAGCACAGCAAAAAGTTGAAGCTAGAAACTTTGATATAAGAAAAAATTTATTAAAATTTGATGATGTTTTAAATGATCAAAGACATGTAATATTCTCTCAGAGAGATAGTGTAATAAATAGTGAAAAAGTCTTTGACTACTCAAATGAATTTATATTTGAAATTATATCTCACCTAATAGGTTTAAAAAGTCAAAATTTATCAAAAACTAAAAGTAATGAATTTACCAATCAATTAAGAATTTTACTTGGAAAGAGTGTTAATGATCAAGAGTTTGAAATCTTAATTAATTTAAAAGATCAGGATTTTAAAGAAAAAATTAATTCCAAGTTCATGAAAGCAAGAAGTGAAAGAATTCAAATGCTGAATGAAGAAAAAGCAAAAGAAATTGAAAAAAAAATTTTTCTTCAGTGTATTGATTTAAACTGGAAGTCACACATACAGTATCTTGAACAACTAAGACAGGTTATAGGACTTAGGTCTTATGGACAAAGAGATCCCTTGATTGAGTATAAAAAAGAAGCCTTTCATTTATTTGAAAATTTATTAAATAAATTAAAAATTGATTTTGTAACAATTTTAATAAATCTAAAGATAGTTCAAGAACAAAGCATTAGAAATACCAATTTTAAAAAAAACGAAGTGGAAATTTCCAATAACCCTAAGTGTTTATTGATTCAAAAAAAAGATGCAAAAATTTCTAGAAATGAAAAATGTGAAGTCACAGGCAAGAAATTTAAAAACTGCTGTGGTGCCTTATAAAAAAAATATTAGATAACTCAATAAAATTATTGCTACAAATGAAGCTGCTAAATTAACTTTAGATTTAAAAAATTTTTCAATAAAATTATTAAATTTATTCTTTTTCATACTCAGTGTACTTAAATCATCTAATTGATTAACAAAACCTTTGCTTCTTCCAATTGTTAAAAATTTATTTTTCCTGTGATTAAAAATTTCATCACCACTCATATTAAAAAATTCATTCAAATTATTCTCTATTGATTTTCTGACGTTGTCTAAAATTAGATCTCTGTCCCTGTGAGCTCCACCAACTGGTTCAGGAATAATTTCATCAATTATCTTTAAATTTAAAAGATCTTTTGACGATAATCTCATTGCTTTTGCAGCATCTAATGTTCTTTTTGGGTCTCTCCATAAAATTGTGGCACATCCTTCTGGAGATATTACAGAATAAATTGCATTTTCTAACATCATAACTTTATTTGCAGATGCTAACGCTATTGCTCCACCTGAACCACCTTCACCAATAATAATTGCGTATGTTGGAACACTTAGCAGCATGCAGCATTCTATTGATTTTGCAATAGCTTCTGCCTGTCCTCTCTCCTCTGCTCCAACTCCTGGATAAGCTCCAGGTGTGTCTATAAAAGAAATTATTGGTATATTAAATTTATCTGCAAGTTTCATTAATCTTATAGTTTTTCTATACCCCTCTGGTCTCATCATTCCAAAATTTCTCTCAATTCTATTTTCAAGGCTGTCACCTTTTTCTTGTCCTATAACTAATACAGATTTTTCATTAAATTTTGCAAAACCTGCTATAACAGATTTGTCTTCTCCATAAAATCTATCACCTGATAAAGAAATAAAATCTTCGAATAAATTATCTATAAAAAATTTTGCTTTTGGTCTATCTTCGTGTCTTGCAACTAAAGTTGTTTGCCAAGGATTTAAATTAGAATAAATTTCCTTTAGCTTTTTGTCTATATTTTTTTGTGACTCAGAGATTTTTTTTGTATCTACTTCAGAAAGACCACCTTGATTGTATGGATCTTTTAACCTTTCTATTTCTGACTCAAGGTTTTTAATGTCAGTTTCAAAGTTTAAATAATTTTTCATTTAAATATATAAATTATTAGTTATTAATTAATTACCAAAAAAGGCAATAAAATGTTTTAATTAATTAATATTTGACTTAATTATATTAACAAGTAATCTTAAGTCATATCGGGAGAGACTAAAAGTATTAGCGCCGAAGGAGCAACCACCCCGGAAACTCTCAGGCAAAAGGACCGATAATAAACATAACACTCTGGAAAGAGACGTGATCTCGCCGATGGAGCAAAACTCTCAGGCAAAAATACAGATGGGGTAAAATGGGTGCTATGAAAGAACAATATACAAAAATACACAATCTATCAGTTTCTAATAAATTGCTTAACTTCGTTAATGAAGAATTGCTTAAAGATACAAATATATCCTCAGAAAAATTTTGGGAGGGTTTTGACAGTGCAGTTCATGAGTTGGCTCCAAAAAATAAAGATCTATTAAAAATAAGAGATGATTTACAAAAAAAAATAGATGCTTGGCACATTACAAATAGAGGTAATGAAATGAATTTAGAAGAATATAAAAAATTTTTAAAAGAAATTAATTATTTAAAAGAAGTAGGTCCTGATTTTAAAATCAAAACAATTAATGTTGATGAAGAAATAACCAATATTGCAGGACCACAATTAGTAGTTCCAATCATGAATGAAAGATACGCATTGAATGCTGCTAACGCCAGATGGATGAGTTTATATGACAGTTTATATGGAACTGATGTAATTGAACAATCTGAAGACAGCACTTCTCAGAGGTATGATCCTTTAAGAGGGGAAATGGTCATAAAATATGGAAGAGATTTTTTAGAAAAATATTTTTCTTTAGAGAATTTAGACTGGCATAATATCACAGGATTTAGAATTAATGATGGCTCTCTTGTTGTGTTAAAAGATGATTTTGAAACGTCACTGAAAAATAAAGACAAATTTATTGGTCATAGAGGAGAGGTTAATAACCCCTCTGCAATAATCCTCAAAAATAACAATCTTCATATAGAGATAATTATAGATCCAAAAGCTTTTAGTGCACAAAATGATTCTGCAAAAATTAGTGATATTATTGTTGAAGCAGCAGTTTCAACTATTTGCGATAATGAAGATAGTGTTGCTGCAGTTGATGCTGATGACAAGATTTTTTGCTACCGCAATTGGCTTGGATTAATGAAGGGCAATTTAAAATCAACATTTGAAAAAAATGGAAAGACTTATGAGCGTAAACTAAATCCTGACAGAAGTTACATTTCCAGAGATGGTAAAAGGTTAAAATTGCATGGAAGAAGTTTACTACTAATAAGAAATGTTGGGCACCTTATGACTAACTCAGCAATCCTTTTAAAAGATGACTCTGAGATTCCAGAGGGGATTATGGATGCCTTTATAACTTCAGCAGCATGCCTTCATGATATAAATAAAAAAGGTAACTCAAGAAGTGGTTCAATTTATATTGTCAAGCCAAAAATGCATGGTCCTGATGAAACTTCATTTACAGATTTAATTTTTACTAAAGTTGAAGAAGTTCTAGAGTTAAAAAAAAATACTTGTAAAATTGGAATCATGGATGAAGAAAGAAGAACCTCTTCAAACTTAAAGGAGTGTATTAGAACGCTTGAAAATAGAGTGTTTTTTATCAATACAGGTTTTCTAGACAGAACTGGTGATGAAATGCATACCTCAATGGAAGCTGGCCCTATGATTAAAAAAGGTGACATGAAGTCCTCTAAGTGGATCGCTGCTTATGAAAATAATAATGTTGATGTTGGACTACAGTGCGGCCTTTCAGGCAAAGCACAAATTGGTAAAGGAATGTGGGCTATGCCAGACAAAATGAAGGATATGATGAAACAAAAAACTGATCATTTAATAGCTGGGGCAAATTGTGCTTGGGTTCCTTCACCTACAGCAGCAGCCCTTCATGCTTTACATTATCATGAGATAAATATTTTTGAAAAACAAAAAGAAATTCAAAAAAGAGAGTCTGCGAAGCTTGATGATCTTTTAACAGTTCCAATCGCAAATAGACCAAACTGGTCAATGGAAGAAATTAATTCTGAAATTTCAAATTCTGCACAAACTCTTTTGGGATATGTTGTAAGATGGGTAGATCACGGAGTTGGCTGTTCAAAAGTGCCTGATATTAATAATGTTGGCTTAATGGAAGATAGGGCTACTTTAAGAATATCTTCTCAGCATATTACTAATTGGATACATCACGATATTTGTACAAAATCACAGGTTATGGAAATAATGAAAAAAATGGCAAAAATTGTTGATGATCAAAATAAAAATGATGATGCATACCCACGTTCTGGAAGAGGAAGCTACGAGATCATGTCTGAAAATTTTGATCAATCGATTGCTTTTAAAACTGCTTGTGATTTGATTTTTAAAGGTAAAGAGCAACCCTCTGGTTATACGGAGCCTCTATTGCATCTAAATCGATTGTTAAAGAAATCTAGTCAGAATTTGTTTTAATCCCAGTTCTATTTTTAAAAGCAGAATATAAAGTTCCATCATCTAGATTTTCTATTTCACCACCTACTGGTAGACCTTGTGCAAGTTTTGTAACTTTTGTGTTTGTTTTTTTTAAACTATCTTGAATATAATAAGCTGTAGTTTGACCTTCAACTGTTGCACTCGTTGCCAGTATAACTTCTTCAATATTTTCCTTTACAACTCTTTCAACTAATGAATTAATTAGAAGATCTTCTTTTCTTTGACCAGCAGATGAAATTGTTCCACCAAGAATGTGAAAATATCCTTTATAGATATTGGAATTTTCAATCGACCACTGATCTGCAATATCTTCAACTACACATATTTTATTATAATTTTTTTTTGTATTTTCACAGTTATTGCACCCAAGAGAATTTGATTTTAGTGTGCCACATGACTGACACCTAATAACATTTTTATAAACTTGAGCTAGAGTATTGGCCATCGGTTTAACCAGTTCATCTCTATTATTAATAAGTTTTAATACAATTCTTTTTGCAGATTTTGGACCTAGGCCTGGAAGTTTAGCAATTATTTTAATTAATTCTTCTATTTCATTAATATTTTGCATTTATTCAAAGTGGCCATTTAAAACCGGGAATACCAAATCCAGCTGTAGATTTTGAAATTTCTTCAGAAGTTTTTAATTTAAGTTCAGATTTTGCATTATTGTGAGCTGCTACAATTAAGTCTTCTATTATAATTTTATCTTCTTTCATTACTTCTTCTGATAAATTTATTTTGATCATTTCATTTTCTCCATTTAATATTACTTTTACAGAATTAGATCCTGACGTGCCCACAGCTTGAATATTTTTAATTTTTTCCTGACTCTCTTTCATTTTAGACTCTAATTCTTTAGCTTTATCCAAAATTTTTGTAAAATCAGTCATTTTTATTTTCTTCTTTAAGTAACTTTACATCAATCAACTCAGCATCAGGAAATTTCTCTAGAATTTTTTTAAAAATTGTAGAATTTTTAGCACTTTCGATTAATTTTTTATTTAAATTAATTTCTTCTTCTTTTTTTGAAGGTTGACCCTTAGTTTTACTAAGTGAAATTATCCATCTATTGCCTGTCCACTCATAAAGCTTTAAAGATAAATCTTTAATGAAGTCTTTATCTAAATCTTCATTAAATGAAATTTCAATTCTTTGATCCTCAAAACTAACAAGATTTACATTTTTTTCTAATTCATATTTTAACTTAACCTCTTTTTTTGAAACACAAATTTCTAATAAATTGTTAAAAGAGTTTATAGAACTAGGCTGTTTTTTATCTTCTTTATTCTCTTTAATTTTTATATCTTTTTCCTGAACAGTATTTTTCATTTGGCCAATGGTTTCTGCCTTATCTGTTATACTAAATGAATCATTGTTTTCTTTATTCTGTGAAAGAGATGCTTCACTGGAATCTTTATTATCTATATTTATATTTTCATAACTTTTATCAGAAATGTTTTTTATACCTTTTAAATAAATCAACCTAATTAAAAACATTTCCATTGACAGATGTTGATTGGAAACTATATCTAGTTCTTCTAATGTTTTTATGGTGAATTGCCAAAATAATATTAAAGTTTCATTTTTAATATTTTTTGAGATTTCTTTGATTTTACTAAACTCTTCATCATTTAACAAAAAATTTGTACCATCAACATTTAAGGAATTTATGTTCTTAAAATAATACAAAAGTTCTAAAAAATCATTTATGAAAGTTTTAGGTTCAACTCCTTGATTGTAGATTTCTCTATAGATATTTAAAACTTCTTTTTCTTTTGCTTCAAATATAGATTGAAACATAATAATCAATTGTGATTTATCAAAATAACCAAATATTTTTTGAGCAGCTGGTAAATTTAGCTCCTTATCTTTATCCAATGTAATTAGAGCCCTATCAAGTAATGACAAGGCATCTCTAACAGATCCTTCTGAAATTTTAACAATTAGTTTAAGAGCATCATCGGACACATTCCCATTTTCTTTATCCTTAATCTTTTTTACAAAATCAAACAATTCTACTGACTTAATTCTAGATAGATCAAATCTTTGACAACGTGATACTACTGTAATAGGAATTTTTTTTATCTCTGTTGTTGCAAAAATAAATTTTAAATACCCAGGTGGTTCTTCTAAGGTTTTTAAAAGAGCATTAAATGCTTGTTTACTAAGCATGTGAACTTCATCAATTATAAATATCTTATATTTAGCAGTTGTTGGTCCATATCTTGAAAATTCAATAAGATCTCTTATGTCATCTACACCTGTTTTACTTGCAGCATCCATTTCCAATACATCAATATGATTTGAATTTGAAATGGCATCACAATTTTCACAAAATCTCTCTTTGCAGAGATTGTCAATTCCATTTGAGCAGTTTAAGGATTTAGCAACTATTCTTGCTGTAGTAGTTTTCCCAACACCTCTAATTCCTGTAAAAAGGTAAGCATTTGGTACTTTATTTGCTTTAATCGAATTGAATATTGTTTCTGCAACAACGTCTTGACCTATAAGATCGTCAAATGTTTGAGGTCTATATTTTAAAGCTAAAACTTTTGTATTTTTATTCATTTTTATAAGGAGACTAGAACCTGAAAAATTGTCTCTACGACTGCTTCTGTTAAGATCTGGTCGGGTTCAAGCAACATTCACCTCTAGCCTCCAGTGTTATTATAACAGTAATGTTTTCTAATCTACAAGAAAAGTTTCTAGACTAATTTTCTCTAAATTTATCAGCCTCAAAAACACCTAACACGTGAAAATCTTGACAATGAAGCCCTAATTCTTCTAAAGATTTTTGAACTTTTGGATCTTCTATGTGGCCATCTAGATCACACAAGAAAAAATATGTTTTAAATGAATTTTGTTCTGGGTAACTTTGAAGCTTTGTTAAATTTATACCATTGATTGCAAATCCACCTAGTGACTGATAAAGGGCTGCAGGCTTGCTCTTTAATTTAAATAAAAAAGATGTTATGTATTTTTTTTTTCCAAAATCTGGTTGCACAACTTCTTTTCCCATAACTAAAAATCGAGTTGTATTACTATTTTCATTTTCAATGTTGGGTACAAGTATTTTAAGTTTATAGGTCTTAGCACTTAATGAAGAGGCTATCGCAGCGTCAGTTTTAATCTTATTTTTGGAAATTGTTTTTGCAGAACCTGCTGTATCTGCTCTAATATGTTCAACTAAGTTATTTTTCTTTATAAAATTTGAGCACTGAGATAAAGCTTGGGCATGGGAAAAAACATTTTTTATATCACTTATACTACTTCCAAGTTGTCCTAATAAATTATGTTCAATTTTTAAAAAATGTTCTGCATATATATTTAGTCTGTATTTGAAGATTAAATATTCTATCCCAATATTTCCAGTAATACGATTTGA
>Ga0308004_10000501_pt1 | contig 18512 bp, 19 predicted proteins | sample Neamet38_FD_203156 | JGI IMG/M metagenome (GOLD analysis project Ga0308004, IMG submission 203156) | Marine microbial communities from water near the shore, Antarctic Ocean - #38 | ecosystem: Environmental > Aquatic > Marine > Unclassified | place: Southern Ocean | collected 2014-06-06 | reverse complement strand
AGATTGCACAAAAAATTAGCATAGGTAAAATGAATAAATTTAAAGAGGAAAATGCCTTGTTAACACAAGCCTGGGTTATGGAGCCCAAAAAGAAAGTGCAAGATATTGTAAAAGAACTTAATATCCCTGACTTAAAGATCAATGATTTTTTTAGAATTAAAATAGGTGAATAAATGTTTAATGACAAAGCGTATAGTCAGAAGATGGATAAAACCATTGAAGTGTTTCAAAAAGAATTAACTTCACTAAGAACTGGTAGGGCGAATGCCTCAATGTTAGACCTTGTTAAAGTTGATGTTTATGGGCAAGCGATGCCATTAAACCAAGTTTCAAGTATAACTACACCTGATGCAAGAACAATCAATATCCAAGTTTGGGACCTTAACAATGTTCCACTTGTAGATACTGCTATAAAAAAATCAGAATTAGGTTTAAATCCTCAAATTGATGGCCAATTAATTAGATTACCTGTTCCAGATTTAAATGAAGAGAGAAGAATGGAGATTAAAAAATTAATCAAATCTATGGGTGAAAAGTGTAAAATTTCAATTAGAAATATAAGACGTGAAGCTAATGACGATTTAAAAAGCCTAGTTAAAGATAAAGAAATTAGTGAAGATGATGAAAAAATAAATGAAAAAATAGTACAAACTTTTACTGACGAGCATATTAAAACTATAGACACTAAAGTTGAAGCCAAAGAAAAAGAAATAATGACAATATGAACCCAGTTAAACATGTTGCCATTATTATGGATGGAAACGGTAGATGGGGTCTTAAGCACAAAAATTCTAGAAATGCAGGACATAGAGAGGGTTTAAATAACGTTGAATCTGTTATTAATGAATGCCTAAAGAGAAATATTAAATATTTAACTCTCTATACATTCTCAACAGAGAACTGGAAGAGGCCAAAAAAAGAAATAAACTTTTTATTTAATTTATTGGAAAATTTTTTAATCAATAAAATTGAAAATTTAAATAAAAGAAATATTAAATTAAAATTTATTGGTGAAATAAATAAGTTACCAAATAAGTTAAAAAAACTTATAAAAAATTCAGAATTAAAAACATCAAAAAATTTATCATTACAGGTAAATGTTGCTTTAAATTATGGTTCAAAAAGTGAGTTAATTAATTCTATAAAGCACATTAATAAAAAAAAAATTAAAATAAATGAAAAAAATATCAATAAAAATTTATTTACAAAAAATATAATTGATCCTGATATGTTGATTAGAACAGGAAACACACGAAGATTAAGTAATTTTATGCTATGGCAGTTAGCATACACGGAACTTTTCTTTGAAAAAAAATTATGGCCTGATTTTAAAAATAATGATTTTAAGAAAATATTAAATAAATTTAGACTAATAAAAAGAAATTTTGGAGCTGTATAGTGAACAATGAATTAAAAAAAAGAATTATTACATCTTTAGTTTTGTTTATTCTTATATTTTTTATGTATATTTACACTTATGTTTTAATAATAGCTTTAATTATTATTTCTTTAATTGTATGGATTGAATTTTTTGGATTAATATCAAAGATATTTCACAAAGATAATCTAGACAATAAAATATTTAGATTTTTCTCCAAAGGCATATCACTAATTTATCTTTTTTTTCTTTCATTTTTGATTATTTTAATTTTTTTAGAAGATAATGATTATAAATTTTTTGCAATTTATTCATTTTTAATTGCAATAGCATCAGATATTGGAGGTATGGTGTTTGGAAAATTTTTTAAAGGCAAGAAGTTAACAAAAATTAGCCCAAAAAAAACAATTTCTGGTTCAATTGGTGCTTTCTTTTTTTCTATTTTACTAATATTTTTTTTCAATAAAAATTTAAGTAATTACCCACTTATAGGAGTATTATGTTTTACAGTGGCAGTCTCATTTATTTCTCAAATAGGAGATTTATTTATTTCATTTTTAAAACGAAAAGCAAAAGTTAAGGATACAAGCGATATTCTTCCTGGCCATGGTGGGTTTTTAGATAGAATTGATGGTATTATCTTTGCTTTACCTTTTGGAATTTTTTTAAGCAATTTTTTAATTTGATATGAAAAAAAAATTAATAATTTTAGGATCTACTGGATCAATAGGATCTACTACAATTAATATTGTTTTAAAAAATAAAAATAATTTTAATGTTATTTTACTTGCAGCTAACAAAAATTATGTCAAATTATTAATACAGGCAAAAAAACTTAAGTGTAGAAATATTGTTATTTTTAATAAAGAAAATTTTTTTAAAGCCACAATAATAAATAAGAATAAAAAAATTAAAATTTTTAATTCTATTAAAGAATTTTTAAATAATCACAAAGGTAAAGTTGATTATACGATGTGCGCCATTACTGGTATTTCTGGTTTAATGCCAATAATTCAGATAACCAGAATTACAAAAAATTTAGCTATTGCTAACAAAGAATCAATAATATGCGGATGGAACTTGATTGAAAAAGAAATTGTTAAATATAATGTTAAATTTATACCTATAGACTCTGAGCATTTTTCTATTCAATCATTAATTAAAAATAATAAAAAAGTTGAGATTGATACCATTTATATAACTGCTTCTGGAGGACCTTTTTTGAAATTACCAATTTCTCAATTCAAAAATATATTAGTGGAAAAAGCTATCAACCACCCTAATTGGAAGATGGGAAAAAAAATCTCAGTTGATTCATCCACATTAATGAATAAAGTTTTTGAAGTCATAGAGGCTAAAAGAATTTTTAAGTTACCCATATCAAAATTTAAAATTTTGATACATCCAAAATCTTATGTTCATTCTATCGTTAAATTTCATGATGCAACTACCAAATTTTTAATTCATGACACAAGCATGGTTATACCAATCTTTAATTCACTCTTTATTGATGATTTTAATAGAAAACTCAAAAGTAAAAAAATTAATTTAAAAATAATTAATAATTTAAATTTATCAAATGTTAATTTATTAAGATTTCCAATGGTTCAATTTCTTAAGATGATACCCAATAATATAAGTTTATTTGAAACGGTTCTAGTAAGCGCCAATGATTGCCTAGTAAATCTTTTTCTAAAAAAAAGAATAAAATATGTGGATATTCATAAAAATTTGAAGAAAATTTTATGTTTAAGAGAATTTACAAAACTTAAATCATCAAAACCAAAGAATGTATTGCAAATAATTAAGTTAAGTAAATATGTAGCTTTAAAAACCGAGTCTTTATGTGTAATATAAGTACATTAATGAAAAAGTTTATTATTATAACAGTAATATTAGTTTCTAATTTTTTTAGTCAGCTTAATGCTGCGGTAATTAACAATATTATCATTAATAATAATGATAGAATATCGCTTGGTACAATTAAAACCTATGGCAATATTGAATTAGGCAAGAATTACTCCGAAGATGATTTAAATCAAGTTTTAAAAAACTTATTTAATACAAAGTTTTTTAAGGATGTTTCTTTAAAAGTTGAAAACCAAATATTAATAATTGATGTAATAGAAAATAAACTTGTACAAACTTTAGTCATTAAAGGCATTAAGTCCTCAAAAATACAAGATGCTATATTAGACAGTTTAATACTTAAAGAAAAAGCACCATTTGTTGACTCAGAGATTTCAAAAGATTTAACTAATATTAAAAAATCTTTAATTTCACAAGGTTATTATTTTTCTAATGTAACAAGCAGCATTAAAAAAAATGATAACAATACTGTGAATATTATTTTTAGTATTGATTTAGGAGAAAAATCAAAAGTTTCAATTATTGAATTTACTGGTGATAAAATTTTCAAAGATAAAACTTTAAGAAATATAATTACAACAGAAGAAAATAAATTTTGGAAATTTCTATCAAAAAAAAAATATTTAAACCAGCAGAACTTATCTTTAGATGAAAGACTTCTAAGGCAATTCTATTTAAATAATGGTTATTATGATGTAAGTGTGAACACATCCACAGCAACGATTTTAGATGACGATAGTTTTAAATTAACTTATAATATTAATGCAGGTAATCTGTTTACAGTTAATAGTGCTAAACTAGATATACCAATTGATTATAACCCTATAAATTTTACCAAAGTTCAAAAATTACTTAATGAATTGGAGGGTAATAAGTATTCATTTAATAAAATTTCTAAGATTGTTAAGGAAATAGATAAGATATCCCTATCAAGAGAATTTGATTTTATTAATGCATCAATTTTTGAAGAAAGGTCAGATACCAATAAAATTAATATCAATTTTAAAGTTACTGAGTCTGAAAAACTTTATGTTGAACGTATTAATGTTCTTGGGAACAATATAACAGAAGAAAGCGTTATTAGACGTAGTTTAGAGGTTGATGAAGGAGACCCGTTTAATGAGCTTTTACATGCAAAAAGTTTAAATAATTTAAAATCCTTAAATATCTTTAAAACTGTTAAATCTGAAACTATTGATGGATCAAACCCAGCTACAAAAATTATTAATATCAATGTTGAGGAAAAACCTACTGGTGAAATTAGTCTTGGAGCAGGCGTTGGTACAGATGGTGGTACCGTTGGTTTTTCTGTTAGTGAAAACAATTTTTTAGGAAAAGGTTTAAGATTATCAACTAGTCTAAGGCTTAGTAGTGACACAGTTAAAGGAAATTTTACTATCAACAACCCAAACTTTAATTATAGTGGAAGATCTTTAATTACAAATATAGAGAGTACTTCAGTAGATAAATTATCTGGCAGTGGTTATGAAAGTACAAAAACTGGTTTTTCAGTAGGAACACGCTATGAGAAAAATGAAAATCTTTTCTTTAGTCCAAGTATATCAACTTATCACGAAAAAATTAATACAAACTCAACTGCAAGTGCCCCTCTTAAAAAACAAGAAGGTTCATATTTTGAGAATAAATTTTCATACACTTTTGATTATGATTTACGTGATCAAAAATATCAAACTAAAGAAGGTATAAGAAGTGTTTTTAATCAAGGTATTCCATTAATCTCTGATGATTATGCTTTAACAAATAGTTATGAAATCACCAAATGGTTTCAATTTGATAATGACATGGTAGCTGATGTAAGTTTTTATGGTAAAACAGTAAACTCAATTAACGACAAAGACGTTAAAGTTTCAAGTAGATTAGGTTTAGCTTCCAGTAAATTAAGAGGTTTTGAAACTGGTAAATTAGGTCCTGTAGATGGTAAAGATTATATAGGTGGAAATTATGCCGCTGCTTTAAACATTAGTACTACCTTGCCAAGGCTACTCCAAAATTTTGAAACTATCGATTTAAAGTATTTTATAGATGTGGGTAATGTATGGGGTGTTGATTATTCTGATATTGTTGACGACTCAAATACTATTAGATCTTCAACTGGCTTAGCGATTAATTGGCTTACACCTATTGGACCTATGAATTTTTCTGTCGTACAAAATTTATCAAAAGCCAGTACTGACAAAACTGAATCCTTTCAGTTTAATATTGGAACATCTTTTTAATAATGAAATTTTTACCTATCATATTATCCATAATTTTATTTGTCATTAATCCCATTAAAGCTAGTGATATAAAAATTGTATATATAGATACAGATAAAATTTTGAATGAATCTATAGTTGGAAAAAATGTAAAAAAACAACTAGATTCTATTAATAAAAAAAATGTTTCTAAATTTGAGCAAGTAGAAAAAAAATTGATAGAAGAAGAAAAAAAAATATCTCAACAAAAAAATATTCTATCTAAAGAAGAGTTAAAAACCAAAGCTAAAAATCTTCAAGAAAAAGCTATAAAATTTAATAATGATATAAAGAAAAATAAAAATAATTTAATTTTAAAAAATAATGAGGCTACGAAAAAAATTTTAGATACTTTAAACCCTATATTATCAGACTTTGCATCAAAAAATTCAATTCAAATTATTTTGCAGAAGAATCATATAGTGATAGGTAGAGGAGATTTAGATATAACAGATGAAATACTAATTATTGTAAATGAAAAAATTAAGAATATTAAATTAAATTAATGATTGAGGTTAACCTTACTAAAAAAAATATTATTGATCTTTTACCTCATAGAGAACCAATGCTCTTAATTGATGAGCTGATTAATATTAAAAAACTTTTTTCAGCGACAGCGATTGTAAACGTTAAAGAGGACAGTTTTTTTGTTCAAGGGCACTTTCCTGGTAATCCTGTTATGCCGGGTGTATTAATAGTTGAAGCATTTGGACAAGCAGCAGCAGCACTAACAGCACATGGTATTGATAAAAAAACCTATGAAAATAAACTTGTATTTTTAATGGGTATTGAAAAAGCTAGATTTAGAAATCCAGTAATTCCCAATTGTAAATTAGAACTTAATATTCAAGCAACAAGAACCCACGGTCGAGTGTGGAAATATAAAGGTGAAGCATTTGTTGCTGGTATAAAAATGGCAGACGCGCAATGGTCAGCAACTATTGTTGATAGAAAATAATTAGTAATAATTTTTGATAAGAAAATTTTTATAATTTTTGATAAAAACTCTATAAATGATAAATCCATTTTTCACAAATAAAGGGCCTATAAAAATCGATAATATTTTAAATTCTGTAAATATTAATAATAGATTTAATTATGTAGAAACAAAAATTTTTGATATTAAGGATCTTGTCACTGCATCAAGTAGAGACATTACTTTTTTTCATTTAAAAAAATATGAAACTGAAGCTTCAAATACTAAGGCAGCTTATTGCATAACAACAAAACAATTATCGAATATATTACCAAAAAGTTGCAAACCTATAGAGGTAGACAATGTTCTAATCTCAACTGCAATGATTACTAAAATTTTTTATCCAGATGCTGTTACTGATGATTTTGACTTCGAAACTGAAAATATTGAAAAAACTATTCTTCATGAAAGTGTAAAACACGGTCAAAACGTATTAATAGGAAAAAATGTTAAAATTGGAACTAATTGTTTAATAGGTCATAATTCAATAATTGAAAGTAATGTTATTATTGGTGACAATTGCTCAATAGGATCTAATGTGATTGTTAGGAATACTTTAATTAAAAATGATGTTTCTATTTTAGATGGATGTATAATTGGAAAAAAAGGTTTTGGTTTTTTTCCAAATAATAATAGAAATATTAGATATCCACATATAGGAATTGTAATAATTGAAGATAATTGTGAAATAGGATGTGGTTCTACAATTGATAGAGGCTCTTTATCTAACACAGTCATTGGAAAAAATACTTTTTTAGATAATCAAGTTCATATTGCCCATAATAATAAAATTGGTGAAAATTGTATCATTGCTGGTCAAGTGGGATTTGCAGGAAGTTCTACATTAGGAAATAATGTAATGATTGGTGGTCAAGCAGGAATATCTGGACATTTAAAAGTTGGTAATAATGTACAAATAGGTGGTGGCTCAGGTGTTATTAAGAATATACCAGATAATGCTAAAGTAATGGGTTACCCTGCAAAAGATTTAAAAAATTTTATTAAGGATAATAAATGATTCATGAAACTGCAATTATAGACACAAAAACCAAAATTTCTTCAAATGTCTCAATAGGACCTTATTCCGTGATAGGTCCAGATGTTGAAATCGGTGAAGGCACAATTATTCATTCTCATGTGAACATTTCAGGATATACAAAAATTGGTAGTAGAAATAAGATCTATCCATTTGCTTCTATCGGCAATGATCCTCAAGATTTGAAATACAACGGTGAAGAAACTAAATTAATTATTGGTGATAAAAACATTATCAGGGAATATGTTACAATAAATCCAGGAACTGTTGGTGATGGTGGAAAAACAATCATAGGGAACAACTGTCTTTTTATGATTTCATCACATGTTGCACATGATTGTTTAGTTGGAAATAATGTAATTATTGCAAATAATGTGCCTTTAGGAGGACATGTCATTGTAGAAGACAATGTTGTTATAGGAGGCAACTCAGCAGTACAACAATTCACTAGAATTGGAAAGATGTCAATGATCGGTGGAATGACTGGAGTTTTAAACGATGTGATACCTTATGGGTTATCAACTGGTAACAGAAATTCTTTACAGGGATTAAACTTGATAGGGTTAAGAAGAGCCAAGTTTAAAAATAAAGAAATTTTAGGTTTGAGTGAGGCTTATAAAGAAATTTTTGCTACTAAAAATCTCACAGAAAATATTAATAAATTAAATGGCTCTTTTCGAGAAAACTTTTTAGTAAAAGAAGTAATCGAATTTATTACAAAAGATAAAAAAAGATCTATTTGCACACCATTTTCATAAGATGATAGGACTAATTTTTGGTGATACAGATTTTCCAAAAGAAATTCTTAAAACAGTTAAAAGAAAAAATATTGATTATTTGATAATAGATTTATCGAAATCAAAAAAATTTAAAAAAGATAAAAAATCTTATTCTGTTTCCATTGGTCAATTTGGTAAGATAATTAATATTTTGAAGGAAAATAATTGTAAAAAAGTTCTATTTGCAGGTAAAGTAAACAAGCCTAATTTTTCTAAATTAAAATTAGATTTCAAAGGTATATTTCATTTACCAAAAATAGTTAAAGCATCAAAACTTGGAGATGCAGCAATTCTAAGAGAAATTATAAAAATATTAGAACAGAACAAAATTAAAACTGAAAACTCACTTAAATTTAACCCTGAATTAACACTTAAAAAAGGAAATTACTCAAAGATCAAGCCTAATAGTCAAGATATGTCAGATATTAGTAAAGCCATCAAAATTCTAAACACTTTAGGACATTACAATTTTAGCCAAGGTGTTGTTGTGAGAAATAACAAAGTTGTTTCTATTGAGGGAAGTAAAGGAACTGAAAAAATGCTCAAAAATAGCAAAAGTCAAAAATTTACAAATCATGGTGTCTTAGTTAAATTTCCTAAAAAAAAACAAGATCTTAGAATCGACTTACCTACTATTGGGTTAAAAACTTTAAAACAAAGTAAATTAGCTGGATTAAAAGGTATAGTTATAAAAAGTAAACAAAATATTTTTTTAGATAAAAACAAGTGTATCCACTTTGCTAATAAGAATAAAATGTTCATTAATGTAAAATGAAAAAAATATTTATTATAACAGGTGAACCTTCTGGAGATGTCCTTGCTTCAAAAGTCATTTCAAAACTTATGAATAATAATCCTAATATTAAATATTCATGTGTTGGTGGAACACACTTAAATTCATTAGGTATTAAATCAATTTTTGATCTCAAAGAAATAACCTACATCGGCTTTACTAGTGTTTTATTAAATATTTTTAAGATTAAAGACAAAATAAATAAAACAGTTGATGAAATAATAAAATTCAATCCAGATATCTTATTTAGTGTTGATAGTCCTGATTTTACATTGAGAGTTGTAGAAAGAGTAAAAAAAATTAACAAAAAAATTAAAACTATTCATTATGTTGCTCCACAAGTATGGATTTGGAGAGAGGGTAGAGTTAAAAAATTTAAAAAATTTTTGGATCATATTTTACTTTTATTTGACTTTGAAAAAAAATATTTTGATAAAGAAAATATTCCTAATACGTTTGTTGGCCACCCTTTATTAGAACAAGTATTTAAAGAAAAAATAGATTTATCAAATATTATATCTAAAGATAAAAAAATTATTTCACTTTTTTCAGGTAGCAGATCATCTGAAGTAAATTTACTTTTACCTATTTTAATTGATTTTATTAATTTGATGAATGCAAAATTTGACAACTATATGTTTATATTTCATGCAACAGAGGAAAATAAAAATTTTATTAATAAAAAACTTAAGAATTTCAATTTACAAAATATTAATGTTATTTCTGATGAAATTATTAAGAAACAAGTATTAATTAAATCTATTTTTGCTGTTTCAAAATCTGGAACAGTTTCACTTGAAATTTGTAATGCCAGAGTTCCATCTCTAATAATCTATAAAATGAATTTTTTAAATTATTTTATAATTAAATTCCTAGTAAAGATTAAGTATGCAAATATTATTAATATAATTAATAATAAAGAAATCATTCCTGAATTAATTCAAAATGATTGTAATGCTAAAGAAATTTATAATTCAGTCGTTTATTTTTTAAAAAATCCTGAAATGATGAAAAAACAAGTTAATGATTGTGAAAAAACTTTAAGTCAGATTAGACCAAAAACATCATCTTCTGATGAAGCTTCATTTGTACTAACTAAGTTTCTTGTTAGTTAATCTCTTTATTACCTCTTCTTTATCTAAAGATATAATAATATCATAGATACCTGGTCCAAACTTTGAACCTGTTAAAGCTATTCTGAGTGGTTGTCCTACACCCTTAAAATTTGTATCATTTGATTTAATAAGCTCTTTTACTAAAGGTTCTAATGTTTCTTTGCTTAGTTTACCTATTTTACTGAGTTGATTGTTAAAATTTAAAATAATTTTTTTTTCTTTAGTATCAATTAATTTAATATCTTCTTCATTAAATGACACCTCATCAACAATGATGTATTGTCCATTATTAAATATATCTTGTAAAGTTTTTGCTTTATTTTTTAAAAACGTAAGTGACTTTTTAATTTTATCTTTTTTATCTGACTTAATTTCATTTTTAAATAATTTACAATATTCGATGAATTGATCAAATAAACTATTTTCATCCATATTCTTTATGTAGTGCTCATTCATTGATAAAATCCTACTCATATCTAATTTAGATGGAGATTTACCAATACCTTCTAAATTAAAGTGTTTAATACTTTCACTTAAAGTGAATATCTCTTTATCCTTAAAAGACCAACCAAGTCTTAGAAGATAGTTCCTTAATGCATCAGGTATTATACCTATTTTTGAATAATCATCTAACGTTGAGGCATTATCTCTTTTTGATAATTTTTTACCTTCTATTGTATGAATAAGAGGTATGTGAGCAAATTGAGGTAACTCCCATTTCATAGCTACATAAATTTGAATTTGTTTAAAAGTATTTATTTTATGATCGTCGCCTCTAATGATGTGTGTCATGTTCATTTGATGATCATCAACGGTTGCTGATAAATTATAGGTTGGGGTGCCATCATTTCTTAAAATTATAAAATCTTCTATTGTATTATTATCAATTTTAACATCACCTTGAACCAAATCTTTTAGTAAAGTTGAACCTTTAATTTTACTTTTGAATCTTATTACAGGCTTTATATCTTTTGGTGCATCTGCTTCTGAAAGATCTCTCCATTTTCTATTATAAATATAAGGAAGTTTTTTTTGTCTAGCCCTTGTTTTTTGCTCTTCAATTTCTTCAGTTGAACAATAACATCTATATGCATGTCCATTTTTAAGTAATTCATTTGCAATATTTATATGATCATTTATCTTGGTCGATTGTATATATTCATCACCATCATGCTCTATACCAATCCACTTTAAGGACTTGATAATTTGAATTTTGTGCTCATCTTTAGATCTTTCCTTGTCTGTATCTTCAATTCTTAAGCTAAAGGTCCCATTTTTATTTTTTGAATATAGCCAATTAAATAAAGCAGTTCTTACACCACCAATATGTAGGGATCCAGTTGGAGAGGGAGCAAATCTTGTTGCTACTTTTGACATGAATAATTTTTAGACTATTTTCCTAGAAGTTTCTATATAAAGATACTAGAATACCCTGAACTTTTACTCTATCTGGGCCAAATATTTTGGTTTCATAGTTTCTATTTGCACTTTCAAGTGCTACCGTTTTTCCTTTTCTTCTAATTCTTTTTAACATTGCTTCATGCTCATCTATTAATGCTACGACAATTTTTCCATTATCTGCAGTATCAGATCTTTTTATAATAACTGTATCACCTTCATTAATACCAGCTTCAATCATTGAATCACCCTGAACTTTCAGACCGAAATATTGACCATTTTTTTCAAGATTACTTGGAAGGGGTATCCTAGAAACTTCATTTTGTATTGCTTCTACAGGTGTACCTGCAGCTATACTACCTAGTACAGGTATTTCCATTTCATTTAAGTTAGTATTTTCTGTATCAAGACCACCCTTGATAACACTTGGTGAAAAGCTATTGTAAATATCATTAGCAGAAGCTGTTTCGGGGAGCTTTATTACCTCTAAAGCTCTTGCTTTATGAGCTAATCTTCTAATAAAACCTCTTTCTTCTAAGGCACTTATTAGTCTGTGAATTCCTGATTTAGATTTTAAATTTAATGAATCTTTCATTTCTTCGTACGAAGGAGATACACCTGAGGCTCTCAATTTTTTATTGATGAATAAAAGCAGGTTTTTTTGTTTTTTAGTTAGCATAAGAACAAATAAAGTACAAAATCTGTTCTATAAGTGTTCTTCTAATTCAGCAATAGCTAAAAAGTATTTAAAATAGGGCTTTATTTGACTAAAGAAGTGAAAAAATTGAATTATTGTCTAAATTTTTTAAAAGTGATTCACCAATTAAAAAAGTTTTTATTTTAGTTTTGTTCTCTAAAGAAAGAAGCTCTTCTTTTGTTTTAATTCCACTTTCAGAAATTAATGGAGAAGAGTGATTAATTAATAAGTTATAGATATCATAAGTTGTATTAAGATCTGTTTTTAATGTTTTAAGATTTCTATTATTTATTCCAATCAATGCTTCTTTAAAGTTAAGAGCTTTCTTGGCTTCTTCAGTTGTATGCACTTCAACAATTATGGACATATTAAGTTTCAGAGCTTCTTCGTATAATTCATTAGCAAGGTGATCGGAGACACCTGCCAGTATAATCAATATTGCATCTGCTCCATAACTTTTTGCAAGAGGTACTTGAAACTTATCAATAAAAAAATCCTTACAAAGAATAGGTAGGTTTATTTTTTCTTTTACTTTACTAAGATCACTTAACTTACCCAAAAAGAAATCTTCCTCTGTAAGAATTGATAAGCATGTCGCTTTATTATTATTGTAGATTTTTGCTATTTCTATAGGGTTATAATTGTCTATTATAACACCAGCAGATGGGCTTGCTTTTTTTATTTCTGCAATTAAAGAAATTTTATTATTATCAATATTATTTTGGATTTTATCTTTAAAGTTAAAAAATGATTTATTTTGATATATTTGTTCATTTAAAGAATCTAATGAAGTGGTTTTTTTTAACAAATCAATTTTTTCAATTTTTTTTTTAATAATTTCTTCTAGTACATCTTTAGACATTTTGAATTTCCTTTAAGTCATTGTATGTTTTTCCTGATAAAATATGTTTTCTTGATTCATCATATGCATCAATAAATATTGTATGTCTTTCAGAAACAATAAGGCCTGCTGCAGCATTTAAGCAAACAGCTTTTGAAAAATCATTATCCTCACCTTTAAATATATCTAACATTTTATTCGCATTAAATTTTGCATTGTCACCAAGCAATTCTTGAAATCCTTTTGCACCTATATTTAGTTTTAATGGGTCAATTGATATTTCAGAAATCTCACCATTTTTAAGTTGAACAACATTAGTTTTTGAATAAGGTGATATTTCATCTAATCCATCTTCACTATTTACAATCCAAGCAAATTTAGTGTTTAAATTATTCAAAGCACTAGCAAAAGTTTTTAATAACTTTTTATTAAAAACACCAACTACTTGTCTATCAACTTGGGCAGGGCTACTTAAAGGACCAATCATATTAAAAATTGTTCTTTTGCCTATCCTTTTTCTAGTTGGCCCTACAAATCTCATTGCACTATGATAATTGGGTGCAAACATAAAACCAAAGTTGTTTTTTTTAATTTGTGCTTCAATATCTTTTGGCTCTAAATCTATTTTTATGTTTAAAGCTTCTAATACGTCACCAGATCCACATTTAGAGGAAACAGCCTTGTTACCATGTTTTGCTACCTTAACGCCCATACTAGAGAGGAGTAGCGCTGAAGCAGTCGAGATATTCAGTGTATTCATACCGTCTCCACCTGTTCCACAAGTATCAATACAGTCCTTAGCGTTAACTCTTCTAGATTTATTTCTTAACACGTAAACCCCTCCAGCAATTTCATCTGAGGTTTCACCCTTAGCTGAAAGTAAAGTTAAAAAATAAAATATTTCTTCATCTGAAGCTTTACCATCCATTAGTAACTCAAAAGCATTTTTGCTTTCAGTAAATGATAAGTCATGATTATTTCTTAATTTATCTATGAAAGTTTTCATTTGTTTTTGTAATTAATAAAGTTTTTTAATATTTTAATTCCATTAATAGTTTTTATACTTTCAGGGTGAAATTGAACACCGTGGACATTATATTTTTTATGCATTATACCCATAATAATCCCATCTTTTGTTAATGCGGTAATTTCAAGTTGATCAGATAACGTTTTTTTATCAATTATAAGACTATGGTATCTTGTCGCCTCAAATTCAGAGGGAAGGTTTTTAAGTATACCTATTTTTTTTGACTTTATAATGCTAGTTTTTCCATGCATTAGTGTATTTGCTTGAATAATCTTAGAACCGAAAACTTGACCAATAATTTGATGACCTAAACACACACCAAGAACTGGTATTTGTTTGTAAAGTGCTTTTACTATTTTAATGCAATTCCCTGATTGATTTGGATTACCGGGCCCAGGTGAAATAATAATTTTGTCATATTTACTCTTCAATATTTGTTGATGTGTAATCTTATCATTTCTAACTACATCAACAATAACACCCAGTGATGATACATAGTGGTATAAGTTAAATGTAAAACTATCATAATTATCTATTAATATAATTTTCATTATTTTAAAGCATTCATTAAAGCTTTTGCTTTATTTACAGTTTCTTCAAATTCTTTAATTGGATTGCTGTCAGCTACTATCCCTGCACCTGCCTGAACATAAAATTTTTTGTTTTTTGCAACTGCAGTTCTTAAGGCAATGCATGTGTCAAATTCACCATTGGCAGAAAAATAACCTATGCCTCCAGCATAGACTTTTCTTTTAGTAGTTTCCAGCTCATCAATAATTTCCATGGCTCTAATTTTAGGTGCACCAGAAACAGTCCCAGCTGGAAAACCAGCAAGTAATGATTTAAATTTTGAAAATTTTTTATTGTAAACACCCATCACATTAGAAACGATATGCATTACATGAGAGTATTTTTCGATCATAAAACTTTCTGTAACTTTAATAGTTCCTATTTTGGATACTTTACCAGCATCATTTCTTCCTAAATCAAGCAGCATTAAATGTTCGGCTAGTTCTTTTTTATCTTTAAGTAAATCTTTTGCAAAAAAAATGTCTTCCTTTAAATTTTTACCCCTAGGTCTAGTTCCGGCAATCGGTCTAACGGTAATCTTGTTATCTCTTAGTCTCACTAAAATTTCTGGACTAGCTCCTATAATCTGAAAATCATTAAAATTAAAAAAATACATAAATGGAGAAGGGTTAGTAATTCTGAGTTTTTTATAAATTTCCAGTGGTTTTTTAGACAATTTAGCTTCAAACCTTTGACTTAAGACGACTTGAAAAATGTCTCCAATTTTTATGTATTTTTTTGCTTTATTCACCATTTTTAAAAACTTATTTTTTGTGGTATTTGATTTAATTTTGATACTGGTGATAGCAGTTTTGTTAATATTTTCTTTTTGTAGAGAGGCTTGAATTAATAAATCATTAATTTGACTTTCAATTTCAAGGTATTTTTCTTTATAGTTTGTAATTTTTTCATCTTTAAAGATATTAACAATATAAAAAATCTTCTTTTTCAAGTTATCATGGATAATTAACACTCTTGGTCTTAAAAGTCTTACATCGGGTAATTTTAAATCATCTCTACATTTGTTCGGAATTTTTTCTATATATCTAATTGAATCATAGGAAAAATAGCCAGAAATTAGTGAACTAATAGGAGGCAGTCCTGAAGGTATCTTAAATTTAAATTCTTCAATTATCTTTTCTATAATTTTCTCAGGATTTCCTATAATTTTTTTTCTAGTTTTGTTTGTAATTAAATATGAATTGTTATTATTGAATTCCCAAATTTTATCAGGGTTTTTACCAAAAATAGTATACCGACCTCTTATTTTTCCCTTTTCTACAGATTCAAAAACAAAACTATTTTTTTCTATAAGAAAATTATCAATTAGATTTAAGACTTCGTCATCATTTCTTATTTTTCTTGTTGTGTATAGGATTTGATTTTTGTTTCTTTTATGCTGAAACTTAAAATCATTAAAGTTTCGATTTAACATTATTTAAAATAATTTTTAACCCGTTCTAGTGTTTTTTCATTTACAATAACTTGGTATTTGTTTCTCAAAAATAAATCATATGATTTTAAAATATTATTTTTATTTTGAGCCCCTTCTTCAGAAGATATTTTTTTAAAATTAGCAGAATTTTTGTTAATGTTATTTTCTTGGTATTGAACAATTTTTGCAATGAATACATCGTTTTCTTTATTTGCAATCAATGTAAATGAGTTTATAGGAAGAGAATAAAGTATTTGAATTGAGTTTGTCTCAAATGTTTTATCATCTTTTATAGAATCTAATTTAATTTTTTTTATATTATTCTTACCAAGCTCATCAAATGATACTTGATTAAATGTTTTTTTATTTATTTTATCTAAAATATTTTTATTAAATTCATATTTTTCTTTTTGAAATATAAGATTTAAAATTTGCTCTTTAAATATAGGATTTTCAAGATTTGGTAATTTATAAATTGATTTATCTATATTGTAAAAAACATAAGTGCCACCATTTTCAAGAATTTCAATTTTATCTTTTCTAGAATTATAGATCATATTTTCTACTATTTTTTTATTATCTAGATTTATGTATGAATTAATCTTAGTTGAAGACATATCTAAATTCTTAACTATAGTCTCAAAATCAATATTTTTTGATATTTGGTTTTCTATATCATCAATTTTATCAAAAAATGTTTGATTGAAATCATCAACACCTATCAGTTTTTTTGGACTAATCTCAACATAAGAGAAATCTATGTAATCTTGTTTTAATTTTTCTATATTTTCTTCAACAAAAAATTTAATATCACTATCTGTAAACATTTCATTTTTTTTATAAAAAGTATTTAGATTAATATATTCGATTTCTAATTTTTTGTTATTTTCTTTATAAAATTTGTTAATTAAAAATTCTGGTGTTTTTGTTCCACCACTTATGTAAGTAAATAATTGTTTTTGAAGGTCATTGTTTTTTAAACGTACCTCAAACATTGATGCTGAAGAATTATTTGTAAGTAAAAATTTTTCATACAATCTTCTTTGAAATAATCCATTTTCATCTTGAAAATTTTTATTATTTTTAATTTTTCTAATTAACACATCTTCTGTTATTGAAAGATTAAGTTCTTCAATCTCAAGATCAAGTATAGTTGTAGATACCAGTGTTGATAAAAGCTCTTCAATAATATTTTTATCAATGTTTTCTTTCATTACTTGTTGGCTTAACCCTGATGCATTTAAATAATCCATAAAATCTTGTGTAGAAATGTTGGTATTATTTATTTTGGCTATGTTGTTTTGATTACCAGTGTTAAAACCCCCACCAAAACCACCAAAGCCAAAAGCTATTATAATTATAAAAATTAGTAGCAGACCACCAATTTTTTTTTTAGAAATAATTTTAAAAGGATTTAACATTGCTTAATTAATTTATTGATCTTTAAAATATCAAGCTATAGATTAAAATTTTCATTATGACAAATAAATATATGTATTTTATAGCTAATTGGAAAATGTATGGGAATTTATCCTCTTTAAATACATTAGATGCTGTCATTAAATTTTCAAAATCTAAAGAAATTAAGAAAGGTCGATTAATCTATTGCCCCCCATATACTTTAATAAACTCTTTTTCAAAAAAATTTAAAAATTGCCAAATTGGCATAGGTGGACAAAACTGCCATGAGAGGCAAAGTTATGGAGCATTTACAGGTTCTGTCAATTCACGTATGCTAAAAAATGCTGGTGCTCACTTTGTTATTATTGGCCACTCAGAAAATAGAATCAAAGGTGAAAGTGATAAACTTATAAATTTAAAAATAAAAAGTGCACTTGAGGCTAAACTAAAAGTTATTTTTTGCATTGGTGAAACGTTAATTGAAAAAAGAAAAAAAAAAACTCAATCAATTTTATCTAAACAAATTAAAATTGGTTTAGATAATATAAAAAATAAATCTAATATATTTATTGCTTACGAACCGGTTTGGGCTATCGGCAGTGGCATTATTCCAAAATCACAAGATCTTTTTAAAACAATAGAGTTTATTAAAAGTAAATTTAGATATAAATTGCCAAAAGTTTTATATGGAGGTTCGGTTAACCCTGAAAATATTATAAACCTAAAAAAAATTAATAATATCGATGGTTTTTTGATTGGCGGCGCATCACAAAGTGCTAAAAAATTTATTGATATAGTTAAAAAAACGTATAGTTAAGCCACATGGAGAATATTTTATTAGTAGTTAACTTAGTACTAGCAACAATACTTGTGCTTTTGATACTTGTACAAAAATCTGAAGGTGGCGCTCTTGGGATAGGCGTTTCCCAGGATAATTTTATG
>Ga0308004_10000500_pt1 | contig 18512 bp, 17 predicted proteins | sample Neamet38_FD_203156 | JGI IMG/M metagenome (GOLD analysis project Ga0308004, IMG submission 203156) | Marine microbial communities from water near the shore, Antarctic Ocean - #38 | ecosystem: Environmental > Aquatic > Marine > Unclassified | place: Southern Ocean | collected 2014-06-06 | reverse complement strand
CCTCAAAGTCTTTTGAGTTTACCGACTGGTCTAAAGTAGAAGATTTTGCTAGAGAGCTAAGTTTAAGTCCTTAAATACCATATAAAATGCTATATTTTATTAAGTTTTAAAGAGCACAGAGATCTATGCTTGTAATAGCTTAAAGAGTATATATATTTATCTCATCTTACAAAAATTTTAACCCCCCCCTATTCATGAATATACAAGAACTTAAATTAAAATCGTCTGAACAATTAATTACGCAAGCAGAAGAACTTGGTATTGAAAATGCTAGCACACTTAGAAAACAAGAAATTTTATTTGCTATATTAAAAAAGGTTGCAGAAAAAGAAGAGATAACTGGAGCTGGGGTTTTACAATTATTACAAGATGGATTTGGTTTTTTAAGAGCAATGGAATCAAATTACTTACCTGGACCAGATGATATTTATGTAAGTCCAAGTCAAATAAGAAAATTTGGTTTAAGAACAGGTGACACTGTTGAGGGTCCAGTCAGAGCCCCAAAAGATGGTGAAAGATATTTTGCATTATTGCAAGTTAGTAAAATAAATTTTGAAGAACCAGAAAAAGCTCGTCATAAAATTGCATTTGATAATTTAACACCGTTATATCCAGACAAACAAATGGTGATGGAGGTTGAAACAACCACTATAGAAAAAAAACCAGATTTAACTCCAAGGTTAATAGATCTTGTGAGCCCAATTGGAAAGGGGCAAAGGTCAATAATTATCTCGCCACCCAAAGCAGGTAAGACAATGATTTTGCAAAGTATTGCCAACTCAATTGCCAAAAATTATCCGGATAGCTATTTGATGGTCTTGTTGATTGATGAAAGACCAGAAGAAGTAACAGATATGCAAAGAACGGTAAAAGGAGAGGTTATCAGTTCTACATTTGATGAACCTGCCACAAGGCATGTTGCTGTTGCAGAAATGGTTATTGAAAAAGCAAAAAGATTAACAGAACACAAAAAGGATGTGGTTATTTTATTAGATTCAATTACTAGATTGGGCAGAGCTTATAATGCCGTGATCCCAAGTTCTGGAAAAGTTTTAACAGGTGGTGTTGATGCAAACGCACTACAAAGACCAAAAAGATTTTTTGGTGCTGCAAGAAATATTGAAGAAGGAGGATCTTTAACAATTATATCGACAGCATTGATTGATACTGGATCAAGAATGGATGAAGTTATTTTTGAAGAATTCAAAGGAACAGGAAATAGTGAAACAGTGCTTGATAGAAAAATTGCAGAAAAAAGAATTTATCCAGCAATTGACATCACTAAATCTGGAACAAGAAGAGAAGAATTACTTTTTGATAAAGATGATCTTTCAAAAATGAATGTTCTTAGAAGAATTATTGGACCGATGGGGACTATGGATGCAATCGAATTTATAAATTCAAAACTTAAAGAAACAAAAAGCAATGCAGATTTCTTTAACTCGATGAATAAGCCAGCTTAACGCGGATTACTTTCACTTATCAATTTAAAGTTTTACAGAACCTCAAAATAGAAGTTATAATATTGGAATGACAATTTATGCTCTATCAACTGGTCCAGGAATTTCTGGAATAGCTATTATTAGAGTTTCAGGAAAGAACACTCAAAAAGTGATTCAATTATTAACAAATGATGCAGTTCCAGAGCCAAGAATTGCCACACTAAGAAAAATCAATAAAATCAACACTTCCGAGCTTATCGATGAGGGTATAATACTGTGGTTTCCCGGCCCTGAGAGCTACACAGGGGAAGATATGGCCGAACTTCATATACATGGAAGCAAAGCAGTAATTGATGCCCTGCACGCCACTATTTCAGAGGTGGAGAATTGTAGATTAGCCGAGCCAGGAGAGTTTACAAAGTTGGCATTTCAAAATGGAAAAATAAATTTATTAAAGGCAGAAAGTATTGCAGATTTAATTTCAGCTGAAACTGAAATTCAAAGACAACAAGCAATAAAAATAATGAACGGAAAGTCAGCGGATAAATTTAATGGCTTAAGAGAAAAACTTTTAAAAATCTTATCATACGTAGAAGCCAAGATAGATTTTCCAGACGAGGATTTACCAGAAGATATTTTAAAACATATTAAAAAGAATTCTAATGAAGTCCTTTTAGATATAAAAAAAATTTTAGATGATCAAAAAGTTGGAGAGAGAATTCGAGAAGGGTTTAAAATTGCAATTATTGGTCCAACGAATGCAGGAAAGTCTAGCTTGTTAAATCATCTATCAAATCGTGATGTTGCGATTGTCTCTGAAATAGCTGGAACGACAAGAGATGTGATTGAAACACACTTAAATATTGATGGCTATCCCGTTGTAGTTTCTGATACTGCTGGAATTAGAGAGTCAAAAAGTGAAATAGAAAAAAAAGGAATAAAATTAGCACTTAAAAAAGCTGATGATGCTGACTTAAAACTCATTGTTGTAGATGCAAAAAACCTTGATTTTAAAGGAGTTTTGAAGGATTTAATGGATCAAAATGCAATTCTTGTTATTAATAAATCAGATCTTTTAAATAAAGCTTTAGATTCCGAAATTAAAAATCTTAATCACATTTTGATTTCAGTAAAAGAAAATCTCAACATTGATGGTTTAATTTTAAAAATAAAAAATAAATTAAAAAACAAATTTATTACTAGTAACGATATTTTAATTACCCGTGAAAGACACAGAAAACATCTTGAACAAAGTTTGGTTTATTTAAAAAATTTTGAAGAAAAAAACTATGCAGAAGATTTTGATAAAGCAGCAGAAGATCTTCGTTTAGCCACAAGGCATCTCGGAATGATAGTTGGGAAAGTTGATGTCGAAGAAATTTTAGGTAGTATTTTTAATGATTTTTGCATAGGAAAATAAATAATTTTATTTTATTGACTGTTTTTGCTTAAATAAGTCAATATTATCAACAAATTTTATTTTAATATAAAAAGCACTTTTTACCGGAGTTTTTAGCCTATTTTGGACAGTTATTATTGATGAATAACACTTATTTGTCATATTTTTTGCTTTTTTTCTTATTTTTTATTAAAAATAACATCAAACACAAATTTATATATTCGCACTCATACCTTGTAATATTTTTGATCGGTTATAAATTTAAATTATGAAAAATGATTTATCATTTGCGGTGGTTGTTATTGGTGGAGGTCACGCGGGTTGTGAAGCTGCTGCAGCTTCTGCACGTCTTGGAGTAAGCACTGCTTTGTTCACTCATAAAATTGAAACCATTGGTGAGATGTCTTGTAACCCTGCAATAGGAGGTCTTGGCAAAGGTCACTTAGTTAGAGAAATAGATGCTCTAGACGGTCTGATGGGAGAGATCGCAGATAAGTCAGGTATTCAATTTAGATTGTTAAATAGAAGTAGAGGGCCTGCTGTTCAGGGACCAAGAACTCAATCAGATAGATCATTGTATCGTAAATATATGCAAGAAAAACTACTAAACTATTGTAATTTAAGCGTTTTTTCCGATCCAGTAATAAAATTTATTTTTGATAAAAACACTATAAGCGGTTTTGAAACAAAGTCAGGTAAAAAGATTTCATGTGGCAGGTTAATCCTAACAACAGGTACTTTTTTAAATGGCCTAATTCATATTGGTGATGAGAGAACACCAGCAGGTAGGTTTGACGAGAAGCCCTCAACGGGTTTAAGCGAACAACTTGAAAAATATGACTTCAAGGTAGGAAGACTTAAGACTGGAACACCACCAAGGTTGGATGCTAGAACAATTAAGTATGACAATTTAGAAGAACAGTTTGCAGATGACGATCCCTATTTCTTTTCCTTTCTAACTAAAAAATTATTGAACAAACAAGTTTCATGTCGAATGACCTATACGAATGAAAAGGTTCATCAAATTATTCAAAAAAATTTAAAGAGAAGCGCCATGTACTCTGGAAGCATTCAGGGGGTTGGACCAAGATATTGTCCTTCGATAGAGGATAAGATAGTAAAGTTTGCAGATAAGGACCGACATCAAATATATTTAGAGCCAGAAGGGCTAAATGACCACACCATATACCCAAATGGAATATCAACCTCACTGCCAGAGGAAGTTCAACAAGAAATATGCAACAATATCAACGGTTTAGAAAATGTAAAAATAATTAGACCAGGATATGCGATAGAATATGATTATATAGATCCTAGAGAGCTATTTTTAACTCTTGAAACAAAAAAAATACAAAATTTGTATCTTGCAGGGCAGATAAATGGGACCACTGGTTACGAGGAAGCTGCGGCACAAGGATTGATTGCAGGAATAAATGCTGCTTTATCTTTTAAGAAAGAGGAACCCTTTATTTTAGATAGGTCTGATGCATATATCGGAGTTATGATAGACGATCTAGTAACGAAGGGTGTTGCTGAACCTTATAGAATGTTTACTTCAAGAGCCGAATATAGATTAAGTTTAAGAGCTGATAATGCGGATTTGAGATTAACAAATAAGGGTATATCTATAGGATTAATATCTAAAGATAGAGAACTTTTATTTAAAGATAAGGACTGTAAAATAAACATAATATCAAAGAAAATGCTTGAATTATCAATATCTCCAACAAAAATTAAACAATTTGACATAAAAATTGCTAAAGATGGAATACTTAGAAAATCTAATGAAGTATTAACTCAAAAAGGAGTTGATATGAAAAAAATAAGAGAAATATGGCCCGACATACCTTTTTTTGATAAGAAAATAGACGAACAAATAGAAATAAATGCTCATTACCGTGGTTATCTTAAAAAGCAAAAAGCAGACATATTAGCCTTTAAAAGAGATGAAAATTTGATTATTCCTGATAAAGTTAATTATGATGATCTCTCAGGTCTTTCAAATGAAGTAAAAGCTAAATTTAAGCTAATAAAACCTAAAACAATGGGACAGGCACTTAGAATTGATGGAATAACACCAGCTGCAGTCTATATTTTGTTGTCACATGTAAAAAGAAAGTCTATTAAGCTTATAGCTTAATGGAAGAGATTTTAAAAAAATATCCACTACTAAAAGATAAAAATGTTCCACGTGAAACACTTGTAGATTTTGAAAGCTACATAGGAATGCTTCAACAAAAAAACAAAGAAATTAATATCATTAGCAAGGAAAGTGCAATTGACCAGGTAATAAGAGAGCGCCATATAGTAGATTCAGCACAAGTCATTGAATTTATTGATTTAAATAGTGATACTGCAGTTGATATAGGGTCAGGAGGAGGTATGCCTGGGATAATAATATCAATAATGCTTAAAAAATTAAAAAATTCACTAAAAATAAATTTATTTGAAAAAAGTCACCATAAAAGCAACTTTCTAAAAAAAGTGTCTAGGGACCTAAAGTTAAACACAGAAATAAGACAACAAAATATATTTGAGGCACAAAACTTAGAGTCAGGTACAATAATGGCAAGAGCTTTTAAACCTTTACCAATAGTTTTAGATCTAGTTAGTAAAAATTTTAGCAGTTATAAAAATTTAGTTATGTTTATGGGAAAAAAAGGAGAAATAATTTTAGAAGAAACCTTAAAAGATTGGGATTTTGATTTTGAAAAGAAAAAAAGTATTACAAGCGAAGATTCATTTTTGCTAAACATAAAAAATATAAAAAAAAAAATTAAAAATTAGAATGCAAATTATTTCAGTAATCAATCAGAAGGGTGGAGTGGGAAAAACAACTACAGTAATTAATCTTGCAGCTGGTTTAGTCCAGCAGGAAAAAAAAGTTTTAGTAATTGATCTAGATCCACAAGGAAATGCGACTACAGGGCTTGGCCTATCAAATTTAGAAAATTCGAGTGAAACAATCTATGGAGTGCTCAATGGAACAAAAGCTATTTCAGCAGTGATTAAGAAAACAGAATTTAAAAACTTAGATATAGTGAGCTCAAATGTTGATTTATCAGGGTTGGAGGCTGAAACAGCTGGTGATAGCGAAAGAGCCTTTATACTAAAGGCTAAATTAACCGCTTATTTAAATGATTCTAGGGGGTCTTATGATTATATATTAATAGACTGTCCTCCTTCGCTAAGCTTAATAACCGTTATGGCATTAGTATCCTCACATTCACTTGTTGTACCATTACAGACAGAATTTTTTGCATTAGAAGGATTAACCCAACTAATGAAAACAATAGAAAGAATAAAGGTAAGTTTAAATCCAGAACTACAGATAAGGGGAATCCTTTTAACCATGTATGACAAAAGAAATAAGCTTTCAGCACAAGTAGAAAAAGAAGCAAGAGATTACTTTAATGATAAAGTTTACCAAACAGTCATACCAAGAAACGTAAGATTATCAGAGGCACCCTCACACGGAATGCCAGTTTTGATCTATGATAAATTATGCCTTGGCAGCAAATCTTATTTTAATTTTACAGATGAGTTTATTAACCAAGAACAAAAGACAGAGCGTAGCGTATAATGGATTCTAATAAAATTAAAAAAGGCTTAGGTCGAGGATTATCATCATTAATAGGAGAGACAAAGTTAGATATTAATATTAGTAAATTACCCATAAGCAATTTATTGAGTAATAAATTTCAGCCAAGAAAAATATTTGATGAAGAAAATTTGCAAGACTTAACTAATTCAATAAAAGAAAGAGGAATTATTCAGCCTATTATAGTTAGAAAATCTATTGATCATGATTCTAAGTATGAAATAATTGCAGGAGAGAGAAGGTGGCTGGCAGCTCAAAAAGCAGGCTTACATGAAGTACCAGTAGTAATTACAAATGTAAGTGATTTAAAATCATTGGAGTTTGCCATCATAGAAAATGTTCAAAGACACGATTTAAATGCCATCGAAGAAGCCAGGGGCTATAAACGTTTAATTCAAGAATTTTCATATGATCAAGAAAAAGTTGCACAATTTATTGGGAAAAGTCGAAGTCATATAGCAAACTATTTAAGATTATTAAATTTACCTGAAGAAGTCTTAAAATTAATAGAGGGTAAAAAATTATCAGCAGGACATGCCAAAATTTTAGTTGGATTAAATAACGTAGAATTTTTTGCAAAAAAGATTGTAGAAAAGAACCTTTCTGTCAGACAAGCAGAAAATCTTGTTAAAATTTTTAAAATAAAAAAAGAATCATTTAAATCACTAAAAGATCCAAACATGAAAGCTCTGGAATCATCAATTATTGAGAAGATTGGTTTAAATGTCTTAATTAAAAATAAGAAAAATAATACAGGATCTTTAGTGGTAGAATATAAAGACCTTGACCAACTAAATAAAATTATTGAAATAATTAAATCTAACTATTAATTGGTTTAGCTGTCTCAATAATAAAATCAAATAGAATAGAAATTGAACTATTATTGTGCTTTTTAATTAAGAGTTCAATTTTGTTAATTTGGTATATCAATTTTCTTACCTCAGTAAGAGGCCAACTTCTCAACTGCTGTTTTACAGTTTCTTTTTCTTTCCAAAATATTGGTGGTTTGCTAGATAAAATAGTTGCATCAATATTATTTGTTTTATTAAACTCAGCACTTAATTTAACCAATCTTTTTGATTTTATTAAAAAAGTTCTAATGATTAAAATGCAGTCCTCCAATGTGTAGTTATTTTCATTTAGTATATTAATAGTTTTTTTTATATTTTTTGACAAGCAGGAATCGACCAATTCTGATACGTTATAATTTTCTGCAAGATTTGTTAGTTTTAAAATATCCTTAATATCAATTTTTTTTTTATCACCCAAGTAATTCTTTATTTTTACAAGTTCGTTATTTAGATTTAATCTATCACCTCTTGCTCTTTGAACTATTAAGTTAATAGTCTCTTGTGAAATAGGTACTTTACATGTTCTAAAAAAATTATTTGTAATCCCAGATAATGTTTGAAAATTGTCCTCATAAAAAGCAACACAAACAGTTTCTTTGCTTTTTTCAAATAATGATCTTATTTTAGATTTCTTTTCAAGGGCATTGGCATTTAAGATTATAATTAGATCTTCAATCTTTTTTTCCATCAACTCTTCTATAATATTTAATATCTTATCTGTTGCTCTGTTTATTAAAATTAACTTTTCATTTTCAAAAAAAGATTTTGATAAAATTGTATTAAAAAAACTTTCTCTATTAATTATAATTTCATTCTCTTCATAACTATAGGTACTTTCTTTATATTTATTTTGAAATATATTTTTAATGACTTCGTTTTTATGTCCTTGGTTTTCACCAAAAAATAAAAAGTATCTAAATTTTATTTTAATTTTGTCTAATTCAAATGACTTAATAATCATGTTTAAATCTTAGAAAGATAAACAATTATACGCTCGATATTTTTGTTGATTAATAATTCTTCAATTTCTTTTTCATACTGATTTAATTCAAATTTGTTTGTATTTGATTTGTAGTTAAATGTTTCCACAAAAACTTTGTTCAAGCTTTGAATCTCACCATATGTTAAATTTAAATTAATACTTATTACCATTTCAAAACGAGAAGCGTCCCCTTTAGAATCTTTTGAAATCGTTTTAATTTGTTTTTTGGCAACTATTTGTAATGAAATTTCTTTTTGGCTTTTTTCATTTGAAAAAATTTGCATTCTTTTTTTCACTTTAGTGTTAAGTGAGTCTTTTTTTGTATTAATTGTAGTCTTCAATTTAAAATCAATATTTTTATTTGAATAAATGGGAGTGAATCCACAATTTGTAACAAATAAAAATGCGAGTAAAATTATAATTATTTTTTTCATTCAGTTATTAAGTTTATCAATTTATTTTTGATATAAATACTTCTTTTAATTTTCATTTCTTTGATAAATTTACTGACAGAATCATCTTCTTTTATCTTTTTAAATAGCTGTTCCTCTGTAGTATCTGATTCACAGAGTAGCAAGCCTCTTTTCTTACCATCAACTTGAATTACAATATTGAACGTTTCCTTTTTAATAAGACTTAGATTGGCTATAGGCCATTTTGAAATGTATTCTTTGTCCAGCTCCTTAAGACATTCAAGAGCTAAATGGGGTATCACTGGTTGGAGTAGGCAAAGTATTTTTTTATAATTTTCTACTAATTCAATATTATTTATAGGTTTTTCAATTTCTTTATTCAAAAAATTGTAAGTTTCATGAAAATTTGCAACGATTACATTGTAATGAAATTTTTCTAAATTTTTTGTAACCTTATCAATTAAAACATTTGTAAAATTAGCTAACGAATCGGAATTCTTATTTTTTTCATTTAGTTTAATTTTCATTAAAATTTTTTTATGTAATAACCAAAATTTTTGAATAAACTTAAATGAGGCAACCATACCTTGGTCAGACCATTGCACGTCTTTTTCTGGTGGACTGTCTGATAAAATAAATAGTCTTACTGCATCTGCCCCATAGTCTTTAATAATTTTTTGGGGGTCTATTGTGTTTTTTTTGGACTTCGACATAGATTCGCTTGGTCCAACTTTAACACTGCTGTTGGGTTCATCTTTTTTATTAAAATGGATTCCATCCGTTGATTCAATTTCATCTGGACTTAACCAATGATTATTTTTATCTTTATAAGTTTCGTGGCACACCATCCCTTGTGTAAATAATCCCTTAAAAGGCTCTACATTTATAAACTGTTTATTTTCAAAGTTTATTGCTTGCATAAAAAATCTTGAATATAAAAGATGAAGAATTGCATGTTCCACACCTCCAATATATTGATCTACCGGCATCCAATATGCCGCCTCATCTAAATCAAAGCCTTTTTCTGTGTTGTTACTTGAACAGAATCTAAGATAATACCAGGAAGAGTCTACGAATGTATCGAGAGTATCAGTTTCTCTTCTACATTTTTCACCGTCTATTTCAATTTCGTACCAGTCCTTCTGATGATCTAGAGGATTACCATTCGTATTAAGATTAATATTTTCAGGTAATTTTACAGGTAAATCAATTTTTGGAACTTTAATTATCTCATTTTTTTTGTTGTATGCAATTGGTATTGGGCATCCCCAATATCTTTGTCTAGATACACCCCAATCTTTTAATCTAAAATTAATTTTTTTCTTTCCTAACTTTTTTTCTTCAAGGATTTTGATAGCTTCTAATATAGATTGTTCGGGGGCCTTTAAACCATCTAAAAATTTTGAATTAATAATTTTACCTGGTCCCGTATAGGCAGCATTAACTAAATTAATTTTATCACTTTTTTTTTCAGGCTCAATGACTGAGATAATTTTTAAATTATATTTTTTTGCAAACTCAAAGTCCCTTGGGTCATGTGCAGGACAACCAAAAACAGCTCCAAAACCATAATCCATCAATACAAAATTCGCAAAATATACAGGAACTTTCTTAGAGGGGTCTAAAGGGTTAATAGCCATTAATTCTGTTTGAAAACCAAGTTTTTCTGCCTGCGCAATTGATTCTTCGGTGGTACCAGTCTTTGAACATTCATCTTTAAATTCTAGAAATTGTTTATCGTTTTCATAAAATTTAGCTATAGGATGATCAACAGAGACTGCCAAAAAAGAGAAACCAAAAAGAGTATCTGGTCTGGTAGTAAAACATTTAATATTTTCTACAGGAAAAGTACTTTCTATTTTAAAATCTACTTCACATCCAAAAGATTTACCTATCCAGTTTTTCTGCATAGTTTTTACTTTATTGGGCCACTCATCAAGATTTTTTAATCCTTCCAACAACTCATCTGAAAATTTTGAAATATTAAAAAACCATTGATTTAATTTTTTTCTTTCAACTTGTGCACCAGATCGCCATCCCTTGCCATCAATAACCTGCTCGTTAGCAAGAACTGTTTCATCAACCGGATCCCAATTTACATAATTTTCTTTTCTATAAACTAAGCCTTTATCATATAAATCTAAAAAGAAAGCTTGCTGATGTTTATAATAATCTGGAGAGCAAGTAGATATTTCTTTATCCCAATCAATAGAGAGGCCTAATTGTTTCAATTGAACCTTCATTGTCTTTATATTTTTTTCAGTCCAATCTTTTGGATCTAGGCTATTTTGTTTTGCAGCATTTTCAGCTGGCATACCAAAAGAATCCCACCCCATAGGATGCAATACATTATAACCCTGCATACCTTTAAACCGTGCGAGCACATCACCAATGGTATAATTTCTTACATGTCCCATGTGAATTTTTCCGGATGGATAAGGAAACATTTCTAGGCAATAAAACTTTTTTTTATTTTTTATTATTTTTGCTTCAAAAATTTTATTTTGTTCCCAATGTTCTTGCCATTTTTTTTCAGTAATCTTAAAATTATATCTTTCGGGTTCCATTTTAAATAATTTAATTTACTAAACTTCTAGCTGCTAAAAGTTTTTTGGAAGCCTAGCAGGTCCATTATCCTCTTTTGTCCTCGCAAGGTCACTATTTTTAATTTGAGCAGCCTTTTTTAGGATAGCAAATTTTATTTCACCATTAAGGGTATTTTCAATTTTATTAATACTGCATTTATTTTGACTGTTACAGATTTTTTTATGAATTAAAATATTGATAGCATCTGTCCTAATTTCATTTGTTAAAAATCTAACAGTAATTTTAATTTGTTCATTCGAACCTCCCTCACTAAACCAGTCTGTAACAATAATACCACCAGCGTAATCTACATTGTTCAAAGGGGCGAAACTTAACTTTTCCAAAGTTGCTCTCCATAGTGGATTAGAAGTCGCGAACTGAAATTCACCTGATCCTGATTTTTTTCCAAGCTTTCCAATGCTAAAACCTCTTCCTTCTTCCATATTTTTTTTAATTCTATCATTGGCATTGGTAGGAATTTTTCTAGCATCAGTTTTTCGATAAATTCCACAGGAATTGAGTAAAAAAAGACACAGTAGGATTGCAGATAATAATTTTTTATAGTAAAGTTTCATAGTTATATAATTGAGGTTTTATTTATATATTTAGTAACATTTCTACACTAATTATGACAAAAATGAAAAAAAGCAAACTTTTAGTGATATTTTTGCAACAAATTAACTAAAAACGCACAAAATAAAATAATAATTAACTGTTAAGGGCAAATAAAAGTAGATTGTAGAAATTCATATATGAAAACAATAACAAAAGGAAAAAACATGAATAATATAAAAAAAGTAGGTTTAACAGCTTTAGCTGGATCTCTTGCTGCTATTTCAGCTAACGCTGCTGAATTATCTGTAAGTGGTGCTTCAGTGTTAACATACACAAGTGAAGATAATAGTGAAACAACTGGAAACCCTTATGGTATGAAAACTAACCTATCATTTACTGGTTCAGGTGAAGTAAACGGATACACTGTATCTTACATGCAAACATCTGCAGACCAATTTGCTGGTATGTCATCAGCAAGATTATCTGTTGATATGGGTGATATGGGAACTTTAGCATTTGACCAAGGTTCTGGATCAGGACTTTCAACTATCGATGATAAAACACCGACTGCTGCAGAAGAAATCTGGGACGGTTTAGGTGGAGCAAAATACAAAAGTGGAAGAGTTGGTGCTGCTGGAAGTAATGGAGTATTTAATTATATTAACACTTTTGCTAATATCAAAGTAAATGCTGCTGCTAGAAAAGGTTCAGGAGCTAAAAACTCTGATGGGTCAAGTTCAGGTGCTGGTCAAGGCGCTTGGGACTTTGCATTAACTACTGACGGTGCTAACATTGGAATGCCTGGCTTTGCAGTGGGTGCTGGTTATGGTGAAGCAGAAATAGGATCTGCAGCAACTACAGCTCCTGGTGGAGAAGATCAGCACGCAACTGCGTTTGCTAATTATGCCTACGGTCCTGCAACATTTGGTATGCAAATATCAGAGATTACTAGAGCTAAAGTAGCTGGTGTTAATGAAGAGGCAGTTAGATGGGGTGTAGCGGTTAACGTTAACGAAAGTCTTTCAGTTTCATACGGTGAGAGTGTAGTTACGTACAAGACTCCGGGTTCAGGTGATGATGATGAAGATACAAAAGGTATTGCTGTCGCTTACACAATGGGTTCTATGAAACTTGCTGGAAACAAAAATGAAGTTTCAAAACTTGGTGGTACTACAGGTAGTGAAGATTCAATGACAGAAATTGCTTTGTCATTTGCGTTCTAATTGAGTTAAAAATTATTAAAAAGCCCCAATTTATTGGGGCTTTTTTTTTGACTAAAATTAAATATATTTATTTAAGATATCGAGAAAAGGAGAAAATTTCTCATAAGAGTTCAAGGAGCTTTTATAAATAGGCTGTCTTGCTTGAGCAGTGCTCATTGTTTTAATTGGTGTTTTATTTTTATGGAAATTTAAACAATCATCTTCCCAAGAAAGTTCACAAAATTTTACCATCGCTTTTATTTCGTTCTGAGGATTGTTGATTATTTTTTCATATTTTGCCTCATAGATTGTGCCAGGAAATAAATTTTGCCAAAAAATCATTAAATCAAGATATAAATTATAGTATGTGGCAAGCTCTTTTTGATTATAGCTAAAGTTTAAGCCTCCTTCAAAAAAATTCTTATATAATGATAAACAGTTATCTTTAGGATCTCGCACACAATGTATTATTTTAGCATCGGGAAAAAGAATCTTAATTAAACCAATCCATCTAAAATTTAAAGGAGCTTTATCCGTAATAAAACTTTTATCGGAGTTAAATCTCGACAAATATTCATAATATTTTTCCCTTAATTGCGTAACGTAAAATTCATCACCAATCAGAGCATTAACCTTATCGCTTGAAATATCATTATTGCTCATAAGGTTATCTTTCATAATTTTTGATAACTGAGGGAGCTCACCACCACCAAAAACATTTGAATGTGATGTAATTATTTGCTCGACTAATGAAGTACCGGATCTGGGCATACCTAAAATGAATATTAAATTTTTCTTTAAAATTGATTTATCTGAACATTCTCTCTTATTAGTGTTGTTAAATATCTTTTTAATTTGCTTAAAAAGTACAACTTCATCATTAATATCGTAGTTTATTGAGTCTCTTTTTATTTGATTACCGTGACTTAGGTTTTTGAATGATTCTTCAATTTGATCCATATCCTCGTTTGCTTTGGAAAGTGCAAAAAGAAGATTTATTTTTTGATTGTTACTTAACTTTAATTTTTTAATTTTTTCTCTCATCTCTTTTAAATGCTTGTTGTCTTTGTCATACTTAGTTGATTGGCTAATTAACAAGTCAGCTTGTGTAAACTTAGGATCAAGATTGAGTGCTTTTTGAGCATTTTTAATTGCATGATTAAATTCACCTAATCCTTGATAAGCTAAGGCTAGTGAATAATATATAACTGGATTTTTATCTTGAACTTTTAATGCTTGATTATATAGATGAATGGCAGCATCGAAATCATTATTATCTCTTTTAAGATTACCAAAATTTATATAGGCATTAATATAATCTGGTTTTTTTTGTATAATTTTTTTAAACAAATTCTCAGCTAGACTAATTTCCCCAAGATTTTTGTGTGTATTTCCCAGGTTATTCATAAGTGCAATATTATTAGGCTCTAGTTTAAGTCCCTTTATAAAAATCTCCTTAGCTTGTTTTAAATTTCCAATATTTTGATATGCGGATCCTAATATGTTGTATAAAACTAAATATTCTGGAAATTTGCGAATAAGAATTTTTGATTTTGATATCACTACTTCATATTTAGCACCATTGAACAAGTTTAGTAAAATTTTGATATCAGTAGCAATATTTGTCATTTTATATTTTAATCTTTTTGTCATTGTTATTTTTGAAATACGAAATTCCAGCAAATCCATAGGATTTAGTAACTCGTAATCTTTTTAAATTTTTTGCAGTTATGCCACCCAGGGCTACAATTTTGGTGGCAGTATGTAGACTAAGAAAGTTAAATTTTATGGGATTTAGAAAACTATTATTTTTTTGTGCTTTAAATAGTGGTGCTAAAAAGATTGCACTAGCACCCTGAAGTTCTTTATTCTTAATTTCTTGCACTGTGTGTGCTGAGCCAATAATTAAAAAATTTTTTTTCATATTTGTTTTAGAAATATTTAAGCTCTTATTAAATGAAGGTAAATATACACCATCTAAATCTAAGTTTGTCGCTAATCTTAAATTATTTGCAAGGAAAAATTTTATCTTATGTCTTTTGCATGTATTTCTAATTTCAATGATTAGTTCTTTGTCATAATTAATAGAGTAATTTCTATAAATTATTGCAATTTTTTTATTCAATTTTCTGATATATTCCTCGTTATAACTATCAATAAATACAAAAACAGTTGGAAAATTATAATGCATAGTACTTTAAGTAATTTAATTGAAATCCAAAAAAAAATACAACTAAAAATGAATAGTCTGACTGGATTAAATATTTGCCCAAAAATTATCGCAGTGTCCAAAACTCATTCTATGCCCAACATATTACCTTTAATTACTTATGGTCATATAGATTATGGGGAGAATAAGGTTCAAGAAGCGATAGACAAATGGACTGAAACTAAGTCCAAAAATAAGGATATAAAACTTCATCTGATTGGCCCTCTTCAAACGAATAAGGTAAAATTTGCTGTAAAAATTTTTGACTACATTCACTCTGTAGATAGAGAAAAACTAGCTATAAAAATTGCTGATGAACAAATTAAGCAAGATAAAAAGATTAAAATATTTATCCAAATCAATATAGCTAATGAGGAGCAAAAATCAGGAATTCAAAAAGAACACGTTCTCAGTTTTTTTAATTTTTGCAAAAAGTTGAATCTTGATGTTGTGGGTACGATGTGCATACCTCCAAAAGAAGGTAATTCTCAGGACTACTTTTCAGAAATGAATAAGATTAATAAAAAATTAAATTTGTCAGATTTAAGTATGGGCATGTCTGAAGATTACTTAGAAGCAGCTAAAAACCACGCAACATTTTTAAGAATTGGATCCAAGATTTTTGGTTCAAGAAATTAACCAATTTTTATCTTAGTTTTACTATCAATCAAATTTAGCAAAACATCAAAATCCTTTTTTTTTAATGCTATGCACCCAGCTGTAGGTTTGTAATCATTGGTTAGGTGTATGAATATAGCACTTCCCTTATGTGGAATTTTTTTGTCATTGTGACTAGTTGTTATTAAATAGTCATATTTATGATCTTTTCTAAAAAAGTTTTCTTTTGAACCTCTGCTAAAAATTTGAATTTCTTCATTATATTTTTTGTGATTTGGATCATCACACCAACCCAAATTGTGTGTAATATTTTTTTTATTAATTGCAGATCTTGGAACACCCAGCCTATCTTTCCGAAAATATAATTTTTTTAATTTAAAAAGTCCTTTTGGTGTTGAAAAATCACCCTCTCTTTTACTAGAAGTTAAACCATTTTTTCCAACACAGCATATTAATTTAAAATCGCCAATTATAAGGGTGTTTTTATTTTTTACATGAATTATCATAAGCTTCAGAAAAGTGATGAAACAAAATATATTTATTATCAATTTTAATTTACTATATGAAATCCTGGATGAGATTAAAGAAAATTTATCTTTTAAAATTTTTAAATATGAAAAAGTAGAAGAGGTTATTGAAGCTGATTCTTTAGATATTAGAAATTCTCTAATAATTTTAAGATCAAATCAAAAACTATTATTAAATAAAAATATAAATGAAAAAAATTTATTTTATATAGATAACTCTCCAATTTCTCTTAATAAATTAGTTGAATTGATAAATGTCCAGCTAATCAAATTAAGATTTAACCACAAATCCAAAATTAATATTAAAAATTATGAACTTGATTTAAATTCTAGATTAATTTCTAAGAACAGTGATAATTTAAAATTGACAGAAAAAGAAATAGAGATAATTTTATATTTAATTGAAAATAAAACAAAACATACTGTTCAGGATTTACAAAAAAATATTTGGGGATACTCATCAACTATGGAAACACATACAGTCGAAACACATATCTATAGATTAAGAAAAAAAATCAGCGATAAATTCAAAGATGAAAACTTAATTTTAAGTCACAAAAATGGGTATTTTATAGAACAAAATAAAGTTTAATTTAATCTAGCGCCAATTTTTTGAATTATTTTGGATGACATTTCGGTCCCTTTTTCAAGGCTCTCTTTTGTTGAATAATTATTAATATAGCCGTGAAGAAATCCTGCTGCAAACAAATCTCCAGCACCCGTTAAATCAAGAATTTTTAGATCTTTTTTACTATCACATTCAAAAACTTCATCTTTAATAATGGCAACACTTCCTAGTTCCCCACGTGTAATAATTAGAGATTTTCCTAGCTGTTTTCCAAATGAAACTACTTCATCAAAGTTAGTTGTATTTATTAAAGACTTAATTTCTTGCTCATTTGCAAAAGTAATATCAAGTTTATTTTTTACTAAATCTAAAAAACTATCCTTATGTCTTTCAACGCAAAATTGATCCGACAAAGACATGGCAGTTTTATTTGCAAGCAGCATTGCTTTATCAAATGCCGATTTAGGCTCTCCTTCGTCCCACAAATATCCTTCTAGGAGTATCATCTCACTTTCTTTTACAGCTTTATCATTAATATCTTTTGCACTGATTTGCCCTGCAATACCCAAAAATGTAACCATTGTTCTTTCTGAATCAGGTGTGATTAAAATAAGACATGTTCCAGTAGGAATAACCTCCTCTTTCTTATTGTAAAAATATTTAACATTTTCTTTTGTTAAACTTTGTTCGTATTTCTCACCCAAATCATCTTTATTAACCTTGCCAATAAAAGAAACATCATTTCCTAATTGAGATAGTCCAACTATTGAATTAGCAACAGAACCACCAGCAATTGTTTGCTCTATTTTTAGGTTAGATAAAACTTTTTTAAATTCAACCTCATCAACTAGTTTCATTGTACTTTTTGTAAGGCTATTTTCTAATAAAAAATTATCTTCAATTTTACAGATAACATCAACAATTGCATTCCCAATTCCTAAAATTTTCATATTAAGCTCTCTTAATTATAAATGGACTTTTACGCTTAGGATAACAAGTGGTACAAATTTTACAAGTCAAACCATAACAATCTCTTGCTTTACAAAATTCTCTACCATAATAAATTATTTGTAGATGAAGCTTACTCCAAGTCTTTTTAGGAAAAATTCTTTTTAAGTCTTTTTCTGTCTGTATAACATTTTTACCATTTGTTAATCCCCATCTTTGAGCAAGTCTATGAATGTGAGTATCAACAGCAAATGCTGGAATACCAAAACCTTGAGACATCACCACACTCGCTGTTTTATGTCCCACACCGGGTAGTTTTTCAAGCTCCTCAAACGTCTTCGGTACTTTTCCACCATGCTCTTTAAGCAGCTGTTTTGACATCAAATAAATGCTTTTAGCTTTAATTCTAAAAATTCCTATTCGATTTATTAATTTTTCAATTTTTTTTCTTCCTAATTTTACGAATTGTTCAGGCTTATTATATTTCGGATATATGTCTTTTGTGACATTATTAACATTTAGGTCAGTACATTGTGCAGACAAAAGAACAGACATTAAAAGAGTAAACTTACTTGTATGATTTAGAGGGATAGGAGCCGTAGGATAGATTT
>Ga0308004_10000497_pt1 | contig 18533 bp, 20 predicted proteins | sample Neamet38_FD_203156 | JGI IMG/M metagenome (GOLD analysis project Ga0308004, IMG submission 203156) | Marine microbial communities from water near the shore, Antarctic Ocean - #38 | ecosystem: Environmental > Aquatic > Marine > Unclassified | place: Southern Ocean | collected 2014-06-06 | reverse complement strand
GATTCAATAGCTCTATGTGCTGACATTAATAATGTTCCACCTGGTGTTTCATAAACACCTCTTGATTTAATTCCAATAAATCTATTTTCAACTAAATCAACTCTACCTATTCCATTTTTGCCAGCAATCTCATTAAGTTTTTCTAATAAGTTTCCAGGCGATAATTTTTTCCCATTTACAATTATTGGATCACCATTTTTAAATCCTATGGTTACAAATGAAGATTTGTTAGGAGCTTTTTCAGGAGACACTGTTCTTTGAAAAAGAAATTCAGGAGCTGCATTTTTAGGATTTTCTAAAACCTTACCTTCAGTTGAAGTGTGATATAAATTGTCATCAATAGAAAAAGGTGGTGCACCTTTTTTATCTGTAGGAATTGGAATATTATTTTCTTTTGCATATTTAATTAAATCGGTCCTAGAATTCAATTTCCATATTCTCCAAGGAGCAATAATTTTTAATTTAGGACCAAAGTAATGATATCCCAGCTCAAATCTTACTTGGTCGTTCCCTTTTCCGGTTGACCCGTGTGAAACAGCGTAAGCACCAAATTTTTTAGCAGCAGCAACTTGACGTTTTGCAATTAAAGGCCTTGCAATTGAAGTTCCTAATAAATAAACACCTTCATAAATAGCGTGCCCTCTAAGCATTGGAAAAACATAATCTTTTACAAACTTATCTTTTAAATTTTCAATAATGATATTTTTAACACCTAATCTTTTAGCATTTCTTATAATTTTTTTTCTATCAATTTCTTGTCCTACATCAGCAGTGTAGCAAATAACTTCTGCATCATAATTTTCCTGGAGCCATTTTAAAATAATAGATGTATCTAACCCACCTGAGTAAGCCAGCACAATTTTCTTTTTTGATTTCATTTATTTAACTGCAGTTTGCTTTGGTAGCATTATATGCTTTAGTAAATCCCACTAATGAATAATGGTCAATTGTTTGAGATCCCTTTTGATTATAGCCTGTGATCATAATTCTAGATCCTTTTTTCATAATTTTAATCATTCTGTTTTCAAATTTTTTGTCTGTCATCCAGGCAAATCCTTCCTGAGCAAGGTCAAATTTGTATTTATTTTTTCCAGAAATAGCTGTTATAGAATTTTTAGTATTAAATTCGTAACCAGCTGTAATACTTATTTCGTTGGTAATTTTTTCACCAGGCCTAAACGTAATGAACAGCCTAGCATCCCGGGGATTTTTTTTTGGTGCTTGTAGAACAGGTTTTGATTGTGCGAAACAAACTTTACCTGTGTTAGAATTTATAACATAAGTTTCCCAATCCTTATGTGTTCCCATTTTTTTAACTTCTTCAGCATTAACATTACTAATGAAAGTAGTTAGAAAAACTATAATTGTAAAATTTTTAATTATGGACATGGGTTAGGATAAATTTTTTGTATTTCATTTATTTCTTTAATTACGTCTTCATTTAGATTTATATTTACACTTTCTATATTTGTTTTCAACTGCTCCATAGTTGTAGCACCAATAATAACAGATGTTACAAAAGGTTGAATTTCCAAAAATTTTAAAGACATTTGAGCTAAGTCCAAGCCATATTTTTTTGAGACTTCGTAGTACGCATCAACTGCTTTACTGGAATTATGCTTATCATACCTAGTCCAAAATTTCCCATCTCGTTCGATTCTTGTACCTTTTGGCATTTGATTATTTCTATATTTTCCAGATAGGTAACCACAGGCCAAAGGAGAGTATGCTAGCAAACCAGCCTTTTCTCTGACAGACATTTCTGCAAGACCAACTTCATAAGTTCTATTTAGTAAATTGTAAGGATTCTGAACTGAAAGCATTCTTGGAAGTTTTTTATTTTCAGATATTTCTAAAAATTTAGATAACCCCCATGGAGTCTCATTTGATAACCCAACATGTCTCACTTTTCCTTGATCAATAAATTTTTTTAAATTCCCTAAAATATCTTCAAATTGAGTCCACTCATTAGTGTCATTGTGCTCGTATCCCAATTGACCAAAAAAGTTTGTTTTTCTTTCAGGCCAATGTAATTGGTACAAATCAATATAATCAGTCTTTAATCTCTTTAAACTTCCATCAAGCGCTTCAGTAATATTTTTTGTTTCAAATTGGTTTCCGCCGCCTCTCACGTACTCTCTCATTGGTCCACAAACTTTAGAAGCTAAAACTACCTTGTCTCTCTTTTTCGTTTTTTCAAACCAGTTTCCAATAATTACTTCTGTATCACCAAACGTTTCTTGTTTGGGAGGCACAGAGTAAATTTCTGCAGTATCCCAAAAGTTTACACCTTGATTTAAAGCATAATCCATTTGCTCAAAACCCTCGTTTTGGGTATTTTGCTCACCCCAAGTCATTGTGCCAAGACAAATTGTGCTTACCTCAAGGTCAGTATTTCCTAGTTTTTTATAATTCATAATTATTTTAACCTTATTAAGACATCTTGAAATAATAGTAAAAGGCTATTATATGTAATCCATGATATTCAATAAACAAAATATACTTAATAAAGTAAAAGAAGCTCAACAATCAACAACAGTAATGGATGAAGGCTTAAGAGCCTACATGCTTAAAGTTTATAATTACATGGCTTCTGGTATTTTGTTAACAGGACTTGTGTCTTTAATATTTTTTAAATTGTCTGTAGTAACAGATGCTAATGGATCTATTGTTGCCCTAACAAGTTTAGGAAATACAATTTTTCTTTCTGGTTTTAAATGGATTGTAATGCTTGCTCCTCTTGGAGTTGTCTTTTACATGAGTGCTAAAATTAATAAAATGGCAGCTTCTACAGCTCAAACAACTTTTTGGGTTTTTGCTTCGTTAATGGGAATTTCACTATCTTCAATATTTTTAACTTACACTGGTTCCAGTATTACTAGAGTATTTTTTATTACTTCAATCACTTTTGGTGCAATGAGCTTGTATGGTTATACAACTAAAAGAGACCTTACAAAATTAGGCTCTTTCTTGATGATGGGTTTAATTGGAATTATTGTAGCATCAGTTGTTAATATGTTCATGAAATCTACGATGATGGATTTTGTGATTTCAATTTTAGGAGTTTTAATTTTTGTAGGCCTAACTGCTTATGACACTCAAAAAATTAAAAATATGTATGTAGCAAGTGACACAAGTGAGTTGATGGGAAAAAAAGCTGTAATGGGCGCCTTAACTCTTTACCTAGACTTTATAAATCTATTTATAATGTTGTTGAGATTATTTGGTCAAAGACGATAGTCTTTTTATTTTTTAAGATTTTTCCAATTAGTATTTTTAAGTAAAATCTCTAAATCAAAATAATTTTTTAAAACTTTTCCATTGGAATCCGTAATTAAATATTTTAAATTTTTATTACTTGGTTTAAAATTTTTACAGATTTTATATAAAGCATTCTCAGTAGTATTTTTAAAAACACTGAAACTCACCTGTCTGCTAGATATATTTAAGCCATAATCTTTCCACGATCCTTCAGAAACCATTTTTGCATATAGATTTAAAATAACCTTAAGTTCATTTCTTTCAAAAAATTGTTTTTCTTCTATTTTATTGTATGGATTGTTAACAACTAGTTTTAAGTTTCTATTCATCAAGTTTGTGTTTATTAATTAGTGATATTTGGAATGCTGTAAAAACAAGAGTTATTGGTAACATTCCCCATACCTTAAAGTTAACCCAAAACTCTTCTGTTTGTGTTCTCCAGACACACTCATTTAAAATTGCCAGAGCAAAGAAAAAATACATCCACCTTTTATTTAGTAATTCCCAACCAATATCAGTTAAGGCAATTGATTTACCCATAATCTTTTTAAGAATAGGTTCATTTGTAAAATATTTTCCAAAAAATAAAGCAAGAGCAAATAAAATATTTATAATTGTTGGTTTTACATAAAGAAAAACTGGGTCATCGAAGTAAATTGTTAGACCACCAAAAAAAGTAATTAAAATACCACTTATTAAAGGCATCATAGGTATTTTTTTTTCAAGAAACCAAACCACAACTAGTGCTATTAATGTTGCAACTATAAGTGGTGGGATTGCCACCGATAGGTTTTTATCATTATTATAATAATAATAAAAAAATATAGCTAAAGGCCCGAAGTCTGTTGCAAATTTTAGAAATGATTTATTCACTTGGCAGATATTAACATAATAAAAAAAATATAAATGTTTTTTATTGATTTTTATTTTTAAACCCCCATATTAATATCTATGGGAATACAAAAAGCTAAATTTTCAATAGGTGACATTGTAAAACATAAACACTTTGAATTTAGAGGTGTAATTTATGATGTAGACTTCGAATTTAATAATTCTGAAGAATGGTACCAATCGATCCCTAAGAATGTTCGTCCTAGAAAAGATCAGCCTTTTTATCATTTACTCGCTGAAAATGATGAAATTACTTATGAAGCCTACGTTTCAGAACAAAATCTCCTTATGGATGATTCAGAGGACCCTATTAAACACCCTTTAATTGAAGAGATTTTTTCTGGAAGGAAAGGCTCTAGTTACTTTAAGCCTTCTAATTAATTCTTTTTTCAAACACAATTAACTCAAATCTTAGACATATATGCTTGTTAACTATAATTATGTTCTGATCAAGACTGCTAAATAACGTTTTTATCATTATTTACTCCCTCTGCATCCTTGATCAGGATAACCTTCTATAAAAAAAATAAAATTAACTTTTTTAATATATATAATTTAAAATGTTTAAATCTTTTGAGCCTAATAAAATTTTTGCAATTACATCTAAAGCACCAAAGTATGTTTTACTTTTATTTATTATTATTTTAACAATTGGCTTAACTGAGGCACTCGTTTTATCGCCAGAAGATTATAAACAAAGTGATGTAGTAAGAATTATGTATGTTCATGTCCCAGCAGCATGGATATCACTTGGAATATTTTCAAGTTTAGCCTTGTTATCTGTGGGAAGCTTTGTTTTTAAAAATAAAAATTTTGCTTTAATTGGCAAAAGTTTAGCACCCTCTGGATTTGTTTTTAATATTATTGCATTAGTTACAGGTTCAATTTGGGGCAAACCTACTTGGGGCACTTGGTGGGTTTGGGACGCAAGAATAACCTCTATGCTAATTTTAGCTTTGTTTTATGGAATATATTTATTGGCTTGGAGAATTTATGAGAATAAGGAACAGGTAATCAAAGTTACTTCCCTGATTGCAATTTTAGGAGTAATAAATGTTCCTATCATTAAATTTTCTGTTGATTGGTGGAACACACTGCATCAGCCAGCTTCTATTAATATTTTATCAATGAACACAGCAATTCACGCATCAATGCTAATCCCTTTGGGAATTATGACTGCGGCATTTGTCCTTTTTTCATTGCTCATTTTTTTGATGAAATATAATACTGAACTGATAAAAGTTAAAAATAAAGGATTAGATAGATTATGATAAATGAAATAATTTCAATGAATGGATATGGGCCCTACGTATGGTCATCTTTTTCATTTACATTGATTAGTTTTACAGCTTTATATTTTGTAACTAAATTACAACTTTTAAAAGAGCAAAAAAGATTTTCTTCTAAATTTGGCTCTCTAAATGTAGAGAAAGCTAGAGCTGCAAGATCACAAAGTATTAATAGAGTAATATTATCCAATACATCAAATATTTAACTGTTAAACCATGTATGGTAAAAAGGTTAAACTACGATTTATATTCTTAGCTTTAATTTTAGCATCGCTAATTTTAACAGTTTTTTTAATTTTACAATCACTGAAAGAAAACGTTGTATATTTTCAGTCTCCATCAGAAATAAAGTCTTTAATAGAATTAGATAAAAAGAAGATAAGAGTAGGAGGAATGGTTAAAGAACAATCAATTTTTATCAACTCCAATGAAGTTAATTTTATTATTACTGATTTTAAAAATGAGATTAATGTTATTTATTCAGGAGCTGTCCCAAACTTATTTATGGAAGGGAAAGGGGTGGTTGCTGAAGGTTTTTTAAGGGATAGGAGTTATTTTTTAGCTACTAAAATTTTGGCAAAACACGATGAAAATTATATGCCCCCAGAAGTTAAAAAAGCGTTAGGAGGCAATTAAGTTGTTAGCTAATCAAATAGGTTATTACTCATTAATTCTAGGTTTGCTACTTTCATTTTTACTTTGTGCTTCTTCAATTAAAGATTTTAATAATAGTAATAAGATAATTAATCAGAATATATTTATATTATCTTTTCTCCAATTGACTTTTGTAGTTGTAAGTTTTTTAAGTTTAATATTATCTTTTGTAAATTCAGACTTTAGCAATGAGACGGTTTTTAATAATTCTCATACAACCAAGCCATTATTTTACAAAATTTCAGGAACTTGGGGAAATCATGAAGGAAGCTTATTATTGTGGCTATTAGTATTAACCCTATTTATTTTTTTATTTTTAGTTAAATCAAGAGAGCAACCAAAAAAATATAGAATTTTAACTTTATTATTTCAACAACTAATAATTATTGGATTTTTTTTATTTGTATTGATAACCTCAAATCCATTTAATTATTTATTTCCAATTCCTGCTGAAGGTCTTGGTCTTAATCCAATTTTACAAGACCCTGCATTAGCAATTCACCCTCCACTTTTATATTTAGGCTATGTTGGTTCATCGATAATATTTTCTGCATCGCTTGCAGCAGTTACTCAAAATTATATTTCTAAAAAATGGGCCCAGCATATAAAAAAATGGGTTTTAGTTTCTTGGATTTTCTTAAGTATAGGAATAATGCTTGGGTCGATTTGGGCATATTATGAACTAGGATGGGGTGGATTCTGGTTTTGGGACCCGGTTGAAAATGTTTCCTTAATGCCTTGGCTAACATTAACTGCATTATTTCATTGTATTATAGTGTTAGAAAGAAAAGAAGTTCTAACTTCTTGGGTAGTTATATTGTCTATTACAACATTTATTCTAAGTATGTGTGGAACCTTTTTAGTCAGATCTGGAATATTAAATTCAGTACATACTTTCGCAAATGACCCGACTAGAGGAATTTTCATACTAATTTTTCTTTTTGTTTTAATTTTTTTGTCATTAATAGTATTTTTCTTATTTCACAAAGAAAGTAATAAAAAATCAAATAATTTTTTTTGGCTAAGCAGAGAGACTTCTATCTTATTTAATAATTGGTTTATGATGTATTTTTTATCTGTTGTACTAATTGGAACGGTTTATCCAATTTTTCTAGATGTATTATCTGCTGAAAAAATTTCTGTTGGCCCTCCCTTTTACCACAAACTAATAGCCCCCTTTTTAGCGCCATTTTTATTATTTATGGCTCTTGGTCCAAAGTTGAAATGGATCAAATCAAGAATTGAGAACAAAGGTTTATTAATTATATTTTTTATAACTTCTGTTGCTTTAACATTTGTTATATTAAAAAATTTAACCACTAATTTACTTTTTTATACAATTTTAATTTCAGCTGCTTTTTTTTTATTTTTTACTACCTTAAAAGAATTATTTGATCAAAAGTCTAGAAATATTTCACAAACCACAGCGCATTTTGGCTTTAGTTTATTAATACTAAGTATTCTATTTAATGGTATTTTATCATCAGAAGTTATCACCAATATAAAAGTGGGAGAAAAATATTATTATAATAATGGAGAAATTTTTTTTGAAAAAATAGAAGAAAAAAAAGAAAGTAATTACAATTCTATTGTAGGCTATTTTAAGATAACAAATAAAAATGGGAAAAACATTCAGTTAAAACCTGAACTGAGAATCTATAATCAACCTATAACTATTACTAGCGAAGCAGACATAAAAACGACACTGTTAGAAGATAATTTTTTAGCAATGAATCTTGTTAAGGGTAATGAATATTTCAATATTAGATATCAAGTAAAACCATTTATGATTTGGATATGGATTTCGGTTTTGTTATTAAGTTTTGCTGGATTAATAAGTTTATTTAAAGAGAAATATGAGAAATAAACTTAATTTATTTATTCTAATTATATTCTTAAGTTTTTGTTTCGCTATTTTTTATAAAGGACTAAATAATTCTAATACGTATACTCCAAAAATTACCGATAAAAAAAATGTACCTATTTTTAAAGCTAAGGACATTGATTTAAATATATTTATTGATTCAGAAAAAATCTTCGAAGAAAATATTTTTTACATTGTGAATATATGGGCATCCTGGTGTATTCCTTGCAAAAAAGAACACCCTTTATTAATGGAATTGAGTAAAAACAATTCAGTTAAATTAATTGGGTTGAATTATAGAGACAATATAAACAATGCACAAAAGTTCATTAGTGAATTTGGAAACCCATATTCTCGAACATTGATTGATTACGATGGAACTATCGCAGTTGAATTTGGAGCTTATGGTGTACCAGAGACCTTTCTTATTGATAAAAATAAAAAAATTATCGAGAAATTTATAGGCCCAATTAATCAGCAAATAATAGAAGATATTAAATCAATTATAAAATGAAAATCTTAAAAATATTTTTAATTATTCTTTTATCCATGAGTTTCGAGCCATTAAAATCTGAGGAAAACAATAACAATTTAAAAAATAAGATTTTAAAAAATACTCGCTGTTTGATCTGCCAAGGACAATCTGTTTATGATTCAGAATCGGATTTTGCTTCCAGTATAAAACTGTTTGTAGATAAAAAAATTAACGAAGGATCATCTGAGGAGCAAATATACGAATTTTTGAGAGAAAAATATGGTGATTGGATAATTTATGATCCAAAATTAAACAAAAATACTTATATTTTATGGCTATTACCTTTATTGTTATTTTTCTTGGGAGGTGCGATGATATTTAAGAAATTAAGTAATCAAAAATAAAACTTCAATATATTAATTTGAAATGATATTGTTCTTAAAAATTATGAAAAAAACAAGCATTTACTTACTAACTATTTTTACTCTGTTCTTTTTGCCACTTTCTAGTGAGGAAAAAAATAAGACTGATAGTGAACATCAATATAATTTTTTTATAGGAAATTTTGATTTTAGTGATGACAAACAAGCTGCAGTACTTTTTGGAATTCAGCATCAAAACGAAGCATTAGAAAGAAAGACTTTTTTAGGAAATGTTTCTCCTATTACAGGAGGATTTATAACAGAAAATTCTGCTGCCTATATTTATTCTGGAATTGAATGGAACATTGACTTAGGTTTCCTTGAGTTTACCCCAAGCTTTGCACCGGGATTATATCATGAGGGTGATGGAAAAGATTTGGGCCATATTTTAGAATTTAAAACAGAAGTTCAGCTTTCATATGCTTTATCAAAAAGCGCTAGCTTTGGTATGTCTTATAACCATGTATCTAACGCAAGCTTAGGGGATAAAAATCCTGGCGCAAATAGTTACACATTTAATTTTTTAAAAAGATTTTAATATATTTTTATGAGTTTAAAAAATTGTCACAACTTTAGTGACTTTAGAAAATTAGCAAAAAAAAAATTACCTTCGCCAATTTTTCATTACATTGATGGTGGGGCTGATGATGAAAAAACTTTAAAAAGAAATACAGAATCTTTTGATGATTGTGATTTAATTCCTAATATTCTTGCTAGTGTTGGAAAGCCTGATCTTTCAACAACTATCTTTGGAAAAAAGATTGATATGCCAATTTTTCTATCACCAACAGCAATGCAAAGACTTTATCATCATGAAGGAGACAAAGCATCCGCAAGAGCTGCCGAAAAATTTGGAACTTTTTATAGTATGTCCACTATGGCTAATAATACAATTGAGGAAATTTCAGCTGTTTCACGTGGCCCAAAACTATTTCAACTTTATGTTCATAAAGATCAGTCAATAACAGATGATCTAATTGATAGATGTAGAGTGTCCGACTTTAATGGTATGTGTTTGACAGTTGATACATTGGTAGCTGGCAACAGAGAAAAAGATCACAGAACAGGATTTACCACACCTCCAAAACTTACTCTTCAAAGTTTAATGAGTTTCGCTATGAGACCAGAATGGGTATTTAATTATTTTACTCATAAAAAATTTGAATTATCTAATGTTAAAAATAAAACAGACAAAGGAACCAATATTTCAAAATCAGTTATTGAATATATTAATGAGCAATATGATCCAGCTATGAATTGGAAAGATGCAGAATATTGTGTAAAAAAATGGAATGGTCCATTTGCTCTTAAGGGAGTGATGTCAGTTGAAGATGCAAAAAAAGCGATAGATATTGGATGTACTGCAATCATGATCTCAAATCATGGAGGTAGACAATTAGATGGCTCAAGGTCACCCTTTGATCAAGTGAATGCAATTAGAGAGGCTGTCGGAGATAAACTTGAAATAATTTTAGACGGTGGTGTGAGAAGAGGAACTCATGTTTTAAAAGCTTTAGCAGCGGGGGCAACAGCATGTAGTTTTGGAAAAATGTTTTTATTTGCATTGAGCGCTGGGGGCCAACCAGGTGTGGAACGATTGCTGCAAAATATGCATGATGAAATTAATAGAAATATGGTATTAATGGGCTGTAAGACTTTAAAAGAGCTGAATGCGTCAAAAATAATCTATAGAAAATAATTTTTACTTATTAAAGTTAGTTATAAAAAAAATAGATTAAATTAAAAAATTTTAACACTACAATTATTAATGAAATTAGCTAAAAATTTAGAAAGATTGGGAACTGAGTCAGCATTTAGTGTTTTAGCTGAGGCAAAAAAATTAGAAGCTCAAGGCAAACCAATGATTCATCTAGGTCTTGGCCAACCTGATTTTAAAACTCCACAACATGTAGTAAATGCAGCAAAGAAAGCATTAGATGATGGTCATCATGGCTACGTTATGTCCAACGGGATTTTAGAGTGTAGACAATCAGTTACTAGAAAAATTAAAAAACTTTACAACAAAGACATTGATCCTGAGAGAGTACTAATTATGCCAGGTGGAAAACCAACAATGTTTTATGCAATACAATGTTTTGGTGAGCCAGGTGCAGAAATTATTCATCCAACACCAGGTTTTCCAATTTATGAATCAATGATTAATTATACAGGATCAACATCGGTTCCTTACGATCTAACAGAAGATAAAGATTTAAAATTTGATCCAGAAAAAATTCTATCTTTAATTACAGATAAAACTAGATTGTTAATATTGATTAATCCAAATAATCCAACAGGTAGTTTTGTTGAAAAATTAACAGTGGATGTTTTGGCTGAAGGACTTAAAAAACATCCAAACGTAGCAATACTTAGTGATGAAATTTATAGTAGACAAATTTATGATGCAAAAGAAATGCCAACATTTTTTAATTATCCTGATCTGCAAGACAGATTAATTGTTTTAGATGGTTGGAGCAAAGCATATTCTATGACGGGTTGGAGAATGGGTTGGAGTGTATGGCCTGAAAAATTAATATATCATGTAAATAAATTAATCATCAATAGTGTTTCATGTGTTAATGCACCTTCACAGTTTGCTGGTATAGCCGCACTAGATGGCTCGGATGAACCTATTCATGAAATGATGAGGGAATTTGACAAGAGAAGAAAATTAATTCACGATGGCTTAAATAGCTTACCAGGAATTGAATGCAGTATGCCAGGAGGAGCTTTTTATGCATTTCCTAAGGTTATTGGAACAGGGATGAATGGTTCAGAATTTGCAAAGAAATGTATGCATGAAGCAGGAGTGGCAATAGTTCCAGGAACAGCTTTTGGTAAAACCTCTACAGATTATGTGAGATTTAGTTATGCAGCCTCTCAGGACAACATATCTAACGCATTGGAAAATATTAAAAAAATGCTAGGTTAAAACTAATGAGTGAATTAGTTCTTCCAAAGATTAATAAAGAAACGATTTCTAAAAAAGAATATATTTTTAAGGCACTTGCTAAGTTAATAAATCCAGAAAATGTTTTAAGTCATGTAGACGAGATTAAGCCATATGAAACTGATGCACTGTCAGCTTATACACAAACACCGTTAGCAGTTGTGATGCCAGAAAATACAAAAGAAGTAAGCAATATCTTAAAATTTTGCCACAAAGAGAATATAAAGGTTGTACCAAGAGGTGCGGGCACAGGTCTTTCAGGTGGAGCATTACCATTAAATGATGCAATCCTATTAAGCCTTGGAAAATTTAATAAAATTATAGAAATCGATTTCGATAACAAATGTGTAATTACTCAACCAGGTGTGACAAACTTAGGAATAACTCATGCCGTACAACATAAAAATTTTTATTATGCACCTGACCCATCCAGCCAACTTGCTTGTTCGATAGGAGGAAATGTTGCTGAAAATTCTGGTGGTGTACATTCTTTAAAATATGGAACAACTACTAATAATATTTTAGGTGTTGAAATGGTTATGATGGATGGAACCATTTGTAGAATTGGTGGAAAAACTCTTGATCAAGAGGGATACGATCTAATGGGATTAATTTGTGGCTCAGAAGGATTGCTAGGAGTTATTACTGAAGTGACAGTTAAAATTTTAAAAAACCCACAAATAGTTAAAGCAGCATTAATAGGCTTTCCAACAATCGAAGATGGGGGGAATGCAGCTTCAGAAATTATCGCTAGTGGAATTGTTCCAGCAGGTATGGAGATAATGGACAAAATGTTAATAGAAGCGACAGATAATTTTAGTAAAGCAGGCTATCCAAGAGATGCTGAGCTTTTATTAATTGTTGAATTAGATGGAACAGAGTCGGAAGTGGATGAATTATTAAAACAAGTTAGTAGTATTTGTAAAAAAAATAATTGTTCAAGTTTAAAATTAAGTAAAAATGAAAAAGAAAGACTATCATTTTGGGCGGGTAGAAAAGCAGCATTTCCAGCGTGTGGAGCTATGGCACCAGACTATTATTGTATGGATGGCTCTATCCCAAGAAGAAAATTAACAGAAGCTTTACTAGAAATAAAAAGACTATCTGAAAAGTATGAGTTACCAGTAGCAAACTGTTTTCATGCTGGTGATGGAAATTTACACCCACTAATAATGTTTGATGGAAGTGATAAAGAACAACTAAGAAAAACAGAAGAATTTGGTGCTGAAATTTTAAAGACCTGTGTAAGACTAGGAGGAGTTATAACTGGAGAGCATGGTGTGGGAATAGAAAAAAGAGAATTAATGTGTGAAATGTTTAATAATGATGATATTCAACAACAATTAGATATCAAATCATCACTAGACGAAAAAAATTTATTAAATCCCGGAAAAGTTTATCCAATATTGAGAAAATGTGCAGAGGAAGGGAGGGTTCATGTTCACAGAGGAGAAGAAAAATTTCCAGATCTTCCAAGATTCTAATAATACATATTATCCTGAAGATGAACTACAAGTTTCAAATATAGTTAAAGAGCTATATAAAAAAAATCAACCAACAGAACTAATAGGAACAAATTCAAAAAGTTTTATTGGAAACAAAATTCAGTCGGCAAAAAAATTATCTCTTTCTAAATTATCAGGAATAATAGAATACTTACCGGAAGAGCTTTATATTAAAGTTAAAGCAAACACTCCATTAGAGGTGGTTGAAAAAGAATTAGAAAAAAATAATCAAGAGCTAGCCTTTGAACCTATTGATTTTGGATTTATTGAAGCTGGAAAATCAAATAAAGGAACTATAGCGGGCCACTTATCTTGTAATTTTGCGGGCTCTAGAAGATTTAAAGTGGGTAGCATAAGAGATCACATTTTAGGCTTTAGAGGCGTGAATGGCAAAGGTGATATAATTAAATCAGGTGGAACAGTTGTAAAAAATGTTACTGGTTACGATTTGTCAAAACTTGTCACAGGATCTTTTGGAACGCTAGTTGCTTTAACAGAAATTACTATAAAAGTTTTACCTAAAAAAAAATCATCTAATACAATTATAATTAATACTAATGATAAAAAATTAGTTAATGCATTATTTGAAAAAATATCGAGTTCTAGCAGTGAAGTTTCAGGAGCAGTTTATATCCCTGAAGAGCCACAAGATGAAAGCTATGATCATAACAAAGAAATGGTTTTTAAATTTAATGATTTAGAAAATAAAGGCTCATTTGTTGCATTAAGAGTAGATGGAAGTAAAATATCATTAGATGAAAAAATAAAAGCTTTAACTGATGAATTAGAACTTAACAAATTAAGTACAACTATTTTAGATATTTACCAATCAATTCCATTTTGGATAAAGATAAACAACCTTGAGCTATTTAAACAAACAAAAAATAATTTATTGAGAGTAGTAATACCTCCTTCACAAGGTAAAAAACTAATGCAGTATCTGGGCAATAAGTATAAATATTATATTGATTGGTGTGGCTCATTATATTGGATAGAAGTTCAGCTCAAGAAAAACACTAAGGTTGGGGAGATTAAAAATTTAATTAAAGAACTTGGTGGGTATTTAACTGTTATAAAGACATCAAATGAATACGATTATGAAGAGACGATCTTTACCGTAGATGATACAAGACTTTTAATATCAGAAAAAATTAAAAAAAGTTTTGACCCTAAAAGAATTTTTAATCCCGGAAAGATGTATAGAGGAATTTAATGCAAACTAATTTTACAAAAAAACAATTACAAGATAACGACAACACATCTACTGAAAAAATATTTAAAAAATGTGTTCATTGTGGCTTTTGTAATGCTACCTGTCCCACCCATCAAATATTTGGTGATGAATTAGATGGACCAAGAGGTAGAATTTATTTAATCAAAGACATGTTAGAAAATCAAAAAAAACCAACAGCAAAGACAGTAAAACATATTGATAGATGCTTATCTTGCTACAGCTGCATGACTACTTGCCCTTCTGGCGTAAACTACATGCATATTATCGATCATGGCAAGAAATACATTGAAAAAAACTACGAAAGATCTTTTTTTGATAGAACGATTAGGAGTTTTTTATCAGTAGTATTACCAAATACAGGATATTTTAGATTGGCTAGCTATATGGTAAAATTAGCAAAACCTTTTCAATTTCTAATGCCATTAAGAATAAAAGACATGATGGATTTAATGCCTACAAGTTTTCCTAAAAAAACTTTAAAACAAAAAGAAATTTATTCTGTGACTGGCCAAAAGAAGATTGCAAGAGTTGCACTTTTAACTGGATGCGTTCAAAAAGAAATTTCTCCTCAAATAAATGAGTCAACTATTCGTCTTTTGAATAGACACGGTGTTGAAGTCATTGTGCCTAAAAAAATAAGATGTTGTGGATCTTTAAATCATCATTTAGGCAGAGAAGATGATGCACATCAAGATTTTAGAAACAATATTAATACATGGTACGATGAACATAAAAAAGGTAATTTAGATGCAATTTTATCTAACACATCTGGTTGTGGCACGACCATGAAAGACTATGGATTTATCCTTAAAGATGATGAAAAAATGAAAAAAAAAGCTAAAGTAATATCTGAATTAACAAAAGATGTTTCAGAGTATTTAAGTGAAAGTATAAAATTAAATTTTAAAGCAAAAGATAAGAAATATAAAATTGCCTATCATTCGGCTTGTTCGATGCAGCATGGACAAACAGTTCACGATCAACCCATATCATTATTAAACAAAACAGAAAATGAAATCATGGAAATTCCAGAGGGACATATTTGTTGTGGATCGGCCGGCACATATAATATTTTACAAACTGAAATTGCCAAAGAATTATTGAAGAAAAAAGTAAATAATATTGAGAGCTTAAATCCAGATTTTATTTCAACTGGAAATATAGGATGTATTACTCAAATATCTAATGGAACAAAAACACCAATTTTGCATACTATTGAAGTATTAGATTGGTATACTGGTGGACCAAAACCAAAAATATTACAAAGAAATTAACTATGAAAAAAATTATAATTACGAGAAGACTTTTAAAAGAATCAGAAGAAAAAGCTTTGAAAACATTTGATGCAAAACTTAACAGTAATGACGAATTATATTCTCAATCAAAACTTATTGAATTAAGTGAAGGTCACGATGCAATACTAACGTCTTTAACAGATAAGATGGATGAAAAAACAATAAATAAATTACCAAACAGTGTTAAAGTTATTTCAAACTTTGCAGTTGGTTTTGGAAATATAGATTTAGAAGCAGCTAAAAAAAGAGAAATAGCCGTAACAAATACACCCGAAGTTTTGTCAGATGCTACGGCGGAGATTGGAATTTTATTAATACTTGGTGCTTGTAGAAGAATTCCAGAAGGAATTCAAAGTGCAAAAGAAAGTAGCTGGAAATGGTCTGCTGATTTTTTGATAGGAAAACAATTAACTGGTTCAAGACTTGGAATTTTAGGAATGGGAAGAATAGGACAAAAAATTGCAAAAATTGCTAAAGCTTTAGGAATGGTTATTCATTATCACAATAGATCAAAATTAAGTGAAGAAAAAGAACAAGGCGCCATTTATCATGACAGCATAAAAAGTCTTTTTGGAGTTTCAGATGTATTATCAATTTGTTGTCCGGCAACTAAAGAAACAGAAAATTTGATTAATAAAGAAACGTTAGAATATTTTCCAACTGACGCAGTTATTACAAATGTAGCACGTGGAGACATTGTTGATGATGAAGCTTTAATTGATGCACTAAATAGAAGAAAAATTTATGCAGCAGGATTAGACGTTTATAAAGGTGAGCCGAATTTAAATCCAGGTTATTTAAAAATTAAAAGTGTCTTCATTTTACCTCATCTTGGAAGCTCTACTAAGCACACAAGAACAGCAATGGCGAATTTAGCAATAGATAATATTGATGAGTTTCTGAAGACTGGAAATTGTAAAAATAAAGTAAATTAGTTTTTTAGTAAGCTTCATAGAATTATATAAACCTCCAAATAGACAAGATAAGAAATGTATGTAAATAAAAATATAGATTTGATCAATAACCTCAATAAATCATTAATTACATAGTATTTTCCCGTATATTAATAAGCAGAAACCCTAGTATAGTAATCTTATGAAATTTAAAGATAATAAACTCTTAAAAATTAGGTTTCGATTAAACCCAAGATATGATCCAATTTGAAAAAAATTCTAAGTTAAATGATAAGAACCTTAAAAGAGATCAAAGTATACTTTCACAATTAAACCTTAAAAAATTACCATTTAAAATATCAATAGATAATTTTAGTGCTAGATATTTAGAAATGTTTTTAGATTTGAAGCCTCTTTTTAAATATCATGAAGGGGAATATGCGATGAAGTGGTGTTTATCAACAGAAAAGAAAATGAGAGTTTTTTTATTAATATTTGAAGCAAATGAACGAGGAAGAGAAGTTTATAAAGAAAAAATATCCAGTCAATTGCCAGAATATTCTTATAAAACAATTGCTCAAATTGTAGATAGTGGAATAGCCAAAGGATATTTTGTGAAATTAGCACCAAAACAATGTGAAATAAAAGATTTAAAAATTAGAAATATTAGACCTTCAGAACAGTTAGTTGTAGAGTTTATGAATTGGAATATAGAATTAGTTTCTACTATTGAAAAATTTCTAAAAAAATATTCATGATTAGGACCAACATAATAGTTGATCCCGATATTTTTGTGTTTAAAAAATTTTTAAGAATATTTTATTAAATCAAAAGAGAGCAATTCTTAATAGATATAATTGCAAGCTCAGCAAATTTTCAAAAAACTATAATTAATTAAGGTTAACGTTTTAGTTAACCCTAATTTTAGGGTCTTTAATGATTATAATATTTAATGATAATCAAGGTTTTTTTATTTGAAAAAATAACTTTAAACACAGGAATTATTTACAGTAATTTTTTGCTCAAAATATTAAAAAAATAATCTTTGGATAAACCAATAAAAGCCAATAGATGCAATAATCATTGAAAGTGGTTTAGTGATCCTATTTCGGTACCAAGATTTTTTTTGGAATAATAGTGCAATCAAAATATATGACAAAATAATTACACTGATTTGACCAAGCTCAACACCCAAATTAAAAGAGATTAAACTTACAACAAATAAGTTTGTTGAAATTCCAATTTCATTTAAAACTCCTGCAAAACCTAAACCATGAAGTAGACCAAAAATAAAAATTATATAGGGTCTTGTTCTTCTTATATTTTCAGTAAACAAATTTTCAATTGCTATAAAGCAAATAGATAGAGCAATGATGGGTTCAATAATAATTGCTGGAATTGTTATTATTTTTAGTGCACCCAAGAACAAAGTAATTGTATGAGCTAAAGTAAAAATTGAAATTTGTAAAAATAAAGGTCTTAGTTTTGGAGATAAAAGAAATAATGCTAGAATAAATAAAATGTGATCTAAGCCTTTCGGTATAATGTGCTTAAATCCTAGCAAGGTATATTCTTTAATATTTTGAAAAAGTCCTACCTCTGTTTTATTTTTTATACTAAAAAATTTAGATTTTTTACCATCTTCAATTAATTCAGTATAGAGAGGTTTATTATTAATTGAATTAATACGTAAAATAATTGATCCTAAATTTTTATCCCAATAAAATTTAAATCGTTCTTCTTTAATATTTTGAATATCAAAAGTAAAAATGGTGTCTCTAATTATGTCAGTATTGCCTA